>Ga0075021_10000020_pt1 | contig 106476 bp, 88 predicted proteins | sample ColStrG_CSR_2012_FD_72749 | JGI IMG/M metagenome (GOLD analysis project Ga0075021, IMG submission 72749) | Freshwater sediment microbial communities in response to fracking from Pennsylvania, USA - Cold Stream Run_MetaG_CSR_2012 | ecosystem: Environmental > Aquatic > Freshwater > Creek >...
GACAACGCGTAGGGAAGCGCTTTGCGGGAAACCTCCGAGCCGTCGGTGGGGAACAGAATGGTCTTGAGCTTCCAATCACTGCCACCGAGTGCAGGTACCTGGGGACCGATAGTCAGCACCGGGCAAGTGGCTCTGCGATAGATTTTCTCCGCCGCCGATCCCAACACCAGCCTTTTCAGTCCCTGCCGTCCGTGCGTGCCCGTGACCACAAGGTCGATCTCGTTCTTCTGAATGATGCCGGAGATCACATTCCAGAAATCCCCGCGCTCCAGAAGCATCTCGGCTGGTCTCACTCCCAGAGGGTTGCCGAGAGCAAACTTCGCGAGTTTTCCCTCCGCTTCCAGCCAGACCGGATCGTCTTCAAGGGGCAGCGGATCCACCGGCACACTGAGGTGGGGTTCCGGGCTGAGCGCGTGTGCTACCACAATCCTGGCCTCATATTGGCGCGACAGTGCGGTGGCATAGGGCAGGGCGGTCCTGGAAACCTGCGAGAAATCGGTGGTGACCAGGATATTGCGGAGCGAGATGCGTGCGTTGGTGCGAAGGGCTTCCATCGGGTTGCCTCCTCTCAGGATGGCAGTTGCTCCTGACCACAACGTGGTTATAGTCATCTCCGGAAAATCCGGCAGTGACCGCAATCACTCCCCTTGGTGACGGCGACCACTTGTTGTTCCGCCCTCCACCCGGTAAAAATGAATATCGATCCGACACGAGGGAAGAGACATGACTCATAACACGGCCATTCTGGACGGGAACGAGGCTGCCGCCTCGGTAGCGTACCGGCTCAATGAAGTGATCGCCATCTACCCCATCACACCCGCTTCGCCCATGGGGGAGTGGGCCGACCAGTGGCAGGAGGAGGGGCGCAAGAACATCTGGGGGTCGGTTCCCACGGTGATCGAAATGCAAAGTGAGGGAGGCGCTGCCGGCACATTGCATGGCGCGCTCCAAGCTGGGGCGATGGGGACCACGTTTACCGCGTCTCAGGGTCTGCTTCTCATGATCCCAAATATGTACAAGATCGCAGGCGAACTAACCCCGACCGTGATTCATGTGGCCGCACGCGCGTTGGCTACCCATGCGCTCTCGATCTTCGGCGACCACAGCGATGTGATGGCAGCGCGTGCCACAGGCTTCGCGATGCTGTGCTCGAATTCAGTGCAGGAATCCGGCGATTTTGCGCTGATTGCGCAGGCGGCGGCACTGGAGTCCCGCATCCCCTTTCTGCATTTCTTTGACGGTTTTCGTACTTCCCACGAAGTAAACAAGATCATGTTGCCCGAGGATGACGATCTGCGTGCCGTGATCGACGACACTTTGATCCGCCAGCATCGGGAGCGCGCATTGTCGCCTGATCACCCGCTGCTGCGTGGCACGGCGCAGAATCCCGACGTGTTCTTTCAGGCGCGCGAGGCGATCAATCCTTTCTACCGGGCGTGTCCGACGATCGTACAGAACGTCATGGATCGCTTTGCGCAGCGTACCGGCAGGGCCTACCGCCTTTTCGACTATGTCGGGGCTCCCGATGCCGAACGGGTGATTGTGATGATGGGCTCGGGGGCAGGGGCGGTAGAGGAGACCGTAGAACAGTTGTTGCAGCGGGGCGAAAAGGTCGGGCTCCTGAAGGTACGGCTTTTCCGGCCTTTCGCGATCGAAGCGTTTCTTTCGGCGCTTCCGAAGACGGTGCGGACCATCGCTGTCCTCGATCGCACCAAAGAACCCGGCAGCATAGGCGAACCGCTCTACCAGGATGTGGTGACCGCGTTGAGTGAGTCGAGGCTGGGGGATGGCGGGGGTTCGCAGATTCTTCCCCGAGTGATCGGCGGACGCTATGGTCTGGCTTCGAAGGAGTTCACGCCAGCGATGGCGAAAGCCACCTTCGATGAACTCAAGAAGGCTACGCCCAAGAATCACTTTACGGTCGGGATTCACGACGATGTTACCCACACCAGCCTGGAGTACGACGCCGAGTTCTCCACTGAAGAACCGGAAACGGTCCGCGCGCTGTTCTACGGACTCGGTTCCGATGGAACCGTGGGGGCCAATAAGAACTCGATCAAGATCATCGGCAAGAATACGGACAACTATGCGCAGGGGTACTTCGTCTATGACTCCAAGAAGGCGGGGTCGGTCACGGTTTCACATCTGCGTTTTGGTCCGCATCCAATCCGGTCGTCGTATCTGATCACCCGGGCCAGCTTTGTTGCCTGCCACCAGTTCCAGTTTCTGGAGCGCATGGATGTTCTGGATTGTGCCGAGCCCGGCGCCACGTTTCTGCTGAACGCCCCTTTTGGAACGAACGAAATATGGAACCACCTGCCGCAGCCGGTACAGGAAGTGATTATCCGGAAAAAACTCAAGTTCCATCTGATCGACGCCTACAAGGTCGCGCGTGAAACCGAGATGGGAAGCCGAATCAACACAATCATGCAGACCTGCTTCTTTGCCATCAGCGGAGTGCTGCCGCGGGAGCAGGCGATCGAAGCCATCAAGAATTCCATTCGCGACACCTATGGGAAGCGCGGTCAAACAGTCGTAGACCAAAACTGCGCCGCGGTGGACCATACGCTGAGTCATCTGTTTGAGGTCACTGTTCCGTCTGAAGCGACCAGCGGGCTAAAGGTTCTGCCTCCTGTTCCCGAACGCGCACCGAGGTTCGTGCGGGAGGTGATTGGTCCCATGATTGCCGGGCGCGGAGACCTGCTGCCGGTGAGTGCAATGCCCATGGATGGCACGTTTCCGACGGGCACGGCGACGTGGGAAAAGCGAAATATCGCACAACAGATTCCGGTCTGGGATGAACACCTTTGCATTCAATGTGGCAAATGCGTATTGGTATGTCCGCATGCGGTGATCCGGGCAAAGGTCTATGACGCCCCGCTGCTGGCGAATGCGCCGGCGGGGTTCAAGTCAGAAAGGCCACGGTGGCTTGAATTCAAGAGTCAGCGTTACACACTGCAGGTTTCCCCTGAAGACTGCACCGGGTGCGAGCTGTGCGTCGAGGTTTGCCCCGCCAAGAGCAAGAGCGAAGTGAAACACAAAGCCATCAATATGCAGCCGCAGGCGCCACTGCGCGAGTCCGAGAGCGCGAACTGGGATTTCTTCAGCAAACTTCCGGAGGCGGACCGAGACCAGCTTTCCCACAATCAGGTAAAGGATGTGCAGCTTCTGGAGCCGCTTTTCGAGTTTTCCGGGGCATGCGCCGGCTGTGGTGAAACGCCTTACATCAAACTGCTCACCCAGCTTTTTGGCGACCGCCTGATGATCGCAAATGCGACCGGTTGCTCGTCGATTTACGGCGCCAACCTGCCGACGACTCCCTACACCGTCAATGCTCAAGGGCGGGGCCCGACCTGGTCCAATTCGCTTTTTGAAGACAATGCCGAGTTCGGTCTGGGGATGCGGTTGGCGGTCGACAAACAGGCAGATTATGCCCGCGAGTTGGTAACGCGGCTTGCGCCACATCTCGGTGATGCTCTGGTGAACGGGGTTCTTAACGCGGACCAATCGAGCGAAGCCGGGATCGCGGCTCAGAGGGAGCGTGTAGCCGAGGTAAAGAAGAAGATAGTGTCACTGGATGAGCCGTCCGCACGCGATCTGCTGGTGCTGGCTGACGCGCTCGTACGCAAGAGTGTCTGGCTGGTGGGCGGCGACGGCTGGGCCTATGACATCGGCGCCGGCGGTCTCGACCATGTGCTGGGCTCGGGAAAGAATGTCAACGTTCTGGTGCTGGATACGGAAGTTTATTCGAATACCGGCGGCCAGATGTCCAAGGCAACGCCGCGCGGCGCGGTGGCAAAATTTGCCACCGGCGGCAAACGCGCCGGCAAGAAAGATTTGGCCATGGAAGCCATCAGTTACGGATCGGTTTACGTTGCCCGCGTAGCCATGGGAGGCAGCGATACCCACACTGTGAATGCGTTTCGCGAAGCCGAGGCCTACAACGGGCCGTCACTGATCATCGCGTACAGCCACTGCATTGCCCACGGCTATGACATGAGCCAGGGCATCGCACAGCAAAAAGCCGCCGTGCTTTCCGGTTACTGGCCCTTGATCCGCTACAACCCGGAACTGCGTCTCGAGGGCAAGAATCCATTTCAGCTCGATTCCCGGGCGCCCAGTATTCCGTTCAAGCAATATGCCTATCAGGAAGCCCGCTACACCATGCTGGCGCGAAGCAATCCTGAAGTTGCTCGTGAACTGCTCCAGCTTGCCCAGGAAGACGTTCACCGGCAATGGCGGGTCTACGCCAATCGCGCCGCCATGCCTGGAGACGGGGAAACGCCCACCAGCGCTCGCCCGCAGCCGGCCTCATCCACAACCCAACCCGTGACCGCAGGAGAACAGAAATGATCGACATCACGACCACCTATCTTGGTTTGCCGTTGAAGTCTCCGATTGTGGCCTCCGCTTCTCCGCTCTGCGAGTCGCTGGAGAACATACGGCATCTGGAAGACGCCGGTGCCGGAGCGGTCGTGCTGCCCTCACTTTTTGAAGAACAGCTCGTGCTGGAAAGCCAGTCGGTTGATTCCGATCTTTCGCGGGGCAGCGAAAGTTTTGCGGAGTCGCTGAACTATTTGCCCGACCTGAGCACTTATAACCTCGGCGCCGATGGCTATCTGGAGCTCATTCGGAAGGCGAGACAACGCGTCTCCATTCCGGTGATCGCCAGCTTGAATGGGGTCTCGCCCGGCGGCTGGGCGCGGTACGCCGGCATGATGGAGCAAGCCGGCGCCGACGCGATCGAATTGAACATCTACGCGATTATTACCGACCCCAATATCGTTGGTTCCGAAGTCGAGCAGAACTATTGCGATCTGGTCCGTCAGGTCAAAGCCAACGTCAGTATTCCCGTGGCGGTGAAATTTTCGCACTTTTTCAGCGCAGTCGCTAACTTTGGCAAACAACTGGACGCGGCGGGCGCCAGCGGACTGGTTCTTTTCAATCGCTTTTACCAGCCGGATTTCGATATTGAATCTCTCGAAGTCGTGCCCAGCCTGACCTTGAGCCGTCCCCAGGAACTGTTGTTGCGGCTGCACTGGGTCGCCATTCTCTATGGATGGGTTCGCGCCAACCTCGCAATCACGGGCGGGGTGCACAGTGCCCCGGACGTCCTGAAATCCATGATGGCGGGAGCTCATGTCGCAATGATGACTTCCGCGCTCTTACAGAATGGGATTGACCATGTGGCTTCCGTTCTCAAGGACATGATTCGCTGGATGGAAGAGCACGAATACGAATCAGTCCAGCAAATGCGCGGCAGCATGAGCCAGCGCTCCGTATCCGATCCGGCTGCTTTCGAGCGTGGTAATTACATGCGCGTGCTCAGCTCATACGTATTACATAAGGCGGGTTAGATGGTTGGGCAGCAAGCTCGCGAACTTGCCGGGAATTGACGTCATCAAGGGCCGCGATCATTTTTTAGATGCCCTTTGGGCTTTTGCTCCACGCCGGCGTGTGCCCAATGCCTTGTCCTTCGCTGTCTTTGACTTTTGCAGCAGCTTCTTCGATTCCGACACGATCTTCGCTTCTTTCGCACCGGTTCGTTCCTTTATTTCACGATCTTCTCCCGTGTCTGCCATTACTCCTCCTTCGTTATCGCTAAAGGTGCTTCCAGCTCATTCTCACTCTGCGTTTGCTCGCTGAAATGTGACCTACCTCACGGCTCGTGGTAACCATGGTCACGGAGTACGAGGGCAAGCCTTCGTACACTCTCCTGGTTTGATCGATCACACTGGTTGGTGACTGGCCTCACTGCCTTCGATAACCCTGTCGCGTCATTCTAGCTCTCAGCGGGGAAGGAGTCTTGCTATGGCAGAATCACAGAACAAGCGGGTCCTCATCGTGGACAATGATGAAGAAGAAGCGCGTACGCTTGGGGTCATGTTAAGGCGGGACGGTCACAATTCGCGGACGACGTGGAGTGGCCTCGAAGCACTTGAACTTTTGAAATCGGGTGAGTACGACATACTCCTGGTCAGCAGTTATCTTCCTGACCTCTATGTGGGAGATTTCTTTGAGCGGCTAAGCCATCTGCCGGTGCAACCGTGCTCCTTTGTCATGCAGGAGGGCCGTACTCCTGCCGTGACCCTGCGGGAAGTGAAGAGCAGGATCGGACAGGAAACACGCCAGGAGCAATGAAACCCGCTGAGTAAGCCGGGTACGATACAAAGCGGCGAGAACTGATCCAAACCATAGTGGTCGCTTAAAATAGTGGCTGGTTGAGGTCTCGAGGAGTTCTTGCATGCAAGCCGCTGTCCTGACCTCTCCGGAGAAAATTTCCCAATATCCTCTTCGGACTGAGCAGGTTCCACAACCTTCAGCCAAGGCGGGGCAAGTACTTCTGCGAGTGCGCGCCTGTGGTGTTTGCCGAACCGACCTGCATATCGTCGAAGGCGAACTTCCACGACTACGCGAGAGGCTGATTCCTGGCCATCAGATCGTGGGTGAGATCGTCGAGGGCGCAACGCCCTCCCTTCCTTTGGGGACGCGGGTTGGAGTTTCTTGGATTGGTGGGGTTGACGGGACTTGCTGGTATTGCCAACACGACCTTGAGAACCTTTGCGATTCGGCCACTTTTACCGGCTACTCGGTTGATGGCGGATATGCCGAGTACGCGCTCGCCCGGGCTGACTTCGTTTTCCCTCTCCCTCCAACGCTGGATGCCTTGCATGCTGCCCCGCTTTTGTGTGCCGGCATCATCGGTTTTCGTAGTCTTCGAGTGGCAGGGGTGCAGCACGGCGAGCGCGTCGGGTTGTTCGGTTTCGGAGCCTCAGCGCACCTCGCCATTGCGGTCCTGCGGGCGTGGAAGTGTGAAGTCTATGTCTCAACCCGCGGCGACTCTCATCGGCGACTGGCGGAATCGCTTGGCGCAACCTGGGTCGGAAATGAAACGGATAAACCGCCGGCCGAGTTGGACCGTGCCGTGACTTTTGCGCCCAGCGGCGACGTCGTTGTGGCCGCTCTCGGTAGTTTGCGAAAGGGTGGAGTGGTCGCGATTAACGCGATCCACCTGGATCGTTTTCCCGAGTTTGACTATGACCGCCTGCTCTGGGGGGAGCGTCAGATTCGGAGCGTGGCAAACATGACTCGCTCCGATGCGCGGGACTTTCTTCAACTGGCGGCTGAAATCGGCCTTCGGCCCAAGGTGACGGTGTTCAAGCTCGATCAGGCCAACGAGGCTCTGGCCGCAGTGAAGGGTGACGCGATCGATGGTGCGGCCGTAATCGTCCCTTAGCAACGCCGATATTGGCAGTGGGGAAACGCCCACCGCAGCGGCGAAAAACAGGATCCATTTTCAGCTCTGAAAAGCTCTGCTTGCAGCTTCTCCCACCCAAAACCAGGCGGTGTCCGTGAGTCTTATCACCTTGGCGGGTGATTCCGATCACAGCTAGAGGGTCGATTGAAGAAATAAACTGGCTTGGGAAGAGTGGTTGGAGAATAGCCATGGCGAAGGAAAAGCGCAATCTTCTGGAGGTCTTAAGGCTTGAACTCGAGTTCCTTAAGAGTGGAGGCTACCGGAAATTGTCTTCGTGGCGTCCGCAATTCATCTTCGAAGATTCTCCTACCTGCCTGAACTACGGGCACCCGGAACACAAGCGACCATGTTCCGAATGTGTCCTGATGCAGTTGGTGCCGGCGGAACTTCGCAAAGCGACCGTCCCCTGCCGCCACATTCCTCTCGATGAACAGCACGATACCGTCCAGTCGCTGTATCGATCTGCCACTCCCGAGGAGATAGAGATGGCAGTGAGCGAGTGGCTCATGAATATGATTCAGAAACTGGAACTGGACCAAACTCAAGTCCCGGCTGACTTGGGCGGCCTGGCCCCCCAAAAGAGCCCGCAAAAGAAACGTCTGGGATAAGAAGACAATGTTCTTGAAGTGTTCAAATCCGGATTGCGAGAGAACCTTCGACTATCGCCAGGGGCGGCTGTTTCGCTTTGACAACATTCAATCGGACCGTGAGCATGCGGGCTCCTGCGTCAGGCATTTTTGGCTTTGCGACGGATGCTCTCTAACTCACGATCTGGAATGCTGCCTGGGCATGGGAGTGATGATCAGGTCGCGAGTAAGGGACGAGATGCCTCGTCCTGTCTGTTGTTGCGCGAACGGAAGACTAAGCCTGTGTCTCGCGAAGCTGCGGGTTGCGGGGGGCTTGCTCTGAGGCTGGTGCGGCGCTAAGTTTCCCCTCCGTTAGGCCAGTCAAAACCAACTACAATGAAGGTTTGAGCCACGGGGATGAAAAATTTCGCCGTCTGCTGGAAGCAGCGCCCGACGCCATGGTCATTGTGGATCGCGCCGGGCGGATACTGCTGATCAACTCGCAGACTGAGAGCATGTTCGGCTATCCCAGGGAAGAGTTACTCGATCAGCCTGTAGAAATCCTGATTCCCGAAAACTTCCGCGATCAACATCCACAGCACCGGGAGGCGTATTACCGGGCACCTCATCCCCGCCCCATGGGGATCGGTCTTGAGTTGCTCGGACGACGTAAGGATGGCAGCCAGTTCCCCGTCGAGATTAGCCTGAGCCCTTTGGAGGAACAGGGCGGCGTTCTGGTTACGGCGGCGATTCGCGATGTCACCGAACGCAAGCGAGCCGAAGAAGCCTTGCGACAAAGCCAGGAGCGCTTTCGGTCACTGGTGGAAGAAGTCAAAGACTATGCCATTTTCATGCTCGATCCCACAGGAAGGATTGCAAGCTGGAACAAGGGCGCCCAAAAAATCAAGGGCTACACGACCGAGGAGATCATTGGGCAGCACTTTTCATGTTTCTACCTGTCCGAAGACATCGACCGGGGCAAGCCCAACGAGGAGTTGACACTCGCCGCTGAGGAAGGCCGCTGGCAGGAAGAAGGCTGGCGAGTCCGCAAAGACGGTTCGCGCTTCTGGGCCGATGTGGTGATCACAGCGTTGCATGACCAGGAGGGCAATCTGCAGGGGTTCACCAAAGTCACGCGAGACATTACGGAAGGAAAACGGGCCCGGGAAGCCTTCCTGCTGGAAGTGACGAATGCGCTGGTCTCGAACCTCGACATACGCCAGTTGCTCTCCGCCATTGCTTCCTGCGTCCGTCAGGTGAAACCGTTCGACTATGCGAACCTCGCCCTCTATGACGCGTCAACCCAGCAGCTGCGCATGCGTGCGCTCTCATCTTCGACCGGCGCTGACGTCGACGCGGATTCAGGGGAAGAGGCTATGCCTTCCCTCGGCAGCTCACCGGCGGGCTGGGCGTACACCACACGAAAGCCCCTGCTGCTCAAAGGACAGTCGGGCGAAAAGTGGCCCTTCGAAACGCCGCCACAACTCGCTCATCAATCCTTTAAGTCCGGCTGCTGGATTCCGCTAATCGGGCGGGATGGTGTGATCGGGACGCTGAACCTGTTCAGCCGGCGTCCGGGAAACTTCACCGATGATGACGTGAGTCTGCTCACCCAGATCGCAGGCCAGGTAGCCATAGCCCTGGGCAATGCTATGGCGTTCCAGCACATTTCCGAACTCAAGGACCAACTGACGATCCAGAAACAGTATCTGGAAGATGAGCTGAAAACCGAGTTCAATTTCGATGAAATCGTCGGCCACAGCAAGCCGATCAGGCGGGTGCTGAAACAGGTCGAGACCGTTGCGCCCACGGACTCCACAGTATTGATTCTGGGCGAGACCGGTACGGGAAAGGAATTACTGGCCCGCGCGGTTCACGATCTCAGCCCGCGCCGCGAACATACTTTCGTCCGCGTCAATTGCGCTTCCATCCCCGCCGGCCTGCTCGAAAGTGAGTTGTTCGGTCATGAAAAAGGCGCGTTTACCGGCGCTATCGCGACGCGCGTGGGGCGGCTGGAATTAGCTCATCAGGGAACAATTTTTCTCGACGAAGTTGGGGACATCCCGCTTGAATTGCAGCCAAAACTGCTGCGAGCGTTGCAGGAGAAGGAATTCGAGCGGCTGGGCAGCACCCGCACGATTACAACCGATGCTCGCATCGTCGCCGCCACCAATCGCGACCTGAGGAAACTGGTGGCTACAGGGCAATTCCGCAGCGACCTGTTTTATCGCCTGGATGTTTTCCCGATCACGGTGCCGCCACTGCGCGAGCGGAGCGAAGATATTCCGCTCCTGGTGCAGTACTTTGTGACGAAGTTTTCCCAGCGCATGAAGAAACACATCGAGACCGTCCCGCCGGAGGGAATGCAGGCATTGTGCCGGTATTCCTGGCCGGGTAATATTCGCGAGCTGGAGCACGTCATCGAGCGCGCGGTCATTCTGTCGCAAGGGCCCGTCCTGAAGGTCCCGGCGTTCGAGTCTGTTGAGGCAGAGGCCGGCTTGCCTTCCAATTCTTCTGCCCTGGAAGACATCGAGCGACAACACATCATCCGTGTGTTGCGCGAAGCCAAAGGAAAGATCGGCGGCTCCGGCGGCGCAGCCGAGCGCCTGGGCATGAATCGGACGACTCTAAACTCCCGAATGCAGAAACTGAAAATTTCCCGCAAACATCTCTGATCCCGTCCAGTAGTTTTCGAGTGCCCCATATCACGTCGAGCCGTGACCTCCATCACTGTGCTTCTGGTTGCTTTCTGCGAGTCTATATTTGCAGCGCTGGCTTCCATTGTGTTCCTGCCCAGCTAGACGCAGGAACGGGCTAACGCCGCCGAACAGCCGGAGCCAGTGCGATACTCCTCGAGAAAGAGAGGACACTACGATGGCGGAAAAATCCATTACCGTGCAACGCGATGAGGAAAAGCCGGTCGCAATTACGCCAGTCGAAAGGCTGATGGACAGGATTAACCAGGCTTCCCAGGCAATTACACGCAGGGCATATGAGATCTTCGAGGCTAACGGGCGCAGGTTCGGGCGCGACCTCGAGGATTGGTTCAAGGCCGAAATGGAGCTGCTGCATCCCGTTCATGTGAGCATCACTGAGTCCGAGGATGACCTTGAAGTCAAGGCCGAGCTGCCTGGTTTCAACGAAAAGGAGATTGAAGTCGGTGTCGAGCCGTGCCGCTTGACGATTACTGGTAAGCGGGAAACCCGCAAAGAGAAGAAAGGCAAGGCGGTTTACTCAGAACTTTGCTCGGACCAGATCATGCGAATCGTTGATCTGCCCGCGAACGTCGACGCCGGAAAGGCAACCGCAACCCTGAAGAATGGTGTTTTGCATTTGACCCTGCCGAAAGCAGCCAGGGCGAAAACGATCGAGGTAAAGTCGAGGGCAGCGTAGTCTTCGGCTGGTACGGGCGGGCAAGTCCGGAGCGATCTGGGTCCCGCCCGTCCGATCGAACAGTTCCATGCAGCGGCGAGTGACGACATGTCGCCACTGACGAGATGTCGTCTCGTCACTTCTCGTCAGCTATTCCCGTGCTGCTCAATCATTCCATCCTAAAATCCAATCTATCTCACTCCAGGACAGTGCCTTAGAGGCTGCATCCGAAGTATGGATGTTTGTGGCCTGAGCATTGCTTCATATTGTTGCGTGCTTAGGATCACCATACAGAACACATCAAGCGCTGTCCTCCTTAAGCTGGAAGGCAGCGTCAAGGGGCCTTGGGTCGAGGAGTTGCAAAAAGCCTGGCTTACGTCCGCAATCATGTCGGATGGAGAGCCGGTGAGTGTCGACCTGGGGGCAGTGAGTTTTGTCGATACGAGGGGGCGGGACCTCCTTTTGCGAATGCAGAAAGAGGGGGTGGTTCTGAAAGGTGCCTCTGGTTTCCTCAAGCAGATGCTGGAGGACGGCGGTGGGAAAGTTCAAACAGCCTTATCAAAGGACAGGAGCTAACGATGAAAACGCACGCGCCTTACGGGATGGAAATGACAGATGACTGCGCAACCTGCCTCATGCGAAAAGAGGGATTCTTTTGCCAGATGAGCAAAGAAACCTTGGCAGATTTCCAGAAAATGAAATTCACCAGCTCGTATCCCGCCGGGGCTGTCTTGTTCGTCGAGGGCCAGGTGCCACGCGGAGTGTACATGCTCTGCAAGGGGCGGGTGAAGCTGACGATGGCTTCGCCCGGCGGAAAAACCGTGATAGTGCGGGTGGTAGAAGCGGGCGAGTTGCTGGGTCTGCACTCCGCCATCTCCGGAGACGCCCACGAAGTCACGGCTGAGACTCTGCAGCCATGCCAGGTTGATTTCATCCGGAGCGACGATTTTAATAAGCTGTTACATGAACACGGCGATGCCTCGATCGGCGCGATGCGGCAATTCAGCAACTACTACCGCGGAGCCTGCCACCAGATTCGCTACCTTGGCCTGACCCCTTCGGCGACCGAAAAGATGGCCTGCTTCCTTCTCGAATCGGCCGTCCAGGGTAAGGAGACACCCAAAGGCGTCCGCTTCAATTTGAGCCTGACGCACGAAGAGATCGCCCAGGTCGTAGGAGTCACACGTGAAACCGTAACCCGGTCCCTGACCGAATTGAGAACCAAGATGCTGATCTCCACCAAAGGTCCCAGCGTGCTGATCAGAGACAGGTCAGCGCTCCAGGCAATGGTGGTTGCCTAGGCTCGGCCCATGTGAGTATCCCGGATCACACGGAGTCGTGACTTCTATCACTGTGCCACCTGGTCGCTTTCTGCGAGTCTGCATTTGCAGAGCTGGTTTCCAGGATTTCCTGCCCGACCTGTACCGAGGAACGGGTTCAGGTGACTGATCCGCCGCAGCCGGCACTGACGCAGACAGCGAAAGAGAGGACGCTACCATGGCGGAAACTTTTGCGGATGTACAGCGCGAGGAACAGCCGGTCACGATAACGGTGGTCAACCTTGAGAGTTGGATCGACCGCCCGAATAAGCCATTGGATGCGGTTACTGATCGGGCATACGAGATCTTCGAAGGAAACGGAAAAAGATTCGAACACGACCTCGATGACTGGTCCAAGGCGGAGGTGGAGCTGCTTCATTCCGTTCCTGTGCACATCGCTGACTTAGGAGAAAGCCTCGAAGCCAGGGCCGAAGTGCCCGGATTTGACGAAAAAGAAATCGATATCAGCGTCGAGCCGCGCCGGCTGACGATTACCGGTAAGCGGGCGACCAACAAGGAAGAAAAGAAAGGCAACGCGGTTTATTCAGAGTTTTGCTCTGACCAGATTCAACGAGTCGTGGACCTGCCTGTGAGTGTCGATGCCAGGAAAGTAACAGCAATTCTAAAGGGTGGCGTCCTGCAGTTGACCATGCCGAAGGCCGCCATGGCGAGAACGATCGAGACCAAGCCCAGGGCTGTGCAGTCAAGGCGGCGTAGTCGGTAACGTTGGTACAAACGAGCGTCGATCCGCCTTGCACGGCGGCAATCTTCGATTTGAGCTTGACGCGCGATCCCCAAGGTATAGGAGTAACACGCGAAACCGTGCCCGTTCCTGACCGATTGAGAGCCAAGATGCTGATCTCCACGGCATCATCTTTTATGGCTACCACCTCTTCGTTTTCTTCTGCGATGCCTCTTCTGCGATCCAAGACATTACTTAATTGATCAACCTCACCTACCCGTGTGAGCAGTTTCACCCGCCCGGCAGGTGATTTCCGCAGAACCCGCTTTCTGTCGCCGCTAAGGTTTGACATACCATACCCGGGTAGGATAGTGTGTCCCACCTATTTACAAGCCGTTAATGATGGTCAGGTCTAATGATTTTCCGGCCATGTCTGAACTGGATGCCAAAGAGAGCCTTATGCCGCGACTACGCCGATTTTCACCACTCCTGTTCATAACAGTGCTCGCGTCTGTGGGTTGCTCTGACGCGCCTAAGAACGCTTCGGCCGATGACGCCGCGGCGATTCAGCATCAGGGCAATCGCGTCATCGTTCCGCCTTCTTCGCCGCTGGCCGATCGTTTGGAGGTGGAACCGGTCCAGTTCACCAGCATTACGCGGCAGGTTACCGCGCCCGCCTCGGTTGAGGCCGACCCGGCACGCTATGCCCGGATCCTTCCGCCTTTGAATGGCCGGGTGTTGAAGCTGTTTGTGCATCCTGGCGACTCGGTAAAGAAGGGCGACGAGCTGGTTCTCCTGGACTCGGCGGACTTCGGAAGCGCCCAGGCCGATTATGCCCGCGCTCGCACGGTGTTGACTCAGACTGAACATTCCCTGGAACGGCAGCAGGATCTGGCAGCACACGGCATCGTGGGACAACGCGAGGTCGAACAGGCGAGGACTGATCGTGACTCGGCGCAGAGTGACTTTAATCGCACTAAGGATCGCCTGAGACTGCTGGGCATGGACCCTGACAAGAGCACTCTTGGCTCCCCGCTAATCGTGCGCTCCCCGCTTACCGGCAAAGTGCTCGACATTTTAGCTGCCACCGGCGAATTTCGAAATGATCCCACTGCTCCGCTTATGACCGTGGCGGATCTTTCCGATATTTGGGTGACCGCGAACGTTCAGGAAAAAGACATCCACTTTGTTCACCGTGGTGATCCGGCAGTCGCAACTTTCGGCGCTTACCCAACGGAAACTTTTGGCGGAAAGGTTCTATTCGTTGCCGACGTTCTCGATCCCGACACCCGCACCGCCAAAGTTCGAATCGCGTATCCGAACCGCGATGGCCGTTTGCGTCCCGCCATGTTTGCCACGGTCACTCTGAAAACATGGGACACCAAGGAGATGACTGTTCCCACGACGGCGCTGGTACTTTCCGGCGACAAGACGACCGTGTTCGTTCAGGTTTCTGCAAACACATATGAACAGCGACGGGTCGGCACCGGAGAGCAGATTGGACAGCGCACCGTTATCAAGGACGGCCTGCAGATTGGCGAAAAGGTGCTCATTCGCGAAGGGGCACTTCTGCAATGATCGACCGTTTCGTGACGCTGTGTCTGAAACGCCGCCAGGTCGTCTGGCTCATCGCCGTTCTAATGGCGATTTTCGGCTATTCCTCGTGGAAAGCGCTAAAGATCGAGGCCTATCCCGACATCGCCGATGTCTCATCGCAGGTCATCACCCAGTATCCTGGCCACGCCGCCGAAGAAGTCGAAGAGCAGGTCACCGTACCTCTGGAGCGGGAATTGAACGGAATTCCCGGCCTGCAGATCATGCGTTCGCACAGCACATTTGGACTGTCCCTGATCACATTGGTGTTTCAGGATGGGGTTGATGATTACTGGGCGAGGCAAAGAATTACGGAGCGCATCGCGGGAGTAAGTCTTCCACCCAATGCCAATCCGGGCCTCGATCCTTTGACCTCGCCGATCGGTGAAATTTACCGGTACACGCTGGAATCCAAATTCCGCGACCAGCGCGAACTTCGCGAATTGCAGCAATGGGTCGTCATTCCACGTCTGAAAGAGGCGGTGGGAGTTGCCGACGTCACCAACTTTGGTGGCGAAACCACACAATTCCAACTGATTGTCGATCCTGCAAAACTCGCGCAGTACAACGTCTCACTCCAGCAGGTGATTGCGGCGATTCAGGCCAATAACGCCAATGCCGGCGGCAGCATCGTGGTGCGTGGCGAGCAAGGCTACGTCGTGCGCGGCATCGGGCTGGTCCGGTCGCTCCAGGATTTGGGCAATATTGTGATCCTCGCGAAAAATGGCACGCCGGTTTTTGTGAAGAACCTCGGGGCGTTGCAACTGGGCGCGCTGGAGCGGCGGGGAATTCTCGGGAAGGACTTGAACCATGACGGCGTGTCCGGGATTGTCCTGCTGCTGCGCGGCATGAATCCAACTCAAGTCCTGGAAGGGGTTCACGCCCAGGTCGACGCGTTGAACAACGGCATTCTGCCTCCCGATGTCAAAGTCGCGCCGTACATCGACCGCACCGACCTCGTTCACACCACGGTTACTCGCGTAGGACACACTCTGCTGGAAGGCATGGGGCTGGTCCTGATTGTTCTGATTCTTTTCCTGGGCAGCGCCAGGGCCGCCCTGATGGTTGCGGTAACGGTCCCGTTTTCCCTTCTCTTTGCCTTCATCTGCATGCGCTTCACCAACATTCCCGCCAACCTCTTGTCGCTGGGTGCGATTGATTTCGGCATCATCGTGGATGCCTCGATCGTGGTGATGGAAAACATTCTCCGTCACCGGGAGGAGAATCCCGACTGGGTCATGAGTGAAGATGACGCGGTGGCCTCCGCCATCCAGGTTGCCCGCCCGATCTTCTTTGCCACGCTCATCATTATTACTGCGTACTTGCCGCTGTTCGCTTTTCAGCGCGTCGAGAAAAAATTATTTTCTCCCATGGCGTATGTCGTGGGGTATTCGCTGATTGGAGCCTTGCTCATGGCTCTGGGAATTATTCCCGGCCTTGCACTGGTCACCTATCAGCGGCCAGGAAAACCGTTCCACAATCCGGTCCTGGCATTTATATCTCACCACTACGACCGGGCTATACGTCACCTCACTCAGCATCCGATGCATGCCATCATTCCTGCGGTGATTGCGGGGATCATCGCGGTCGTTTTGTCGGTGACCATCGGCAAAGAGTTTCTCCCCTATCTGGATGAAGGCTCGCTCTGGCTCCAGGTACAGCTCCCTCCCGGTTTGTCTCTCGCAAAAGCCGCTACCATGGCCGATGAGCTTCGGGCCGCGACCCTGGAATTTCCGGAAGTTTCGACTATCGTCAGTCAACTCGGCCGCAATGACGACGGTACCGACCCGTGGACTCCGTCCCATATCGAGTGCTTTGTCGGTCTGAAACCTTACGACACCTGGCCCAACCACGGCGACAAACTGGATCTGATCAAACGAATGGGCGACCGCTACGCCAGAATTCCTGGCGCGACCGTGGGCTTCTCGCAGCCCATGATCGACGGAGTGAATGACAAGATCTCAGGCGCTCACAGCGATCTTGTGGTGAAGATCTTTGGTCATGAATTCGGCGAACTGCGCCGGATCGCAAGCGAACTGGTTGCGCTACTCGAAAAGATTCCGGGAGCGTCGGACGTCACCATCGACCAGGAACCGCCCCTGCCACAGATTCAGGTGAGAGTGAACCGGGAAGCCGCCGCGCGATTCGGCATCAACATTGCGGACATCGCCACCATTATTGAGTCTGGCATCGGAGGCAAAGCGATATCCACACTGTTTATCGGTGACCGCGTCTACGATATTGCGGTTCGCTTTCCTGAATCCGTCCGTTCGAGTTCGGACGCGATCGGCAGCCTTACTGTCACTTTGCCGAGTGGAGCTCGTATCCCGCTTTCGCAAGTGGCCGAAATCAGCACCGCAACCGGCGAGAGCAGCATTACCCGGGAGATGAATCGCAGGCATCTCACGGTCAGACTCAACCTGCGAGGCCGGGACCTCTCTGGCTTTTTTGCCGAAGCGCGCGAAAAGATCGCGCACGAGGTGAAGTTTGATGGAACCAAGTATCAGATTGAATGGGGCGGACAATTCGAGAACCAGCAACGTGCACAACAGCGTCTCGCGTTTATTGTGCCCGGCGTGCTGGCCCTGATTTTCGTATTGCTCTACTCTTCATTCGGCACGTTGCGTCACGCTGGCTTGATTTTAACGATCGTTCCGGTGGCGCTTCTTGGGGGGCTGATTGCCCTGACGTTCCGCGGAATGACGCTGAACGTGTCGAGCGCGGTTGGATTTATCGCTCTCTTCGGCGTCGCCGTGCAGAACGGCGTCATCATGGTCGCAAGCCTCAACCATCAGCGCCATGAGCACAAGGATCTGCAGGATGGAGTCGTCCTTGGGGCTTCGCAGCGCCTGCGACCCGTGCTGATGACGGCGACGGTTGCCGCCATCGGCTTGCTTCCAGCCGCGCTGGCCCGCGGAGTTGGAAGCGACGTTCAGCGCCCTCTGGCTACGGTGATTGTCGGCGGACTTGTCACCGCAACACTGTTGACGCTTCTCGTGGTTCCATCCATGTATTTGCTGCTTGAACGCAGATTCGAGCTGGCTCATCCCAAAGTTTCACCTGATCAGGAGGACGTCTGATGAAACTGAGACAGCTTGTTGCGGCACTTGCTCTTTGCCATCTCCTGACTCCGATCATCGCTTTGAGCCAGACCAGTGCGCCGGGAACCAACCAAACACTGAGCCAACTTTCGGAAACGGGACGCCCGCATATTAATTTTGAGGATTATGTTACTCAAGTCCTGCGCTCGAACCTTGCTCTTGCCCTCCAGCGATCCAGTGTCGATATATCAAGAGCTGCGGTCACTTCGGCAAAAGTAACGCCCGACTGGTCGGTAGATATTGGTTTGCCAACAGTAGATATTTCAAACCAGGGACAGCCCACTAACTTCAGCACGGGACTTAACGTCCCCATCGAACTTGGCGGCAAGCGCGGAAAGCGTGTCCACGCCGCTTTAGCCGATGTTTCCACCGCCGGCTTCGACTACGACGATGCGGTGCGGCAGATCCGGGCAACCGCAGCCGGCGCTTTCATTTCATCCTTGAGCGCCCGCGACATTCTTCAATCGAGCTACAAGAGTCTGGGACAGTTCGACCGGATTGTGGAGGTCAATGAACAACGGGTTCGGGTTGGCGACATCGGGGAAATCGAGCTCATGCAATCCCGGGTAGATCGTGACCAGTTCAAGGCCGGTGTGATCAGCGCCCAGGCGGATGTTTATAGTGCTGACCTGGCTCTAGCGCAGCAGTTCGGACAGGCGGACAAATTGTCTACTCAGATGCCCGTACCGACGGGGAGCCTGGAAGTCCCAGTCCGCACTTTCGATCCGGATCTCCTGGTTGCCAGCGCGCTGCAGAAACGGTCCGATGTTCTTTCGCGTCAGCGCGCCGTCCAGGCCGCCGAGATACGTATCGAACTGGCACAGTCGAATCTGATTCCCGACCTCGAGGTGAGCGGATCGTATTCTCACACCGGGACAGGCACCGCAGGATTTGTGCAGCCGCCAGACAATACGCTGGGCGCTTCCCTCTCTGTCAACCTTCCATTTTCCCGTTGGCGGCATCAGGGCGAGGTTGAAACCGCGCGCGCGTCACGGGCCCAGGCTGAACTCGAACTGCGCTCCGCGCAGATCCGGGTGGAGTCCGAGGTGCGGGATGCCTACTCCCGCTACCAGGCCAGTGTCTTACGTCTGAAGCTTTATCAGGGAGGGGTGCTAAAGGAGGCGGATCGCGTCCTGGAGGCTCGACTCTATGCCTACCAGCGTGGAGGGGCGACTCTACTCGAAGTCATCGATGCGCAGAAGACGTCAGCAAATATTTACCTGGCGTATTCGCAGGCACTGGCTGACCATGCGAATGCGCTCGTGACTCTTGAAGAGGCTGCAGCAATTTGGGATGTGTCTTTTTGATCCAAGAGTTGAGTCCAGCGTTAAGCGCGGAGACCGGCGGATGGCAGATTATTTCAGGTAGGTGCGGACAATGGTGATGAGATCGTCCGCCGCTTCTTCCGACGACTTCGAATTCCGGGGCATATGGTTACGGATGTGATCTTCCATCAATTCTCCCATCAGACTGTTGATGGCTCCGCGGGCGGCGGAAAGGCGCTGCAGCATTTCCGCGCATTGTTCGTCGTCATTCAGGGCTCGGAGCACGGCTTCGAGCTGGCCAATGATTTTTTTGGTGCGGTTCACCAGGTCGATTTTTTCTGCGGTGGTATGAGACATCCCGGAATGCCTACCCTAAGGGGGTATAGTACATAGCAAGCGAGCAGAGTGCAATGCAGAGTGCAATATGGTTCAGACGCAAGCCGTGGCAATAATGGAGAACACTCGGTGAAAAAGGAAGAGGTGCTGGCCAAGATTCAGGAGATCGGGATCATGCCCGGAATACGCACATCCTCGGCCGAAGATGGCCGGTTTGCCGCAGAAGCCATCGCCAAAGGCGGAATTCCGATCGTCGAAATCACCATGACCGTGCCCAAGGCAATTGATGTAATTTCCGGCATGGTGAGAAATTCTCCCAACGTGATCGTTGGCGCCGGAACTGTCCTGGATCTTGAGACGGCGCGGCGCTGTCTGGATGCGGGGGTTGGATTTCTCACCAGTCCGGGACTCGATTTGAAAATCGTCGAGTTTGCGGTAAAAGAAAATATCCTGATGATCGCGGGCGCGATGACGCCAACCGAGGTGATTACGGCGTGGAAGGCGGGCTCCGAATTGGTGAAGGTGTTTCCCTGCGCGCCGATCGGGGGACCAACCTACATAAAAGCGCTAAGAGGGCCATTTCCGCAGGTGCCCATGATCGCCGCTGGAGGCGTCAACCAGGAAACGGCCGCCGACTTCATTCTGGCCGGGGCAGCTGCCCTTGGAATCGGTGGACGATTAATCCCGAAAGTTGCGATCGAGCACCGGCAACCCGACAAAATCAGCGAACTGGCAAGGCGGTTCCTGCGGATCGTGCAGACCGCGCGGAACAAACCCTCGCGCGGGAATTAGTGTAAGCCGCCGCCGAGGTGACTTCTCAGAGCGTTTTCTGTTCAGCATTTTCGAGTTGTGCGTCCGCTACGGGCTTGCTCTGCGAGATGCTGAAGTCCTTGACGTTCCGGAGCAGCAGCGACGGAGCCTCGGCGTTGTGGGGCAGCTTGACGTGAATGAGCTCCGCGCCAGTCACATCATCGAGGACGAACCCGGGCCGCAGGTCCGGCTTCATCGGCCTGACTTCGACATCCTTTATCTCGATCCCCTTCACATGGCGGATGTAGAAGCCGTGGGCCGGCAGCGCCCCGAAGCGGTTCGGGTCAGGATAAACACTCTCCAGTTCCGGCGGCTGAATTGCGGCATCTTCCTTCGTCCCTCCACCCTGGTGCAGCAACAGAATGTTGCTAAGCCTGACGTCTTCGATGGAGTGGCCGGGAATTCCGGTGATCAGGATGGCCTGGCGGGAGGCGCAGTTGGAGACCATTACATTACTGATGAGCACGCGCCGCAATTCTCCCACCGCAGTTCCCTCCGGACCGCGCATACGACTGCCCAGGCGTAAAAAGAAGGGAACGTCAACAATGCCCCGCATGGTGATATTGGTGATAGCAACATCCTCAAGCAGCGCGCCGTCTACCGACTCAAGCGCGATTCCACGGCAATCCTCAATCACGCAGTTGGAAACGGTGATGTTGCGAAAGCCGCCGTTACTTTCCGTGCCGAACTTGATCCGTCCGTTGCGGGGAACTTTGAAATCCGGGGCGAAGCGTTTGTAAGTGGCGTCGAGCAGGGTGCCTTCTTCGTAACCGCCGGTGACATAGCAGTTGGTGATGGTGACGTGGTCGGTGGAGCGTGCGAACCCCAGTCCGTAAGAACTCTTCAGGCAGATGCCGTCATCCCAGGGAGAATTCACGCTGCAATTCGACACGCGGACGTTGCGGCAGCAATCAACATCGATCGCGTCCCGATTGGTGTCGATCTTCAGGTTGTCGATGGTCAGGTTATCCACGCCGGTGGCGAGAATGGCGAAATGTCCGCCGTGCAGAATCGATATGTCCCGCAGGGTCACGTTGCGGCAGTTCTTCAGGCTGACGGATTTGTTGCCGACACCCGGGGCCAGCGCGAGGTCGCGGTCTCCCCGGCTGAGACCCTCGCCCCAGATCAGGCCCTGGCCTTCGATGGAAATATTTTCCAGCTCTTCGCCCCAGATCAGACTGTTATGCCAATGACTGTGGCCAAAATCCTGAAACTTGTCCCAGGCGTTTGGCTCGGGTGGATCGTAACCGCCGTTGGCGCCCGTGGCGGGCGTGTCCGCTGCCACGATAGTTGCTCCCGGGTCAAGATACAAAGTGATATGGCTCTTCAAATGGATGGAGTAGCAGAGATAGCTTCCGGCTGGGAACCGAACTGTGCCTCCACCCGCCGCGGCCGCCGCTTCGATGGCCTGGTTAATGGCTGGAGTATCCAGAGTCTTGCCATCCCCGCTAGCGCCGAAGTTTCTCACGTCGAGTGTACTGCCAGTTGCGGCGCTCGTCTTCGTCGTTGTGGGTGCGGCATGAACGGTGGTAGCTGCCCCCAACGCGGAGCCGGCGATCCCAGCTCCCGTCAATTTCAGGAAGGTTCTTCTCTCGGTAGGCTTGGCGAACATGATTTCTTCCTTAGGCTTTTAGTGACTCCCGGGTGCCTGCTGAGGCGGCGCACAGGACACTGAAGCAACCGCAGAATAATGTCAAACGAGAAATTCTAACGGTTCATTTCAGCAAGACTGACGATGCGGGTAAGCCAGCGATATCTGAGATAATCCGGCGGTTCGCCGGCGCCGACCCCAGAAGAATTCTTTGAGGTCTCAGCATAGGTTTGCCAGCACACCCGGAGTTAGGAGACACTTCCGGAGTCGCAGCGAAGGTAAACGTCGCGGTGCTCGATACAGACGTCCAGATAATCGGGAATGGGAACGTCACGATGAAATGCTATTTTTGGAAAGACATGGAGGTTTCACAGTGATCCAGAGAAGATCTAAGGAAAGAATGACATTCCTGCCGGTTCTAGCCTTCATTTTTTTGTTGGTTTGCGCGGCGCCGAGCCGTTCGTGGGCACAGCCAGCCGCCGCATTGGGGATATTCGAGAATCACACCGACGTGGGTACGGTCCTGCATCCCGGCTCGGTGGTTTACGACGCATCCAAACAGAGCTACACCGTCACCGGCAGCGGCTCGAACATGTGGTTTGGGGCAGATGCTTTTCAGTTTGTCTGGAAGAAAGTCTCGGGCGATGTCATTCTGACCGCTGACATCGCATTCGCCAACACCGGCGGCAATCCGCACAAAAAAGCAGTTCTGCTCGTTCGCCAGAGTCTCGATCCGGACTCCGTCTACGCTGATGTCGCAGTGCACGGCAATGGCATGACCGCCGTGCAATTTCGCGATGAGAAGGGCGTCAACACGCGAGAGGTTCAATCGAACGTATCCGCTCCCCGGCGCGTGCGCATCGCGAAACGGGGCGATTATGTTTACATTTCCGTTGCCGCCGATGCAGGAAGTGAGCCGCAGGTGGCGGGTGGATGGCTCCGTGTACCGCTTCAGGGAACCTTTTATGTTGGAATCGGCGTTTGTGCCCACGACCAGGATGCCGAGGAGAAGGCCATATTTTCCAATGTAGACCTGGCGACTCCGCCCGCGCCCACCGGCAAGCCTACGCTGTACAGCGCTCTGGAAGCGGTCTCGGTCGAATCTGGTGACCGGCGTGTGATCTATATCGCGCCGGAACACTTCGAGGCGCCGAACTGGACTCGCGATGGCACGTCATTCATCTTCAACCGGGATGGCCGCATTCTACGTTTGCCGGTAAAGGGTGGCACACCCGAAGCAATCGACACAGGCTTCGCCACCCGCTGCAACAACGACCACGGCTTTTCGCCGGACGGCGCGCAGCTCGCGATCAGCGATCAGTCGGAGGAAGATCATCATTCTCTGGTCTACATTGTGCCGATCGGCGGCGGCACGCCGCGGCGCATCACCAAAAATTCGCCTTCGTACTGGCACGGATGGTCGCCCGACGGCAAGACGCTGGTCTTCGCCGGCCAACGCAATGACGATTTCGACATCTACACAATTCCTGTAACCGGTGGAGAAGAAACGCGGCTGACAACAGCCAAGGGTGTGGACGACGGCCCGGAATATTCTCCCGACGGAAACTATATCTACTTCAACTCCGTGCGCAGCGGCATGATGCAGATTTGGCGTATGCGTTCGGACGGAAGCCAGCAGGAGCAAGTGACCTTCGATGACTTCAACAACTGGTTCCCGCACATCTCGCCCGACGGAAAGTGGATGGTTTTTCTTTCCTACGACAAGACCGTCAACGGACATCCGGAGAATAAAGATGTGGCCCTTCGCTTGATGTCACTCAGTGACAAGAAAATCAGCGTGCTGGCCAAACTCTTCGGCGGGCAGGGCACGATCAACGTTCCTTCCTGGTCGCCGGACAGCAAGCAACTGGCATTCGTAAGCTATCAGTTGATACCGGAAGAAGATGCCAACAGGAAATAGCCTGAGGAACTGCATGCGCAATGTCGTCATGGCCTGCACTCTATTTTTTCTCGCAACTTCGTTCGGCCTCGCCAAGGTCGTCGTCTTCTGGGCGGATGGCTTTCCCACGATTCTCAATTCTTCAAGACGCGGAGCGATACATCAGCTCCGTCTGAGTCTTCGCGGAGTTCTCTTACCTGCATTGTCCTTGCTGATGTCGGCGGTTCTCGTTTCCCGGGCGCAGCAACTTTCAGAAAGCGTCAATGTTCAGGTGCATGTCAATCAATCTCAGGGGCAGATCTCGCCCATCTGGAATTATTTTGGATACGACGAACCTAACTACACCTACGCCCCGAACGGTAAGAAACTGCTCGGAGAACTGGCCGCACTCGGTCCGGTGCGCGCGTATGTGCGGGTTCATAACCTTCTGACCACGGGCGACGGCTCCGCGTCGTTGAAGTGGGGATCGACCAATGTCTACACCGAAGACGCGGCCGGGAAGCCGGTCTACGACTGGACGATCCTCGATCACATTTTTGACGCCTTCAACGCTGCGGGCATCAAGCCTTTGGTGGAAATCGGTTTCATGCCCAAGGCGCTGTCCACCCACCCTGAACCGTATCGCCACAATTTTCCACAAGGCCCGATTTACACGGGATGGGCGTACCCTCCCAAGAATTATCAGAAATGGTCGGAAGTTGTATTTCAATTCGTCCATCATCTCCGCCAGCGCTACGGCGACACCGAAGTAAACACCTGGCTGTGGGAAGTCTGGAATGAGCCCGACATCGACTACTGGCAGGGGACGCCCGAGGAGTACTTCAAGCTTTATGACTTCAGCGTCGACGCGGTCTTACGCGCGCTTCCCGGCGCCCGGGTCGGCGGCCCGGACAGTACTGGTCCCGCCAACCCCAAGGCTGCGGAATTCCTAAGATCGTTCCTTGATCACTGTTCCCACCAGCGAAATTATGTGAGTGGTAAGACCGGTTCGCCCCTGCACTTCATCAGCTTTCATCCCAAGGGATCCCCAAAGTGGCAAGGCGATCACGTGCAAATGGGGATTGCGCACCAGTTGGCCGCCATCGAACGGGGATTTCAAATCGTGGCATCGTTTCCGGAATGGCGCCGCACGCCGATCATTCTCGGGGAATCCGATCCGGAAGGCTGTGCCGCCTGCTCCGCCCGGACAAATCCGCAGAATGCGTATCGCAATGGCCCTTTGTACGCCGCATATACGGCGGAGACTCTGAACAACATTTTCTTCTTAGCCGATCGCGAGCACATCAATTTCCAGGGCGCGGTGACCTGGGCGTTTGAATTCGAAGACCAGCCATATTTTGAGGGCTTCCGAACGCTGGCCACCAATGGAGTGGATAAGCCGGTCCTGAATGCCTTCCGGATGTTCGGCCTGCTGGGCGGGGAGCGTGTGACCGCGACCAGTTCAGGCGCGCTGCCATCCGGCGACGTCGTCCGCGAGGGAGTTCGCGGAAAGCCGGACATTAACGTAATCGCCACCCGCAAGGAACATGAGGTCGAGATCCTGGTCTGGAATTATCACGACGATGATTTGCCCGCCCCCGCCGTCCCTGTTGATCTGGTAATCGGCGGCTTACCCGCGAAAGCGAGCCGCGCTCTATTTGAACAGTTCCGCGTCGATTCTGGCCATAGCAATGCGTTCGCGGCGTGGAAAGAAATGGGGTCGCCGCAGTCGCCTTCAGAGCAGCAATACGAACAGTTGCAGCGCGCAGGACAGCTTCAGCTTCTCAATTCCCCCGCCTGGATTCCGATTGCGCAGGGAGCGACGCATCTGCAATTGTCCCTGCCCCGGCAGGCGATTTCTCTGATCCGGCTGGGGTGGGAATGAAAGCATGCGGATGGCGCAGGGAACTAGCAGCTGAAATCAGCCCGGGAAGCCGCTCACGAATCCTTCCCTGCAATTCGTTCATTCGATGACTTCGAACTTTTCGAGGGCGCTTTCATTGACCGTTAGCCCCAGTCCTGGAACATTTTCATCGAGAGCAATGAATCCGTCCTTTGCTTTGGGCTCGCCATCGAAGATGTACCAGAACAGCTCGTTGCCAACCTCCACATCGACCACGGGAAAATATTCAGCCATGGGCGAGTTCAGACTGGCCATGACCACGTGATAGTTGTGCATCTGGCCGGCGTGGGGAATCACTGGGACTGAGTATGCTTCCGCCAGGGCCGCAATTTTGCGGGCCTGGGTGATGCCGCCGACACGATTGGTGTCGAACTGGATATAGTCCAGTGCGCCTGCCTGCAGCAGATCGCGAAACCCGTACACCGTGAATTCGTGTTCGCCGCCTGCAATGGGAATTCGCCCGTACGACTTCAACTCGGCGTATCCGTGTACATCGTCTGGAATGACGGGCTCCTCCAGCCATCTCAGGCGAAACGGTTCGAGCAGGGGAAGCATGCGCTTGGCGTAGTCGAGGGTCCATCCCATGTAAGCGTCCGCCATAACGTCCACGCCGTCACCCACGGCTTCGCGCACCGTGTGAACCAGGTCCAGATTTCGCTGCATACCGGCCGCGCCGTCCGCCGGCCCCCAGCCGAAGCGCAGCTTCATCGCTTTGTAGCCTTCCTTCTTATAACGTTTCGCTTCGGCTTCGAGTTCGCCCAGTTCGACGCTGTACAGCCGGCTGGCATAAACCGGAATGCGCGGCTTGGTCCTGCCTCCGAGCAGGCGGTAGACAGGCTGTTTGGATGATTTACCAAGAATGTCCCACAGCGCGATATCAATTGCGCTGATCGCTACCATCCCGATTCCCTTGCGGCCGAAAGCCATGGTCTTGCGGTACATGTTCTGCCAGAGGAATTCGATATCCCACGGGTCACGGCCGATTAACAGCGGCTTGAGATAAAGGTCGATCACCTGTTTCGTGACCTGGGGCGCCAGTGCGGCATTGCCGATTCCGACCAGGCCGTCGTCGGTGAAGACTTCGACCACCAGCCAGCCGTGGAAGGTAAATGTCTGCATGGATGCTTCCGGCATCTGCAGCAAGTCCATTGGATTGGTACAGAAATGCGGCGGCAGCGGAACTGTCTTCCCCCGCCAGCGCACGACACGGGTGCGAATGTCTTTGATTTTCATGGGGAATTCTCGGCCTGGGTCAAGTGCTAAGCACGGGAGTCCACACCTGCATCGAAGTCTCCTGACGATTTGACCATGCGTAGTACGGAATAAATGTCAACGGCACCGGACGGCTCTTCAGTGGCTGGCCGCTGTAGCGAGAGTATAGAGCACTTCGCGAGGCCGCCCGGTCGTAGGCTACGCCGGGGTGACGAAGGACGACCACGCCTCCGAGCAAGTCGCGTTTCGTTTCACTCTGGAATCGGGATTCAGGTTTCTGTCCCAGATCAACCGCCAGATCGCTCATGACCACTCCCTCAGGCTGATCAATTTCTTCCATGCAATACACCAGCGGACCGCGCTGCACCGCGACCCGGCCCGCGTCGTCAGTCACTTGCGGGTTCGCTTGCAGCACTTGCACCGGCATCTCCATTTGCAGGCGAATGACGTCGCCCGGCGACCATTGCCGCTGGATCGGCAAATATTCCTCCGGCTTGGCTCCCGGGATTGCCTTGCCGTTCACCGCGACTTGCGCGCGATCCGCCCATCCCGGAATTCGCAGGTAGAAAGTGAAGTTCGCAGGCTGGGCAGGGGTGACGGTTATTTCCATCGTGCCCTCCCACGGATAGTTTGTTTTTTGCACAACCTTCAGGCCGACGCCATTTTCCAGATGCCAATTCAATTCCGAATTGTCATAGAGGTGCAGGTAAACGCCGTCGCTGCTGGTGCTGTAGAAATATCCCGGCAGAGAAGCAAAAGTGCGCTCGAGATTGGGTGGGCAGCAGGTCGTGTCGTACCACGGGTTGCGAATCTTTTCTCCGGTGGAGGGATCAAACGCCAGCGGATTGCGATAGCAATAGAGCGTGCCATCGAGGGACATTCCGGAATTGATCCCGTTGTAAAGCGCGCGTTCGATTACGTCGGTAAATTTCGCGTCTCCGGTAGCCGCCAGCATGCGCCAGTTCCACATCATGTTGCCGATTGCGGCGCAGCTTTCTCCATAGGCGCGATCGTTGGGCAGTTCGTAGGCATTTCCAAAAGCCTCGCCGTCGGAGCGCGAGCCGACTCCGCCGGTCACATACATCTTGGTGGCGATCATGTCATCCCACAATGTGTTCAGCGTCTTCCAATACGCCGGATCGCCGGTCTCCATGTAGTAGTCGGTGGCGCCGCAGCACGCATACATCGCGCGCACGGCGTGTCCCTCCAGCCTGGTTCTCGCGGTAAACGGAGTTCCGCTGAACATGTAAATCGTCCGCTCCTCGGGCAGGTGCAAGCGCTCGTCTCCGCCGAGAATGTAGCCGGCCAGATCGAGCTGTCGCCGGTCGCCGGTAATGCGGTACAGCTCGATCAGCCCAAGCTCGATCTCGGGGTGTCCGGAAACAATCGGCTGCTTGGGCGCAGGTCCGTAGTTGGGTAGCAGGAAATCGTCGACGAACCGGACTCCGGCATCGAGCAGTGTGCGGTCGCCGGTGGCGCGGTAGTAGGCGATCGCCCCTTGCAGCAGGTGTCCGATACAGTAGAGTTCATGGCCGGTGGTCTGGGTTTTCGTGAGCATGCGTTGAGACTTGTGCTCGTCAACGTAATAAGTGTTCAGATACCCGCTGCTCTCCTGCGCCGCGACCACCTCGGCGATCGCCTTCTCGGCCATTGCCCGAATCTCCGGCCGGTCGCCTGACTGAAGCGCGAACCCCACCGCTTCAGTCCACTTGTAGACATCGGAGTCGGAATATACAGGCCCGATCTGAGCCGCAGTGCTCTTGCCCACCAGCCGCCGGAAGTTATTCATGCGGCCGTTGGCTTCGAGAAGGTCGTGCATGGTGGGAATGCTTTTGGTTAGGTTAATCTCGCGCCGTTGTGACCAGAAGCCGCTCTGGATGGTCACGGCACGTACCGGGATATCCCGCAGCTTCGCGTGCGGCGACTTGCTGAGATTCTCGATGCCCTGATCCTTCCAAGGGAAATCGGTCCAGTTCTGCGCTGCTTTGCTGTTCCCTACTGAGGCTCCGGCAACGCCACCCAACAGAAATTGCGAGGGCAACGACGCGATGGCGGCCGTCGAAACCGCCGAAGCTACGAAGTGGCGGCGCGAGATTTTGTTTGACATAGCCATAGTCCTCCCAGGTCTCCCAAATTGACAGCATCGCGGTGAATCGCAGGGCGCGTCAGTCTTTCTGAAATCGATTGCGGATTGACGACGCAAATCATACAGGCAATAAACTCTAGCGCAAATTCCAGTAAACGTTTACTATTTCGGCGACCTTGGTTGTTCAGGGGGAGATTGGATCTGCACACCATCGAACATCCGTTCCATCGCGATCTGATACCGCAATGACATATTAGGAGGGGACAAGCATGTTCTCGGCCAATCGACGGCGTTTCCTGCGTCAAGCTTCTACCGCGGGGATTGCCTGTTCCGCTAATTTTGCCTTCGGCCGTTTCCTGTCGGCTCAAACCCAGACCGCGAATCCCGGCGAGGCAGTTCGGGTTTATGTCGATACTCGAAGGACCCTGGCTCCCCTGGACCGAAATCTGTTTGGCTCGTTTCTGGAGCACCTCGGCCGAGCCATCTACGAAGGCATCTACGATCCCGGCTCCAAGTTGTCGGACTCGAACGGATTGCGCAAGGATGTGATCGACGAAGTACGCCAACTGGGTGTTCCCATCATTCGTTATCCCGGCGGAAACTTCGTCTCCGGTTATAACTGGCTGGACGGCGTGGGTCCCAAACAGGACCGTCCCCGCGTGCTCGACAAGGCCTGGAATTCCCTCAACACCAACCAGTTCGGTACCAACGAATTCATGGCCTGGTGCAAGGCCGTCGGCACGCTGCCGCTGATGGGGCTCAATCTCGGCACCGGAACGCCGGAGGAAGCCGCCGCGCTGGTGGAGTATTGCAATGTGGACAAAGGCACACGCTGGAGCGAACTGCGCCGCAAGCATGGCATCGCGGAGCCCTACAAGGTGAAACACTGGTGCCTGGGAAACGAAATGGATGGCCCCTGGCAAATCGGCCACATGACTGCCACGCAATATGGACTAAAAGCGCAGGACGCGGCCCGACAGATGCGCTTAGTCGATCCCTCGCTGCAACTCATCGCCTGCGGATCGAGCGGGCCTTTTATGCCAACCTACTTGGAATGGGACCGCGAAGTCCTGGAGCAGTGCTACGAGTACGTAGACGGACTCTCCCTGCATCGCTATTTCACCAACACCCCGGAGGACACGGGCGGCGACAGCGCGAAGTTCCTCGCGATGAACCTCAGCATGGAGCGCCAGATCGCGGAAACCCTGGCGGTTTGCGACATGGTACGCGGACACAAGCGGTCCCCGAAAAAATTATGGCTTTCTTTCGACGAATGGAATGTCTGGTACCGCGCCCGCAGCGGAGACGCGACGAATGGGCACGAGCAGGAGGCCCCGCACTTGCTGGAGGAAGTCTACAACCTGGAGGATGCTCTGCTGGTTGGCGGGCTCATCAATTCCCTGATCCGCAACGCCGACCGGGTGAAGATTGCCTGCCTCGCCCAGCTGATCAACGTGATCGCCCCCATCATGACCAATTCCAACGGCCTGCTCCGGCAAACGATTTACTATCCGTACAGCTGGGCCCTACAGCTTGCGCGTGGCTCGGTGTTAAATCTTCAAGTGGATTCCCCCGGCTACGAGGTTTCGGGAATGGGCCAGGTGCCGTACCTGGACGTGGCCGGTACCGTCAGCTCTGAGGACGGAAAAATGTCTCTCTTCGTGCTGAATCGCGATTTATCCAAGGCCCACGCCATCGAAGTGAACTGGCAGGACAAAGCTCCGGCGCGAGCCCTGTCCGCTGTACTCCTGACCGGTGACGATCTGAAGGCTTCGAACAGCTTCGATGCGCCGCAACGCGTGTCTCCCCGCACCCTCGACAAACCATCGATCGCAGGAGGACGGGCGAAGTTTGAAGTCCCGCCGCGATCGTACACTGTGGTTCAATGGGGAGCGTGAGAGCTGGTTTTGAGAGATCGTCTACTGACGCTATGCACAAGACAATCGCCGCGATTCTGATTCTCCTCACAGTCGTTTCGACTGGGCAGGCCGCCACCGCGCCCCGTTGGCCGGAGAAGCAGGCGAACGACTGGTACGCCCATCAACCCTGGCTGGTGGGAAGCAATTTCATCCCCAGCACTGCCATTAACGAGTTGGAGATGTGGCAGGCCGACACCTTCGATCTGCCAACCATCGATCGGGAATTGGGTTGGGCCGAGGGGCTGGGCATGAACACCATGCGTGTGTTCCTCCACAACCTGCTCTGGGCGCAGGATTCCGAGGGTTTTCTGCGCCGCATGGAGCAGTTCCTTCAGGTTGCGGACAAGCATCACATCCGCATCATGTTCGTGCTTCTGGATTCGGTTTGGGATCCCCATCCCAGGCTCGGCAAGCAGCGCGAACCCCGCCCGCACATACATAACTCAGGCTGGGTGCAGGCACCCGGCGCTGACCTTTTGAAGGACGAATCCCGCTGGAACCAGGAACTGCAACCGTACATCGTGGGCGTGATCGGACATTTTCGCGATGACCGGCGCGTGCTGATGTGGGACCTGATGAATGAGCCGGACAATGGGAATGGCTCGTACAAAGCCGAAGAACTGCCGAACAAAGCTGAAGTGGCGCTGCGACTGCTTCGCCAGGAATGGGACTGGGCCCGCAGCGCCAAGCCGTCGCAGCCGCTCACCAGCGGCGTTTGGCAAGGTGACTGGTCAGCCGACGACAAGCTCAGCGAGATGGCAAGCTTCCAGCTGCAAAACTCCGACATCATTACGTTTCACAGTTATGAACCTCCGCAGGAGATGAAGCGTCGCATCGACTCGCTGCGGCGCCTGCACCGTCCCATCGTCTGCACCGAATACATGGCACGGCCGCGGGGGAGCACTTTCGCTGTTATCCTGCCGCTGCTGAAAGAAGAAAAAGTCGGCGCCTACAACTGGGGCTTTGTGAACGGGAAGTCGCAGACGATTTATCCCTGGGATTCCTGGGAAAAGACTTACACTGCCGAGCCCCCGGTCTGGTTCCATGACATCTTCCGCAAAGATGGAACCCCGTACGATCCGAAAGAAATCGCTCTGGTCCGGCAATTGACACATTGAGGGGATCTGTTCTCTAGCCCTTGGGAGGAATCTCCGCGTAGCCGGGGGTAGCCTGCGCTAGATTCGTGTCCACTGAAGCCTTGGCATTGCCAATGCTCCAGCCAATTCCGCCGGCCAGATGATTCAGGAAGAACGGAATCGACCAGTTTTCCGGGCGGTCGCCCAGCGCGGTGAAAAACACTCGTCCCTTGCCATGCATTCGCGCCCAGGTCACCGGGTACGGAGCGCGCTGATAGGCCGCGCCCTTCATCCCCTGCGTGTCGAGGGCAAGAACCACGTGCAGATCGGGGGCAAAATCCTTCAGCGAATACCACTCTTCGGTGAAACTTACCGGAGAAGTCACGCCTTCCAGCCCGGGAAATTTCGCGTCTTTCACGATGAGGTCGGCGGTCTGCAGCCGGGGAGTGCTGCCATGGGTGATAAACTCGCCGCCCAGCATCCGCAGATAGGGATCAGACTGGTCGCCGTGTGCGATGTAACGATTTGCCCTGTCCTCTGTATCGGGTTCGGTGTGGAAGGTGTCGCTGGCAGCGTGCACACCGACAAATCCAAGTCCGCCGCGCACCGCATCCAGCAGCGCCTGCTTGCCTTGCGCCGACATGGGCGGATTTCCGTCGGTCCCCGTCTTGGTCAGGTCTCCGGTAGTATAAAAGAGTACCGCCGCGTACTTTTTTCGGAAGTCTTTCGAGTCGAAAATCTTTCCATCCTTGGAGGAAGTCACGTCAAAACCGTGCTGCGCTCCAAGAGTCGTCACCGCCTGATCGAGGATGCTGGGGGCTCCGCCGGTCTGTTTCACTACGGTGTGCTCAAACCCCGAAGACTTCGTGAAAATGAGAACAGATTTTTTCCCGTAGCCAAACGCTCCCTTGGGCAGCGCAAGTCCCGCGCCCGCGATAGCGCTGGCGCGCAGAAACTGACGGCGGCTAAACTCGTTCATCTCATTGTCCTTTCCACAAGCGACGGCAATTATTCGACGACCGCATGGATTCTAGCTGATATTGCCACAAACTGCGTGGGGACAGCCGCCCCCGGCTGTCCAGCCGAGCAAAGCTCGGCAGTTTTCCGTAGCGCCGGCGTCCCGCCGGCTGTCGCGAGGCGTCTCGCCCTCGCAAACCATAACTTGAGCCAACCACTGCCGAGCTCCACGCGCGGGCCGGACAGCCTAGGGCGGCTGTCCCCACGTGATTACGTGGTAAGCCGGTCTTTGGAAATCGGCTGCATCTGCCAGACATCAACCGAATTCACTTCCGCCTCGCCGTCGAAACTCAACCGCAGCGGCCCGGACGGTACCCGGTAGATCCGTGCCGTCATCACCGTCGTGCCATTAGCAAACACTTCCAGCACCGACGCGTCCAGAAACATGTGAAGACGAACCGGCGAGCCCGGCGCTCCCGAAAGTGGCGCAAGCAAATTGTTGACATGAATTTTACGTCCGCCGGCTTTGTCGACACAGGTGATGACGGCAAGGTCCTCGCCGCTTTCCGGACGCAAGCGAACCGAGAAAGTCTGCTCCGGCTTGAGCTGAAACTCCACACTCAGCTCCGCGGCAAGGTCAGTGATTCGCAGCGAGTCAAGAATCTTCTGTCGCGCCCCGGAATTCATGTTCCCGCTGAACCCAGTGTGCGAGCGGCGCAGTTGCTGCACCGCAGGCGCGACGTCCATCTGCAATTCGTTCTGCGCGTTCAAAGACAGCACACGTGGCAGCGACATCGCTCCGGCCCAGCCCGCGGCGCTGTACTCCGCCTCCGGCCGGGTTTCCGGAATCCATCCCCACAGGATGCGATTGCCGTCGCGGTCGGGCATAGTCTTGGCGGCGTAGTAAGCGCCCCAGTCGACCACGCCTTCTTTCTCCGGCGAGAACCGCTGGTCCTTGTAGGTCCCAACCTTCCACAGCACTTTGCCCATCGTAGAGATGAGGAGCACGTGCTTGTCGCCCAGCGGAAAGAAATCCGGACACTCCCACATCTCGCCCTTGTCTACGGGGTTCACCGTTGCTACCCCGTTTCCCGCGCCCTCGACCAGCGTGTGCAAATAGGTCCAGTGGCGGAGGTCAGTAGAACGGTAAAGAAGGATGGCCCCGCCGCGGTTCTGGAATCCTGAGCCAAGAATCAGCATCCACGAGTCACCCTCGCGCCAGACCACCGGATCCCGGAAGCCAGTGACTTTGAGACCCGGCGGAGGACTGGCAATTACCGGCTCGGGAAGCTTGCTCCAGGTGAGAAGTTCATCGTCCCTCGACACCGCCAGGCACTGCACTTCGCGCCACACGTGCGTCCCGTCGCGCAGCGTGGCCTCGGCGTCGGAGGCAGGCGGCATGACGCCGGTGTAGATCACCGTCGGCGTTCCGCCATCGAGCACCGCGCTGCCGCTGAAGACGCCGTCGCGGTCGTAACCGCCCGGGGTCGGCGCGAGCGCAATCGGCTCGTGAAACCAGTGCACCATGTCCGGGCTGGTGGCATGCGCCCAGTGCATGTTTCCCCAGACCGCACCCTTGGGGTTGTACTGGTGGAACATGTGATACCGGCCGCGAAAAAAGATGGGGCCGTTGGGATCGTTCATCCAGTTGGAAGCCGGCAGCAGGTGGTATTGGGGACGCAGCGGGTCGGAAGCCAGCTTCCGGCGGAGAGCCTTCTGCGACGCATCCGTTGCCTGCGAATGAAGCCGAGGTACGAGTGAGGCCGCCGCAGCCACGCCAGAGAGCTGCAGGAAAGCCCTTCGTGAGGTCGTCATAAGTTTGGGCTGGGACTTGGGCTGGAAATCCTATCTGGAACGCGTGGCGTTAAGCCTGAGCGAATCTCCGGCCATCGACATCGCTTCCGCGCCGAATCCGCTCCTCCAGCCGGGCACTGAGCCGCTGCAAGCGAGCCTTTTCCAGTTGCATTTCCAGTTTGCTGGCGACGAGCTTTTCTTCGTAGGTAACCCGCTCTCGCAAGCCAAGGGTGCGATCAGCGTTTTCTCTGGTCCTGTCCATTATTTGCCTCGAAGGAAAGAAGTGCCCCATAAGCTTACCTGCGTTCATCTGGATGATCAACTGCACCGGAATTGGGGCAGCTCGGAACCTAAGCCTCCACGCTGGTGGCATCCTGAGCGGCCTTCAGGCCGCGAAGGAGCTGGCGTGAATCGCCTCAATGGTCGGATTTCGGGGACCATGTTTGAAGTCAATGAACCGTTAACTTACTGTTACCAAAGGCATTAGTGCCCGGGACCGAAGTTCCTTTGACCTAAAGTGAAACCTTGGGATAATCTGATGCGTCTAGATAAACAGTAAGGGTATTGCACTAAATGTCCTCAGCCGCAGCGGTCCTCGGCAATTTCGGAAGTGACCAGTGGGACGCGGAACTGTACGCCGTCTTGTCCATGGCGGCCCGTTTGTCTGCGCTCGTAAAGAATCGCGCTCAAACCTTCCACCTTACATATCAGTTGTGGCGCCTCAACGCCGCACTGTCGCGTTTTTTTGACGAACTGCGGGACGTTATGGAAGGGAAGAAGCCGGCTGTCCCGGCACCCCTTACGGCGGAACAGCTGGAGGACGGAATTCGCACCCTGCGCAAGATACATGTCAGCCTCGAGACTATGTATGAGGCTGCAAGGCGCAGCAGGCTCACAAACAACTCTCTAGTTGCAATGCCGCTGAGAAGTGTTCATAGCTACAGCGATGAAATTTTAGATCTTGCTGAAGTGCTAGAGATTTATCAAGCGAACGGTGTCGACGCTGTGTTCGATCGCTCTGCAAGGGAACGAGCCCAAGGGGAAATTTACGATCTAGCCAAGGCCTGAATGAAACGGCCTTCTCTTTGGCATTAAAGATACAAATTACCGCCACTCCGCTGAAATACTTGAACCGGCTGGACAGGCCCACCCAGGATAGAATCCGCCAAAAATTAGAACAGATTGCAGAAAGGCCATTTGACGCACGGCTCTCTTACGCGCTCACAGCAAATGACAAGAGATGCACACGCATCGGTTCCTACCGAGTTCTCTTTCGAGTGGACGATAAGATCTTAGAAGTAGCCGAGATCGGTCCTAGGGGAGAAATATATCGAAGAATCTGAGGTGTCCAGGGCAATCGAGATTCTCTTGACATATCACCCTGTACAAACTGCACCACAGGTAAAAGAAGCGCAATGACTGTGATCCTGGCACACTTGCTATATACCGCTTCTGCTCTGCCTAGTTCCGCTTCCGATTTGCGCGGCGCCATATCCTCACTAGAAAAGGCTATCGCACCCCTGGAAGATTCGTCAGGACATTGGGAGAAGTCGCTTCCTTGGTTTACTGGTTTAGTAGTAGTCGGATTGATCGCAGAAATCTTTGCTCTCGTCTGGGAGCGTAGAGATGGAAAGGCAGCATGGCTGCATTGGGTGGCTGTAGGAATAAATCCCGGCGAGAGGCCGTCAAACGGCAAATTTGCATTGGAAGTGTTCGCCTCAATCGCAATTTTTCTAGGTGTGGCTGGCGAGCTTGGGGCTGGGGCTGAAATCGCATACCTAAATGGCCAGTTAAGAAATAAGAACAGTGACCTACGGACCAAGAGCGACCAATTAGTGGCCCTCATTAGCGAACAATCTTCCGCAAACGCCAGAGAGGCAGCGCAATTACGCAAGGATGCGGCAGCAATCGAGGAAAGCGTCAAATGGCGACGGCTTTCAGCGGACCAACAAGCCATGCTAACCGGGAAACTTAGGCAGTTTGCGCAACCCGCCATCATCCAATTCAATACCGGCGATACAGAGTCGAATGTGTTCGCGATCACCATTGCTAGTGCATTGTCGGCTGCACATTGGAAGGTAAACCAACCGTCTGGAGGAATGTTTCTGTCAATCTCTGGAGCACCTGTTGAGAAAATCAAACTAAACGTGCTTACGGGAGTACGCGTCGGGAGCCCTGGAAACTCAGCAAGCAGCAAAGCATTGGTAAAGCAATTGAACAAGTTGGGATTTGATGCCGTTGAAGACCACAATCTTGACGCTGTTGCAAGCGGGCATTCCAAATTATGGGTGGTTGTCTTTCCTCGTCCTGAAGGTCCACAGGGAGAAGCAAAACTGAGACTAGAAGCCGCTAAGGGAGACCAGCAAAGCACCCAAATTACCAAGTGATTAGGACCTGTGGAATTCAAACGGCACCAGTACCCCGCCCATCTGCGGTTTGGAAAGTTAAAACTTTTGGCGTATAAAAGTTAGTTGGGTCTGCACGCGTCCTGGTTCCTTCCCCGTGCCGCGCCAACTTGGGTCCAAATTCTAAGCGAGGGAAGTATGCCTAGCCTGACGACCACGCAGGCCCCCAAAGGCCTGGAAGGAATAGTCGCCACCACCTCCAGCATCTGCTACATCGATGGGGACCAGGGTGTTCTGGCCTATCGCGGCATCGACATTCACGAACTCGCGGACCACTCCAATTTTGAAGAAGTCTGCTACCTGCTCTGGTTCGGCAAACTGCCCACCCGCAACGAATTGAAGGAACTGCGCGAGCGCCTGGCCGCGGAACGCAAACTGGACCCGGCCATCCTGGATCTGCTGCGCACCGCGCCCCGGCATACTGATCCCATGGACGTGCTGCGCACCGCGGTGTCGGCGCTGTCGTTCTACGATCCCGACGAAAAGAGCAACGATCACAATGCCAACGTGGCGAAAGCCATCCGGTTGACTTCGCAGATCGCCATGATCGTGGCGGCTTATGACCGTATCCGGAAGGGAAAGAAGGTCGTCGAATCCGATCGGTCGCTTTCGCACGCGGCCAACTTTCTGCTGCTCCTGAATGGCACAAAACCTTCCGAAACCGCCGAGCGGGCACTTGATATCGCCCTTATCCTGCACGCCGATCACGAACTGAACGCCTCCACCTTTGCCGCCCGGGTGACCGCCGCCACCCTCTCCGACATGCATTCCGCCGTCACCTCCGCCATTGGAACCCTGAAAGGGCCTCTGCACGGGGGCGCCAACGAGGCGGTCTTCCACATTCTGCAGGCCATCGACAAGGCCGGCGCGGAACCCGTCGATTACGTGAAGGGAATGCTGGCGCAGAAAAAGAAAGTTCCCGGCTTTGGCCATCGCGTGTACCACACCGAAGACCCGCGAGCCACACACTTGCGCAAAATGTCCAGCGACCTGGGAAAGAGCAACGGCCAGAGCAAGTGGTTCGAGATGTCCCGCAAGATTGAGGAATTTGTGAAGGCCGACAAAAAGCTCAATGCCAATGTCGACTTCTACTCGGCATCGACCTACCACATCCTGGGCATTGACGTGGATCTGTTCACCCCGATATTTGCCGTATCCCGCATCAGTGGTTGGGCCGCCCACGTGATCGAGCAACTCGACGACAACCGCCTGATCCGTCCCCGCGCCGACTACATCGGCCCCGCCTACCCGCAGCAGTACGTGCCCATGGAGCGGCGGTAAGGAGCTTCTGGCTGCTAGCTCTTGGCTTCTAGCTCCTAGCTTTTAGCTCTTAGCCTTTAGCTTGAAACAGGTGGGCCTAAAGTGATGAACTACGTCGTGGTCTACGAAAAAACAGCCACTGGCTGGAGCGCTTATGTCCCTGATTTGCCCGGAGTCGTTACCACCGCCCATACCAAGAGCGGGACGAAGAAACTTATCCGGGAAGCCATCGAATTCCACTTGGAAGGCCTACGCGAAGACAATCTTCCAATTCCTGAACCTGCCGCTTCAGCTGAGGTTGTGACCGTTTCCTAGCGACCGCCCCCCAGCCGGCCCCAGTGTCCATCCCCACAATAGGGCGTAAAATGATACGTAGCTATGCGACGGGTTTATCTCGACAATAACGCCACTACGCCCGTGTTGCCCGAGGTCCTTGCGTCCATGCAGGGCTATTTTGGGGAGCATTTTGGCAACGCCTCGTCTATCCATCACCATGGACAGGAGACCCGGGCAGCGGTGGAGCGTGCCCGCGAGTCGGTGGCGGCGCTGGTCGGATGCCGCGCCTCTGAGATCGTCTTTACCAGCGGCGGGACGGAAGGCGACAACCTCGCAATTTTTGGTCTGGTTCAACCCGGCGCACAGGCCGGACAGCACGTCATTACTTCGACCATCGAGCATCATGCGGTACTGAACTCCTGCAAGCAGCTGGAAGCATCGGGCTGCGAGGTTACCTACATTCCAGTGGACGGCCGAGGCCAGGTTGATCCCGATGACGTCCGGCGGGCCTTGCGGCCGAATACCCGGCTGATCACCATCATGATGGCCAACAATGAAACCGGCGTGCTGCAGCCGGTCGAAGAGATCGGCAAAGTCGCCGCCGACGCCGATGTTTACTTCCATACCGACGCCGTGCAGGCGGCCGGCAAGGTGGCCATCGACGTCAAGCGCATTGGCTGCGATCTGCTTTCCATCTCCGGGCACAAGATGCATGCTCCGCAAGGCGTGGGAGCGCTATACGTACGCAAGGGAACCATCCTGCGTCCCCTGTTTTATGGCGGAAGCCACGAGCGCTCGCGCCGGGCGGGAACCGAGAACGTCCCCGGCATCGTGGCCCTGGGCAAAGCTGCGGAACTGGCTCAGCTGGCGTTTGCCCGTGGCGATCTCGAGCGCATGTCAGCCCTGCGCGATCGTCTGGAGCAAACCATCCTGCGAGAAGTCGAGGCCACGGGTGTGAACGGTCAGGGAGCACCGCGCGTGCCCAACACCACCAGCATTTATTTCGATTACATCGAGGGGGAGGCACTGGTCATAGCCCTCGATCTGAAAGGATTGGCCGTCTCGACCGGAGCCGCGTGTTCCTCAGGGGCGATCGAGCCCTCGCATGTCCTGACCGCGATGGGATTATCACCGGAACGGGCGCGAGGCAGCATCCGCTTCAGCCTGGGCAAGCAAACCACACCCGATGACGTCGAATTCGCGGTGAACCTGATTCCACAAACCGTAGCCAGGTTGCGAGAGCTGTCGCCCATTTACAATAGAACAGCTTCTGTAGCTCCTGGCTCCTAGCTTCTGGCTCATCAGCCAAAGGCCAGAAGGCTAGAGGCTAGAAGCTAGCAGCCGATCCCAATGAACACGCCCAAGACCATCGCCGTCGCCATGTCCGGTGGAGTCGATTCTTCAACCGTTGCGGCCATGCTGCGCGCTGAGGGACATCAGGTTGTCGGCTTAACCATGCAGCTATGGAACCAGCGCCGCCTGGCTGGGCATGAAGGCATGCCCGAGTCGGTGCAGGGACGCTGCTGCTCTCTGGATGATGTCTACGACGCGCGCCGGGTGGCCGAGACCATCGGCATTCCTTACTATGTGGTCAATCACGAGCAGCGCTTCGAGCGCGACGTGGTACGGCCGTTCGTCGAGCAGTACCTGTCAGGACGTACGCCCATCCCCTGCAGCCTGTGCAACAATCACTTGAAGTTTGACCAGTTACTGATTGTGGCCCAGCAGATTGGCGCTGATGCTCTGGCTACCGGCCACTACGCCCGTGTCGAGTTTGACGCGCAGCTCAGCCGCTGGCTGCTCAAGCGCCCCGCGGACCGGTCCAAGGATCAAACGTACTTCCTGTTTGGTTTGACCCAGGAGCAGCTCAGCCGCACTTTATTTCCCCTTGGCGGAATGACCAAGCCTGAGGTTCGCGAGCGGGCTCGCCAGCACGGTCTGGCACTTGCTGAGAAGCCAGACTCCCAGGAGATTTGCTTCGTTCCCGGCGGCGACTACAAGAAGTTCCTCGATGCCTATCTCTCGGAACAGGGCGAAGCGTTGCCCGACACTGCGGGTGAACTGGTAACCACTGACGGTCAAGTGGTTGGCGCGCATCATGGTATCCACAACTTCACCGTGGGCCAGCGCAAGGGGCTGGGACTAGCCACGGGCTCGCCGCTCTACGTGATCCAGATCAAGGGGGACGCGCACCAGGTGGTGGTGGGGGCGCAGGAAGAGCTCTATACGCGGACCCTGCGCACGCGTCGCATCAATCTCATCGCAATCGAAGATTTGCGGGAACCGATGCGCGTTACGGCAAAGATCCGCCATCGTCACGAGGGCGCCCCCGCGCTGATTGAAAAGTCCGGTGAGGACGAGATTCTAGTCTCGTTCGACGCTCCCCAGCGCGCCGTCACACCCGGACAGGCAGCCGTATTCTATGACGGCGATGTGGTGGTAGGCGGAGGCTGGATTAGTTAAAGCAGGCTTCAGTCGTCGGTCCTCAGGCGTCAGCAACTACCCCGAAAAAGGTAGATGGGATCTCGAAAAAAGGTTGAAAGGATTTTCCTGACGACTGACGACTGAAGACTAGATAAACATCTCGTCCTGAGGAACCGTGACATCCTGCCGCGAACGGCGCTTTCCACCCAGGAGGAACTCCAAGCCCACGGTCAGACCCTGGATCAAACCGGACAGCTGGCGTACCGGCGAAACCACGGTTCGATGCACTATTTCGGACGTGTCCTCAATTCGATCCATGGTGCGATTGAGCAGTTCGTCGGCGCGAATCACTTGCAGCCGGGTGCGATCCACGATATCGCTTAAGGTTGCATCCAGCCGTTCGATCTGTCCCCGCACCACAGTCGTTGACTCGGTGACGTTGGCGGCGATGGTGTCAATTTTCGGGCGTAAGTCCAATAACATGGCCTGGGCCGTATCCGCGGTGGGCAGAACCTTGGCTTTCACTTCCGTAGCCAACGCTTCCATGCGTGAAGTGCTCTTGCGCACAGCCACGAAGAGGGCGACCAGAATGCCAGCCTGGATTACGACCGCCGCCGCGGTTACACCGACAAAAATCGGTAGATAGTCCATAAATTTACTTCCGCGTTACCGCGCCACATCCCCGGCGCTGCGCAGGCGCGGTATCACAGGTTCTTCGATGCGCCGCCGTCTGCTGCGGTAGCTTCGTGATACGCCTGCCGCCCAGCTTCGTACGCAGACTTGAACTGGTCTTTTTGCTGTTTCGCGACTTCGCGGCCACGATCCACCAGGTCAGCGGCCTGCTCGCGGGTTTTGCGGGCGCGTTCTTTGATGAACTCCCGGCCTTCATCGGCTTTGGAACGTAACGTCTCACGTATTTCACTGCCGGCGCTTGGCGCGTACAAAACTCCGACCAGCGCACCCACACCGAGTCCCGCAAGAAACCACAGGAAACTGCTGCTGTCTCTATCTGACATCTTCAAGCCTCCAGAAACGAGTGGCAAACTATTCGGATGGTAGCACTCGCTGTGGGTAATTACAATTCCGCGTGCACATGATCGCAGCCAGGAAAATCCCATTTCTGCCCACCCACTTGTCGGCAGTCCGCCGAAGCGAGACAATGGCTGCGCACAAGCAGGGGAGGCAAACTTTGTCCGACCGGAAGTACCGCCAGCGCGGGTACCAGGACACTGGAGAACGAACCCCAAAGACGCATTCGGCCGAGAAGCCGGTCAAGAAAGACACTTTCGGCCCACGGCGAATCCAGATGCCCGGCACACGCACCGTCTCACGGTGCTCGCAGTGCGGCTCGCTTCTGCAGGCAGTTAGCGACCCCGTTGGGCAGTGTCCCAAATGCGGCTTCGAACTCCACTCCTGCAAGCAGTGCACTTACTTTGATCCGTCCAGCCGTTTTGAATGTGCTCAGCCCATACCGGAACGAATCGCACGCAAGGACCAACGCAACGACTGTTCGTTCTACTCCATGCGCGTGATGGTCGAAAAAGAAACCTCCACACCCGCCTCCCTGAAGCCCAAAGACGCCCGGCAAGCCTTCGAGGATTTGTTCAAGAAGTAGGGAATTTTTGGCTGATGACTGAAGACTGACAACTGAATTTCCTACAGATTTTTCTTCGTCCACGCGTCAATCCGCCCCAGCGCCTGGTTCAGGTTTTCCAGCGAATTGGCCACGCTGAAGCGCAAATAGCCTTCCCCAAATTCCCCAAAGGACGCTCCGGAAAGCGCAGCCACCCCAGCCTCTTCCAGCAGGGCATCCGCCAGCGGCTTCGATTTCCATCCCGTTTTGGTGATATTGGGAAATACGTAGAACGCTCCTTTGGGCATGCGGCACGAGAAGCCCTTGATCCGGTTCAATCCGGCCACGAACGCGTCGCGTCGCCGCCGGAACTCCGCTCGCATCCGGTCCACGGAAGATTGGTCGCCGCGGATCGCCTCAATCCCGGCCACTTGGGTAAAGCTGGCTGTGCACGAGTTCGAATTGGTCATGAGCCGCGTGATATGCGCGGCCAGGTCCGAGCGCATTACTCCGTAGCCCATGCGCCAACCGGTCATGGCGTAGGTCTTGGAGAAGCCGTCGAGCAGAATCGTGCGCTCCTGAAAACCAGGCACCGACATGATCGAATAGTGTTCGCCCTCGAAAACCAGGCGGCTGTAGATCTCGTCGGAAAGCACCATGATGTTGCGGTCGCCGATGGCCGCCGCGATGTCATGAAAATCCTGTTTACTGAGCACACCTCCGGTCGGATTCTGAGGCGAATTTAAGATGATGAGGCGGGTGCGATCCGAAATCAGAGACGCCATTTCGTCCACGTCAAACCGGAAATCTTTCTCTTCCTGAAGGCGGATGGGCATGGCTCGAGCCCCAGCATACTGGATCATCGACTCGTAAATCGGAAATCCCGGATTGGGGTAGATGACTTCATCTCCAACCTCAGCTAGAGCAAGAATGGCAAAGAAAATAATAGGCTTACCGCCGGGAACTACGACCACCTCGTCGCTCGTGACCTTTACGCCGCGAGAACGGCTCACCTCTTCGGCGATGGCCTGACGCAATTCCGGCAGGCCCGCGGAGGGTCCATAGTGGGTCCAGCCCTTGCGCAGGGCATCGATCCCGGCTTCGACGATATTCGCCGGCGTGTCGAAATCGGGTTCGCCGATTTCCAGGTGAATAATGTTCTTGCCCGCCCGTTCCAGCGCCCGCGCCTTGTTCAGTACCTCAAAAGCAGTTTCTGTGCCCAGTCGGGACATGCGCTGAGCCAGGTGAAGTTCGTATTGGGTAGCTTTTTCCATAGAGTGAAAAACGGCCCATTATACGCCGCCGATGCAGTATGCGAGGTCCGAAAGCCGTCCGGTATCATGTTCCTGCATGTTCTCCCGCCGCACCGACTGGAAACTCACTCCCAACCGTTTCACCGAAGCCCAGCGCGAACTCCGCGCCGCCGGCAGGGAACTGCTTGACCTGACTGTTTCCAATCCCACACGCGCCGGACTGCACTATGAGACCGCATCCATCCTTAATTCACTTTCCCGACCCGAGGCGATGGACTACGACCCGCAACCCAAAGGGTTAACCAGTGCTCGTGAAGCGGTCGCTGCGTACTATCGCGAGCAGCATGCCGAACTCCAATTTCGCCCGGAGTCGCTCGTCCTCACCACCAGTACCAGCGAGGGATACTCCTACGTCTTCCGGCTGCTGTGCGATCCCGGGGATGAAGTTCTGGTGCCCAAGCCGAGCTATCCATTATTTGAGTTTCTCGCCGACCTGGAGGACGTGACCCTGGCGCCCTACCCGCTCATCTACGATCACGGCTGGCAGATCGATTTTCCTTCCCTGTATCAGCGTGTGAACCAGCGCACGCGTGCGGTGGTGGTGGTGCATCCCAACAATCCCACCGGGTCGTATGTGAGCGAGGGCGAACGAAAGCTGCTGAACTCGTTCTGCCGGGAGTACGGCCTCGCCCTGATCGTGGATGAAGTTTTTCTCGACTACCCGCATGACGGAGCGCCGCGTTCAAGCTTCGCCGTCAACCCCGACGTGCTGACGTTCACGCTCAGCGGTTTGTCGAAAATTTCCGGCCTGCCGCAGATGAAGCTGGCCTGGGTGGCGACCAGCGGTCAGGAGAAAGCGGTAGCCTCAGCCATGGAACGCCTGGAGGTAATTGCTGACACCTACCTGTCGATGAACGCGCCCATCCAGCTGGCCGCGAGCGAGCTGCTGCTTCAACGAAAGAATATTCAGCCGTTGCTGCTCGACCGCTTGCGGACGAACCTCGCCGAGTTCGATGATCAACTGGCAAAGCAGAAATCGTCTCAGCGTTTGCAGGTCGAGGGTGGATGGTACGCGATCTTGCGCGTGCCCGTGACTCAATCCGATGAAGAACTGGCCGTTGATCTCCTCCGCAAGGCTTCCGTGCTGGTCCACCCCGGACACTTTTATGACTTTCCTGGCGACGGATACCTGATCCTAAGCCTGCTCACGCCAGCGACCGAATTTCGCGAGGGGATAAAACGAGTACTTGAGTTTCTGAATTTTCCGTAGCGCCGGCGTCCCGCCGGCTGTCGCGAGGGCGTCCCGCCCTCGCAGCGGAGAGCAAGACTTGTCCTGAGCGCAGTCGAAGGGATGCCGGCGCTACGAAACTGTGAATGATCTAATGGACTGCCTGGTTCTCGCAGTATCATTTTGCTGTAAGAAATTATGATCGTCATCACCAACCACGGCGTAGTGCGAGAGCTCCGTCTGAACCGTCCACCGGCCAACGCGCTCTCTCCCGAATTGATCGTCACACTTAAAGAGGCCGTGGAGGCCGCTCCTGAAGATGGCGCCAGGGCGCTGGTCCTTTCCGGCACGCCGGGCAGGTTCTCAGGTGGTCTGGATGTCCCCCTCCTTGTAACTCTAGACCGTCCGGCAATGGCTCAGGTCTGGCATAACTTTTATTCCCTGTTGCGCGCAATCGCCTGCTCGCCCATTCCCATCGCTGCGGCGATCACCGGCCACGGTCCCGCAGGAGGCACGGTGCTCGCCCTCTTTTGCGACTGGCGCGGGATGGCCGAGGGCGACTGGAAGATGGGATTCAACGAGGTGCAGGTTGGCATCCCGTTACCGCCAGTGATCCTGGGTGCCCTGAAACGCCAGGTGGGTGCCCGTCAGGCCGAGCTTCTCGGCGTCGGCGGACTCGTAATCTCGGCCGCCGAAGCGGCAGCACTGGGCCTGGTGGATGAATTGATTCCCTTCGAGAGAGTCGTAGACCGCGCGGTGGAATGGTGTCAGAGCCTGCTGGCTCTGCCTCCTCAGGCCATGACTGCGACCCGGCGCAAGGCCCGCGCCGATCTCGCCAGCCTTTTCGATCACGATCTGGAAGGCGAACTCGACGAGGTTATTGCCAACTGGTGGAGCGACGAAGCCCAGTCAGTGCTTCGGGCGTTGGCCGCCAAGCTGACCAAAAAGAAATGAACCGAATCACCACTGCGCCCAGCAGCCGCGAAGCGGCGCAAGATTACAGCCCAGGGCGCAAGCCCTGGGTGAAAAAGTAGGAAGTGACATAGCCCTGAAAAGGGCGAAAGAATGGTCGCGGGACGGAATCGGAAAAACCGCGACGCATCAAGTCTCCGAACGTCTAACTCTTCACCAGAAACGGATTGCTCTCCCGCTCTTCGCCAATCGTGGTCAGCTCGCCGTGGCCGGGCACGACTACCGTGTCGTCCGGCAAAGCCATCACTTTCTCATGCAGGGAGTTCATAATTTTCTCGAACGATCCCCCCGGAAGATCCGTACGGCCAATGCTTCCCGCAAACAGCGTGTCGCCCGCGATCAGCTTCTTCTCCAGGGGAAAATACAGGCAGACGCTGCCCTCGGTGTGCCCGGGAGTATGCATTACGTTTGCCGTCAGTGAACCTACGGCGAGCGTATCGGCCTGCCCCACACTGCGATCGATTTCCACCTTGCCGGGATCTTGCATCCCGATCCAGGCCGCCTGCACGTCCAGCATTTTCAGCAAAGCATAGTCATTCTGATTGAGCAGGATGGGCGCGCCAGTTACCGCCCGCAACTTCATGGCGCCGCCCACGTGATCGATGTGGGCGTGAGTAATCACGATCTGTTTTACCTGGAGATTGTGCTTCCGCACGAGAGCAAGAACATCCTCGATGTCGTCACCCGGATCGATCACCATAGCCTCACGGGTGACTTCATCCCCGATGACGGAGCAGTTGCAGTAGAGCGGCCCAACCGGAAGGATTTCGTGAATCATGGAGGATCGCTGTCAGCTCTCAGCCGTCGGCTTTCAGTTTTCGCTGACAGCTGAAGGCTGATAGCTGATAGCCATCGTCACTTCTGCGGTGCTTTCGCCGGTGCAGCCGGTTGCGTATTGCTCGATGCCGGTTTCAAACCTTGCAACACCGAGCTCGACCCGCTTCCGCGCGAAGCCATGATAGAGAGCGTGATCGAAGTCACCATAAAGATGACGGTTGACCATGTGGTCGCTTTGGACAAGGCAGTAGCAGCCCCGCGTGGTCCAAAAGCCGTCTGGCTGCCCATGCCGCCAAAAGCCGCGGCAATATCGCCGCTCTTCCCGCTCTGCAAGAGCACCACGATGATCAGGAAAAAACAAACAATAATATGGATAATCGTAATCAGAATAATCATGCCGGTATCCAATACTCCGTGAAGATAATTGGCCAGGGAGAAAATGGCTTGGTGCGGAAGGGGGGATTTGAACCCCCACGCCTTTCGGCGCCACCCCCTCAAGATGGTGTGTCTGCCAGTTCCACCACTTCCGCGAAAGCAGGAGTGATTATAACAAATAGCTTCCGGGAGACGGTGCGTCAACCAGAGGGACTTCAGTCCCGAAGGATCTCGCGCCTACCAGTACTGCAGCGCGGCCAAGCGCATATCCACGCCACGCCCGATCCTTCGCAAGCTCGGCATGACGTCTTGCCTGAAGGGCAGAAAATTGTATTTAGGACACTACCGGAGTCCGCGGTTTTCGCGATAGCATGAGTTCACACAAGGAGGCGAGGATTGAGCCCAGGGTTTTGTTCTATTTCTACCGTGGCGCCGCGTCCAATCAGGGAAGAAGTATCTCCAAGCCGGCGCGAATTTCTGCGACTGGCGGGCGTCGGCGCTGTGGGGCTCGTGGCGTCGGTCCTGCCGGGCAGGCTCATGGCCTTCACTGCCCAGCAAGAGAAACAGGCCACTACGATCACCTCCGACATGGTCGCGAAAATGCGCGCTTCGGGCGCGACCGCGGTGTTGAAAACGGAAAAGCTGCGCGATCTCGTCTACGTCATAACCGGCTCAGGCGGGAATGTCGCTGTGCTGAACGGACCTGACGGCAAGGTCATGGTGGATAGCGGCTTTGGGACCTCCGAAAAGCAGTTCCGCACCGAGTTGGCCTCGATTGGAAACGAACCGCTCAAGCTCCTCATCAATACGCACTGGCATTTCGACCACACCGACGGCAACCAATGGGTACACAAGGCGGGCGCGACGATTTTGGCCCAGGAGAACACTCGCCTGCGGCTCTCGACTCCCCAGGACATCGCTGCTTTCCACCTGCATTTTGATCCGTCCCCGGCGGACGCGTTGCCGCAGCAGACCTTTCTTGAACAGAGCAAACTATACCTGAACGGTGAGAGCGTGGCGCTGGAGCACTACCGGCCGGCACATACCGACTCCGACATCTTCATTCACTTTCAGCACGCCAACGTTTTCCATGCGGGAGACACGTTCTTCGCCGGACGCTATCCCATGATCGACGCGTCCACCGGGGGCTCAATCGATGGCATGATCGCAGCTGCGGATCGTACGCTTTCCGTCGTCGATGCCGCGACCAAGATTATTCCCGGCCATGGCCCGATTTCGGACCGTCACGGCTTTCAGGAATATCGGGACATGCTGGCCGAAGTGCGGGCCCGGGTGGGGAAACTCAAGCAGCAGGGCAAGACACTGGAGGAAACGGTGGCGTCCAAGCCCACGGCCGACCTCGATGCAAAGTGGGGACAGGGCAACATCGCGCCCGACTTCTTCGTGACCCTGGTCTACACTACGATCTAGCTGCGTTAGATCATGGCCTAGTACTTCACAATCGCGGAAAACGATTTTGGGTCCAGGCTGGCGCCTCCGACCAGTGCGCCGTCGATTTCTTCTTCGGCCATCAGGGCTTTCACGTTTTCCGGTTTGACCGAGCCACCGTACAGAATACGGAGTTGCTGGGAAAATTCTTCGCCGAAGGCTTTGGCCGCCTCGCCCCGGATCAGCAGGTGCGCGGCAGCGGCGAGTTGAGGGGTGGCAGTTTTTCCGGTTCCGATGGCCCAAACCGGTTCGTAGGCCACGACCAGCTTCGCCGCCTTCTTCCCGGAGATGGCGTGGAAAGCCCGCAGGCACTGACGGCGCAGGACGTCTTCGGTGAGATTGGCTTCGCGCTCTTCCAGGACTTCTCCCACGCAGACGATGGGCGTAAGACCAGCTTCCAGCGCGGCTTTCAGCTTGAAGTTGACGATGTCGTCGGTTTCACCGAAATACTGCCGCCGCTCGGAGTGCCCGACGATCACGTGAGTGCAGCCGATATCGAGCAGCATGGCGGGGCAGATTTCGCCGGTGTAGGCACCTTCTTTTTCCCAGTACAGATTCTGCGCGCCGATGGCGACGTTCGAGCCCTTGCAGGATTCAATGGCGACATAGAGATCAATATAGGGTGGGCACACGACGATTTCATCGCGGGTGTGTCCAGCCACCAGAGGAAGGAAGTCGCGGAAGAAGGCCCGCGTCTGATCGGGATTCTTGTACATCTTCCAGTTGGCAGCCATCATTTTTTTTCGGGGCATGGAATCCTTTCGCTTCGGAAAAGTCGAGGTCGCCGCACTGACCAGATGCAGAGGTTCTTCGTGGCCTGAAGGCCACTCCGGATGACAACCCATTATTGTTAGCGGATTATTTTTTGTCCGTCAGCGCTTCTACTCCTGGGAGTTTCTTGCCCTCCAGAAATTCCAGAGACGCTCCGCCTCCGGTGGAGATATGGGTGATCTTGTCGGCCACACCGGCTGCATGCACGGCGGACACTGAGTCGCCGCCACCCACGATTGAAGTGGCGCCCGCGTTCTCCGCGACCGCTTGAGCGATTTTGAAGGTTCCTTTCGCGAATGGCGCTACCTCGAATACACCCATCGGGCCGTTCCACACGATGGTCCGGGCGCTGCTGACTTCTTTGGCGAAGAGGTCTGCGGTCTTCGGCCCGATATCCAGCGCCATGAGGTTGGCGGGAATCCGGCTGACGGTCTGAACCGTAGCGTTGGCGTCGATCTTATCCGCCACGACGTGGTCAACCGGCAGCAGGAATTTCATTTTGTGATTTTTGGCTTCCTGCAACAGCTGTCGCGCCAGTTCGATTTTGTCTTCCTCGACCAGGGATTTTCCGATTGGTTCGCCCTGGGCTTTGAGGAAAGTGAAGGCCATCCCGCCGCCGATGACGAGCGCGTCAACTTTACTTATCAGATTGCGGATGACGTCGATCTTGTCGCTGACCTTGGCGCCGCCCAGGATGGCGATAAAAGGTCGCTCCGGATGCTGCAGGGCTTTGCCCAGGTACTGGAGCTCCTTCTCCATGAGAAGGCCGGCGGCGGACTTCTTCACAAACTTGGTTACGCCGACGGTGGAGGCGTGGGCCCGATGTGCCGTGCCGAAAGCATCGTTGACGTAGTAGTCGGCCAGGCTGGCAAGCTGTTTCGAAAACTTCTCGTCATTGGCCTCTTCTTCGGGATGAAAACGAAGATTTTCCAGCAGCAAAGTTTGGCCTTGTTCCAGTTTCCCGGCCATCTCTTCGGCTTCTGGTCCAATGCAGTCGGGACAGAAGCCGACGTTCTCATCAGGCGCTAGATCCTTGTCCAGAAGCATGCGCAGGCGTTCCGCCACCGGTTTCAGGCTCATCTTGGGATTGGGCTTGCCCTTGGGGCGGCCGAGATGGGAGACCAGGACCAGCCTGGCGCGGTGGCGCAGGGCATACTCAATGGTCGGCAGAGTTTCGCGGATGCGCGTGTCGTCCATGACACGGCCGTCTTCGAGCGGGACGTTGAAGTCGACGCGCATCAGGACGCGGTGATTGCTGAGCGGGAGATCGCGGATGGAGAGCTTCGACATGCGGGCATCCTTTGGAGCAGTGCCGCTGTCGCGGCGGCTGGCGGGGCGGCGTTTGCCGCCCCTGCGCGGGCGAGGACCCCTTCGACTTCGCTCAGGGCAGGTCCGCGCCACACAAGAATTACAGGCCTTTGCTTGCCAGGTAGTTGATCAGGTCGCGGACCCGGCACGAATAGCCCCACTCGTTGTCGTACCACGCGATCACCTTCACGCAGTTGCCTCCGACCACCAGAGTCATAGGCGAATCCACGATGGAGGAGCGGCTATCGCCTTTAAAGTCCGCCGACACCAGTTCGTTTTCCTCGTAGCCCAGATAACCCTTCAGCGGTCCACTTTCCGAGGCCTTCTTCAGCGTGGCATTCAATTCTTCCTTGGTTGTCTTCTTTTCCACCCAAACCACCAGGTCCACCACCGAGACGTTCGGCGTGGGTACGCGCATGGCGAAACCGTCAAGCTTGCCGGCGAGTTCGGGAATGACGAGCTTCAGCGCCTTAGCGGCGCCGGTCGAGGTAGGAATCATGGAGATCGCCGCCGCGCGCGCGCGCCGCAAATCTTTGTGAGGGAAGTCCAGGATGACCTGATCGTTGGTATAGGAATGGATCGTGGTCATGGTGCCGCTGACAATCTTGAAATTGTCGTTCACGACCTTGGCAACCGGCGCCAGACAGTTGGTCGTGCAGGAAGCATTGGAGATGACGTGATGTTTGGCTGGATCGTAAACCTGCTCGTTGACGCCGAGCACCAGCGTGACATCTTCATTCTTGGCCGGGGCCGAGATGATGACTTTCTTCACCGGGCCGCGCATGTGCTTCTTGGCTTCGTTGGCATCGGTGAAGTGACCGGTAGATTCCAGCACCACCTGTGCGCCGACCGACTCCCAGGGCAGCTTCGCAGGGTCTCTTTCCTTGAACACTTTGATGGTCTTGTTATCCACCGTGATGCTGTCCGCGCCGGCCGTGATCTTGTTCGGCAGATTGCCGAGAATGGAGTCGTACTTCAACAGGTGAGCCAGAGTTTTTGGATCTGTAAGGTCGTTGACTGCAACGAATTCGATATTGCTGTCATGGAGCGAAGCGCGAAGAACGTTTCGCCCGATACGTCCGAATCCGTTGATTCCTACCTTGATTGCCATTTCGCCTCCGAAAATTTGGTGAACATACCGGCAGAAGAGTGCTGGTTATCGAACGGAAAGAAGATGGTAACAGGGAAGCGAAGAATGCAGCAAATTGCGGGCTACTGAAAACTGAGAACTGACAACCGATAACTGGTCTGGACAACGCCTTCAAGATTTTAGCCACAAAGTTCGCAAAGACGGCGCGAAGGCCGCTGAGAAAAGCAACAACAACACCAGCTACGGTTTGACTTCGATTTCCATGTAGACATTTTTCTTGCTCCAGAAGAACGGTATCCGTGCCAGCCAATACTTGCGCTTGATGGTTTGACAGGCCTGCGGCCAATCTTCCTCGGGGAGAAGCCGGGCGCCGGCGGCGAACTCGGGACCGGTGACCTTGCCGCGGGCGGTACACGGCGCCACTCGAACCTGGGGATTATTTTTTATGCGCTTGTATTTTCCTGAGTCGCTACGGGTCATCGCGTAGAGCTTGTCGTTCTTTTCGCCGAACCACACCGGGGTGGGGACGGGATCACCACTCTTGCGAAACGTGACCAGCGAAATGTACTTCTCGCCACGGATTTCCGCCGGAATTGCCATAAGGATATAGTACGAGACGCGGCCCATCGCGAGCTGTCCACTTGTTGTGCAGCATCAGGCGTCTCCGTTCCGACAACCTCCACAACCAGCGGCGCAACAAGCTGGCTGCCTTGGTACGCGGGTAGCCACGCCGATTGCCTGTGGTATGTAGCTGTGTTACAAACCAAAGATGCGCAAATGGATGCGCGAGCGCCTAACGCGCCGCAAAAAAGGCTCCGATGCAGGCAAGAGCGAGCCTGCGGCCGCACCATTGCAGCCGGCATATTTTGACGCCGAGCCGGCGCGGCAGGCGAACACAGCGGAAGGGGAACAGCCTGAAACCAGGCCCGCCCGATCCAAACCAGTAGAAGCTGAAGCGCCCGAGCCGCAAGAGCGGGAATTCCAGGGTGAGAACGGGCAGCGAGTCGAGTCGCAGTCCGCAGTTCAAAGTCCTGCGGCCGGAAGCGACGATCCCCGCCGTAAACGGCGACGTCGCGGAAGAGGTGGCCGGGGCCGCAGCCGCGGTGGAGCTCAGTCCGGCCAGTCCGCGGCGGCGGCGGGGGATCTCCAGACTCATCCGGCGGCAGCTTCAGAAAGCAGCGCCCCGTTGACGCCGGCCGCTCCCGAAGCCGCAGGCATCACGGAAACAACCTCGCCACCACGGGCTCCGAAAGGTGTCGTGGTTTTGGCGATCGGCCTCCCCGGTTCGGGGAAGAGTTCATGGTTCAAGCGACACAAGATCTCGCCACTTTCCAGCGATCTGATGCGCGCGCTATTGTTTGACGATCCCACCGAGCAGCGCTTCCAGGACCTGGTGTTTTCCAACCTGCGTTCCATGCTGAAGGCGCGGCTGATTGCGCGGCGTCCCATGAACTATGTGGACGCGACCAACCTTACACCGCACGAACGGCATAGCTGGATCAAACTGGCCAAGGACTACGGCTACGAAGTGCAAGCCGTGCTCTTCGATGTGCCCTTGGAAGTCTGTCTGGAGCGCAATCAGAAGCGTCAGCGAGTGGTGGCTGAGGACGTGATGCGCCGCATGAGCGCCAAGCTGCGCGCGCCTACTTTCGATGAAGGATTTTCCAAGATCACCGTGGTGCGGGTGAAGCAGAAGTAGCCCGCGGAAGAATTCGCTCAGGAACTGAAGCCCCCGTCTCATTTCAGCGCTCAGCGCTCCATTCGTATCGTCCGGCAGACCGTGTCCCGCACACCTCTCCCGCCTCCACCTCTCCCCGCCTCCTTGTCATCCCGAGCGCCGCCCGAGCCGCGCTGGCGCGGTGAGGGCAAGCCGAGGGACCTGGGTTCTTGCCGTCGCGAGAACCAGTGTCGGTATGAACAGTCAGATGACAGTCAGATGACAGTCAGAGACCCCGCGCAGTGAGGAGACCTGTTTCCCACAAGGATTGGACGGGGTGATTTGCCGGGATTACGGCGGCGAGGCGATATAATTTCAGTCCATTCATGGCGTTGGCCTCCGGCACGAAACTCGGGCCCTACGAGATCGTCGGTCCGCTGGGCGCGGGCGGCATGGGGGAAGTGTATCGTGCGCGCGACTCCCGCCTGGGCCGCGAGGTTGCGATCAAAGTTTTGCCCGCCTCCTTCTGCCGCGATCTTGACCGGCTGCGTCGATTCGAGCAGGAAGCGCGAGCGGCCAGCGCGCTCAATCATCCCAACATTATTGCGGTGTACGACATCGGCACGCATGAGGGCGCTCCTTACCTGGTGACGGAACTTCTGGAGGGCTCGACTTTGCGCGACCGCTTGATCAGCGGGGCTCTGCCCGCTCGCAAGGCAGTAGACTGCGCGGTTCAGATTGCTCATGGGTTGGCGGCGGCCCACGACAAGGGCATTGTTCATCGCGATCTGAAGCCGGAGAACGTTTTCGTCTGCCGCGACGGGCGCGCCAAGATTCTGGATTTCGGTTTGGCAAAGTTGAGCGCCCCGGAAGCGGCCGATGCGACAGTTACGGCGCTGGCGCCTGAAAACCAGACCAGCGCAGGCGTGGTGCTGGGCACAGTGGGTTACATGTCGCCCGAACAGGTGCGTGGGGAGAAAGCCGACCCGCGCTCCGATGTTTTCAGCTTCGGCGCAGTGCTTTACGAGACGCTCTCCGGGCAGCGTGCCTTTGAAGGGCGAAGTCCAGCCGATCGAGCCAGCGCAATTTTGAAGGAAGATCCTCCCGACCTGATGGCTACGGGACGAAACATTCCAGCGTCCCTGGACCGCATCGTTCGCCACTGCCTGGAAAAGAATCCGGAGGAACGGTTTCAGTCGGCTCGCGATCTGGCCTTCCATCTCGAATCCACTCCGTCGGTTTCGGATTCCAATATTGGGGTCGCGACCGTGTTGCCCAAAACGGCGACCGCAGAGCGTCTACGCTGGCTGATCGCGATTCTTGCCGTCGCAGCGGTGGCAGCGGGCGCGTGGTGGTTCCGGGGAAGACCCGAATCTGGCGCCATGGCGGTCAAGTTTCTGCGGCTCACGGATTTTGCCGGGCTGGAAGAAAGTCCGGCGTTTTCGCCGGATGGAAAATCGGTAGCGTTCGTCAGCGATTCGACGGGCTCGCGGCAGGTCTGGATCCGCTTACTGGCGGGCGGGCCTCCGCTGCAGATCACGAACGGTCAGGGAGCGCATCTCGATCCCAGGTGGTCGCAGGACTCAGCGTCCATCATTTATTACACACCCCCTCCAGAAGGGGACGCGCAAGGGACGCTGTGGGAAGTTTCGGCGTTGGGCGGTGCGCCCCGCCAGTTGGTGTCCAGCTTGAGCGCGGCGGACGTGAGCCACGACGGCAAGCGGCTGACATTTTTTCGCCTGAACGGCAAACAAATGGAGTTAGTCGTGGCGGATCGCGATGGCTCCAACCCTCGGGTAGTCACCCAGGCGGTCACCACCTTCAGCTATCGTCAACCCCGATGGTCGCCTGATGACCGTACCATTGCTTACCTGCACAATCAGGAAAATTGGGCGGACGACGTTTTTCTGGTTTCGTCCGCGGGCGGGGTCCCTCGCCAGCTTACCCACGACACGGTGTTGATGGGCGGACTGGCCTGGTTGCCCGATGGTTCCAGCCTCATCTACAGCAGCGCCAGAGGCAACACCATGCTCTATCTTCCCACCCTGCACCTATGGCAAATTGCGACCTCCGGAGGGGAAGCACGGCAGCTTACCTTTGGAGAATCCGGCGACGAAAGTCCGGATGTGGATCGCGACGGTCGCATCCTGGTAAGCCGCAAACACATGGAGTTCGACATTTGGAAGTTTCCCGTCGACGGGGATCCGGCGGAGAATGTGAGCCGGGCAGTACGCGTGACTAACCAGACCGGACAACTACAGACTCCGACGCTGGATCCGACTGACCGCGAAATGGCCTATCTTTCAGACAGCGGCGGCCACGGCAATCTCTGGGTACTGCCATTGAATGGCGGCCAACGCCGCCAGATCACATTCGAGAAAGACCCCGAGGTGGTGATGGGAGTTCCCATCTGGTCCCCTGACGGAAAGTTTATAACCTTCGCCATCGGCCGAGTCTCGAGTGATGTTCGTAAAGTGGGCTACTATCTGGTCCGTCCCGACGGAAGCGGTCTCCACTTCGGAGTCTCGCAGGGTGCGTGGGTGGCATGGTCGGGCGATAGTAAGTGGCTGTACTATTCCGAATCTTCACCGATACAGGCTACTGGAAGCTTTCGTCTTATGAAGGTTCCGGTGGAAGGTGGCACGCCGGTCCTGGTGCGCACCGATAATGCCCGCGGGCCGGCTCCGGCGCCCGACGGTTCGGCCTTGTATTACGTGGTCCCGTTGCAAAATTTGAACGGCTCAATGGATTACGAGCTGCACGTAGCCCGGCCCGAGAGCGGGCCTTCGACTTTGCTGGCGCGCATCTCGGGTGAGCGGGTGCCCTTGTGGCAGGGCCTGCATCCGGTGATTTCGAAGGACGGGAAGTGGCTGGTGATGCCGCTGGACGACAACCTGGGAACCAATATCTGGGTAGCGTCCGCCGCTGACGGGAAACTAAAACGGCTCACGGATTTCGGACAAAAGCGCACCTTCATTGCGCGCCGCATGTCATGGTCGTCCGACGGGAAGTGGGTGTTCGCCGCCGTGGGCGAAGGCGATTCCGACATCGTGCAGATGGATGGACTTCTGAGATAGACCGCATGCTCCGGAGGTGCACATCGATCTAGAGCGGCGAGAGCACAAGAACATGGAAACTGTCCGGGACAATTTTGGGGCGCGGGTGCGGATTGTCCGCGGTTGCCTCCGGAGCGGGACCCAACTGAGCCGCAGATAGATAAATCTTGTGAGTTTTCATATCTAGAGACATCGTGCGGGCGCTTCTCTCCGTGGCAACGTTTTCAAGCACCGTGTACTTCTCGGAACTGTCCTGCCGGACCACTGTTAACGTGCCCTCGCCATTCGAAGAGAAGGCCAGCTTACTTCCGGGATCGTAAGCCGCTGCATCGGGTCCGTTACCGATAGCAGCAGTAGCGATCACCTGACCGGAGTCCGCGTTTACCACCACCATCTTATTGTTCGAGCACACGGAAAATAGCCTTCGCCCTTCCAGGTCGATGGCAAGTCCCGAAGGTTCCTCACAGGGGGAAAGAGGCCAGGTCCTTTTCACCTTTAGGGTCTGGGGATCGAGTTGAGCGATCTCGCTCTTGTCCTCAATGTTGACGTAGACATTTCCTTTTCCATCGCTCACCGGAAACTCGGGCTTGCCATCCAGGGGGACAGTGCCCACAACTTTTCCGGAGGCAGCGTCGATCGCGGTCACATCATTGCTGCGGCCGTTGAAGGCAAATACGCGCTTGCTGTAGGGATCGTACAAAATGCCGTCGGGGTTCTTGCCTGCCGGAACCCTTTGAAGGACTGCGTTGGACTTCAGGTCGAAAATGACCACCACATCGTCGCCCCCGTCGCTGATGTATCCCCGGTTGAGATCATCGGCGACCGCAATGCCATGGATATGTTTCATGCCGGTAATTTTCGCAACCGGCTTTTCTGAGTCGAGGTCGACCACTTCAACCTGGGTGTTGTGGGACACGTAGAGTTGCCGGTTCGTGGAGTCGACCAGAAGGTAGTCCCAGCCGCCTTCACCCGGGAACGGAATGCGGCCGCTGATTTTGTAGTGCTGCGCATTTGCCGCGAATGTGCCGATAAGAAGAAGAGCGGGAATCAGGAACGGTTTTCGCATGATGGCCTCAGCCCCATTCTATTCTAGCGTCCCGAGCCCACGCCGGCAGCATGGAATTTCTGGCGCATGACATCGACAGCCGGTAAAGAGACAGCCGGTTAAAGAAATGGATGAGAAGTGCCGATGGTGAGGCCACGTGCATGACGCGAAAAGCTGAACTCGTTCAAACGCTGACGCCACCGCTGATAGCTCCGGTGTGCCTCTCCAATGGGCTTGGAACGGCTCTGAGGATTGATCCGAGACACTCCGACGTGCCCGCGCTGCGCGGCGCCGAGTTCGCGGCCGTTTACTATAACGCGCGCGTGGCGGGAGACTTCTACGAATTCCTGCGCGTGGGTCCGTCGCGTGTGCTGTTCGGCCTGCTCGACCTTGCCGGCCGCAGAGAAGATACTCGGGAGATCCTGATTGCCACTCAGGATACTTTCCGCACTCGCGGGCCCCAGCTTTTCGCGGGGGAGGATTTCAATGAGGCCGAAGCCATGATCGGTCTTTGCCATGAAATCAACCGGACCATTCTGCAATTTGCCGGCGGGGTGCGCGTCTGCCCTGCCTTCATCGGTTGCTACAACGAGGATCTGGGTACGGTCTGCTATGCCAACGCCGGACACACTCCCGGACTGCTCCGCGACCGAACCGGAACCACGCGGTTGGAGGCGACCGGGCTCCCGCTCGGCCTTTTTTCCCACGCCACGCATGGCGCTTCCACCTGCGCCCTGGTGGCGGGTGCGGTTCTTCTGATCGTTTCCCGTGGAATCGTCGAAGCGGATTACCGCGGAAAAGAATTCGGACTGGAGGGCGCACAGCAGACCTTGCAAGGAGTCGTCGGCGGCAGCGCGCGGGACGTGTGTCTAACCATTCTTCAGGCGGCCCAGGAGTTCATGCGAGTCGCGCCTACCCACAATGATGTCACCACCATCGCGCTGCTGCGGGAGGGCTAGTTGTGAGACACCCCGCAGGCACGCGAGGCGTTAAAGGGCAGATTTCTACAGTCGGTGCACTCGGGAAAGTCTGTTCGCAGCCCGCTAGAGCTGCACGGGCAACACAAAGTGAAACACGGAACCGCATCCAAGCTGGCTGGTGACGCCGATCTTGCCGCCGTGAGCTTCGACAATCGCTCTCACGATGGCCAGTCCCATTCCCGTGCCTTGCACCCGATAGCGTTGATTCTTGCCGCGGTAAAACTTGTCAAAAATCAGACTCTGCTCCATGTCGTCAATACCCGCGCCCTGGTCGGCAACACTGACTTCGAGGTTCGCACCTTTCAATTCTGCAGTGATCCGGATCGGACTTTCCGGCGGCGAATATTTGGCGGCGTTCTCCAGCAATTGGATCAGGACCTCTTTGATGCGGTCCGCGTCCATGCGCACCGCGAGGTCTTCGGGCACACGGATTTCCACCGGGTGTTTGCCCAACACCTGTTTCACATCTGCGACCGCTCCCTGGACAAGGTCAAGGATGCGGCAGTTCTGAAGATCGAGCTGGAATTCGTGAGATTCAAGCTGGGCGACCTCCGCGGCCTCGCCCACCAGGCGGTTCAAGCGATCACTCTCTTCATTGATCACGGTCATCAGTTCCTGGCGATCGTCCGGGCTCAGGCCTGTGTTGGACAGCAAACTGGTAATAGAGGCCTTGATCGACGTAAGCGGAGTTCGAAATTCGTGGGTGACGGAGTCCAGGATGGCGGAACGCAGTCGTTCACCTTCGCGGGTGGTCTCGGAACGGGTCAGGTTCTCTACTGCATTGGCGCGCTCGACCGCAATTGCGATCAGGCTTCCCATGGCGTCCAGGGTCTGGCGGGAGAGGTTGCCGGCGACGCCGAGCGCGCCCACCGTCCGCACGCCCATCTTGAGAGGGGTAAAGCTAAGGTTGCGCTGGTGGTCCATCATGGGCTCGCCCCGCGCAATAATGGACTTGAGCTGGTCGGCATCCAGTTCGGGCACGTCGGTTCCCGCGCGATAAATATTTCCTTTTTCGGGGAGGTACAGGGCTGCCGCTGAAACGCCGAAGGACTCGATTACGTGTTGTGGGATGGCGTTCAGAAGTTGCAGCACGTTATCCGCCGTCAATAGGTGCTGGCTGAAGCTGTAGAGGCGTTCCAGTTCGTGGCGGCGGCCAACCGCCTCCTCGGTCTGCTTTCGCGCCCGGTCCGACAACTGACTCGCGATCACCGCAGTAGTGAGAAATGCCAGCAGTGCAATCCAGTTTTGGGTCCCGGCAATGGTGAAAGTGCCGATTGGTGGAAGAAAGTAGTAATTAAATGCCGCGGTGCCGACGAACGCGGTAAACAATGCGTAACGCAATCCCCACAGGGCAGAGACGATCAGCACAAATACCAGAAACGTGAGCGCCACGGTCGTGGGATTCACGCGAATAACCGAGGTGTAGAGATGTACGACTGCGAACAGGATCGCGGTGCATGCCGCGAAGCGGAGCGTCACCCTGATTGCGGACTGATTCACAGTCATGAATTGTAGATCACGGATGGTCGATCACTGATTGTAGGGTATGGATTGTAGCTGAATATCGACAAAACCAACTCTGTCCACGACAATAGTCGGCAATGACCAAGACCCCCGAGCAGTGGCTGGAGGAAGCGGCGCCCGCAAAGAAAGGCGGCACGCTGAAGCTTTTTCTTGGGTACGCTCCGGGTGTAGGCAAAACCTACAACATGTTGAGCGAAGCCATCCGGCGCAAGAGCCGCGGCGAAGACGTGGTCATCGGAATCGTGGAGACGCACGGGCGCAAGGGCGTGGTTGATCTGGCCTCGAAACTGGAAACCGTTCCCAGGAAAAAGATCGAATACAAGGGCACCGTTTTTGAGGAAATGGACCTGGAAGGAATTCTGGCCCGGAAGCCCGCTGTCGTAGTGGTGGACGAGTTGGCGCATACCAACATCGAAGGCAGCAAACACCGCAAACGCTATGAAGACGTTCTGGAGCTGGTGGATGCTGACATCGACGTGTTGACGACGATGAACGTGCAGCATCTGGAGAGTGTGGCTCCCAGCGTGCAAAGAATCAGCGGCGTCACCGTGCGTGAGACCGTTCCAGACTGGGTGATGAAGCGGGTGCGGGAGGTGGTGATGGCCGACCTCACTCCGGAGGCGCTCCAGACCCGCATGCGGCGCGGCGATATCTATCCCTTGGACCGGGCGGAGAAAGCACTGGCAAACTTCTTTCGCCCCGGGAATCTGATTGCGCTGCGCGAACTCGCTTTGCAGGAGGTGGCGCAAGAGGTGGACCGCAGTCTGGAAACCTACCTCGATCAGGAAGGCGGGGAACGCAAGCTCGGGGTGCGCGAAAGATTTGCAGTCGCCATCAGCTCCAATCCGGCGGCGCAGCAACTGATTGCTCGTGCAGCGCGAATGGCGAAGCGGCTGGATGGAGAGCTGTATGTGGTCTATGTGGATATCGGAGTGGACGACAACGAGGCCAACCGGCGAACCCTGGCCGAGAACATTCGCTTTGCCGAAGCGGTGGGAGCCCAGGTCGTCAAGTTGAAGTCTCCGACGGTAGCCAAGGCGGTGGCCGGATTTGTCAGAGAAAAACACATCACGCAAGTCGTGTTCGGCCATTCCGCGGTGAAGGGCTGGAAGCGATACCTTTACCTAAACGCCATCCACAAATTTCTCAGAGACGCTCCACCGGTTGATGTCCACATTGTTACGCAGCAGTCGTCCTAAGCAATCGAATCTCCATGGCTGACAAGAAACGCATCCTGGTGGTGGATGATGAGCCGCAGATTACCCGCGTCCTGCGGACTTCTCTTACCGGCAATGGCTTTGAAGTGCGCACCGCCGATGACGGTCATGCCGGCCTGCGGGCGGCGCGGGAATGGCAGCCCGATCTGGTCATTACCGATATTTCCATGCCCAACATGAACGGAATCGAATTGTGCCGCCAGCTCCGCGCCGAGTCGGCCCTGCCCATCATCGTGCTATCGGTGAAAGGTGAGGAGAAAACCAAGGTAGAGGCACTGGACGCAGGGGCGGACGATTACGTCACCAAGCCGGTGGGCATGGATGAACTGCTGGCGCGGGTGCGGCGGAACCTGGCGCGAGCCCAGCCGACGGAGGATAGTTCGAAGCGAACCATTGCCATCGGCGATTTCAAAATTGACGCGGATGCGTTTCGCGTGGTGGTGAAGAACACTGAGATCCGGCTCACGCCCAAAGAGTTCGAGCTTTTACTCTACCTGGCGAGACACGCCGGCCGGGTGGCCACCCATCGGACTCTTCTGCTCGCGATCTGGGGTCCCAATAGTCTTGAGCAACCTGAGCATCTGCGGGTGTTGGTGGCGCAGCTGCGTAAGAAAATAGAGACCGAAAGTACTCCGCATTACATCATCACCGAACCCTGGGTGGGATACCGCTTCGAACCAGCCGGTGAAAAGTAGCAGCTCTTAAAAACTCTGGTTTCTGGTTTCCGGTTTCTCGTTTCTGGTTTTCTGACCCTTACGTTTCTCGGAAACCAGAAACTAGAAACCAGAAACTGCTCTGCTCCACTCATCCCGCCTGTTTTCAGTGGTTTGCGAAGTTAGAACGTCTTTATGAATTTTTAATGCACTTCTTATACAAAAATTACGCCCTGGAATATCCAATCTGTTGAGAGGCCATTATGCTCACAGTTGCGAGTCTGGGGACATTCGTGATGTTGGCCGTGTGCGTATTAGGGATCGGGTTCATGCTACGCTTCTTGATCGCGATCGCCAGCGATGAACACAACGTTCGGGTCGCGTACCCGGCGCGGGCCAGGAAAGCAGGCGGTGAACCTGCATTGAATCCGGCCAGGCACCTCGCTTTGGGGGTGGTGCGAATCACAACCGCTCTCGCCTCGAATACCAGGGGACGCGCGCACGCGGCAGTGGAACAGCCCCAGCTCATCACTTTTTCGGCGGCATCGCGGGAACACGAGTCCGCGACCGCACGCCGTTATCGCTGGAGCTGATGCGGCAAGAGTTGAAGCCCTGACTGGAGTCCAGGACATGCGAGACATCATTTTCGTGGCAGTTACGGTAGCCTTTTTTCTGATTTCCATTGCGTATGTGAAGTTCTGCGATCGCATCCGTTAAGGTGAAACGCTTATGAATGCTGAATCGATCATCATGCTGATCGTGTGCGCTGGGCTGATGGTGTACCTGTTGTATGCGTTGTTGCGGCCGGAGAGGTTCTAGAAATGACCGTGAATGGCTGGATGCAGATTCTGGTGTACCTCGCTGTGATTTTCGCGGTGACCAAGCCGCTGGGAATATTCATGGCGAGAGTGTTCAACCGGGAGCGCACGTTTCTCGATCCCGTGTTGCGGCCCATGGAGCGGCTCTTGTACCGCCTGACCCTGGTGGACGAAGACCACGACATGAAGTGGACGGAATACGCATTCTCCATGTTGCTGTTCAGCGGCGTGTCCATGCTGGTGCTGTACGGGATCGAGCGCTTGCAGCAGGTGCTGCCTCTGAATCCGCAGAAGTTCGCGGGCGTAGGTCCGGAGCTGGCATTCAACACGGCGGCTTCTTTTACCACCAATACCAACTGGCAAAATTACACTGGCGAGGCCACCATGAGCTATCTCACGCAGATGGCTGGCCTCGCGTATCACAACTTCGCTTCAGCCGCAGTGGGCATTGGGCTGGCGATTGCATTTATTCGCGGCATCGCGCGGCGGGAAAAAGAGACGATCGGGAATTTCTGGGTCGACCTGACGCGGACCACCCTGTGGGTGTTGTTGCCGACGTGCATCATTTACGCGCTGATCCTGGTTTCGCAGGGAGTGGTGCAGAACTTCAGACCGTATGACACGGCGAAGATAGTCGAGCTGCAGCAGGTGCAGCGCGTGGGAACAGACGGGAAGCCGGTGGTGGGCCAGGATGGTAAGCCGGTGATGGATACGGTGACCGACCAGGTGATCGCGCAGGGTCCGGTAGCGTCGCAGGAAGCGATCAAGATGCTGGGCACCAACGGTGGCGGATTTTTCAACGCCAACAGCGCCCATCCTTTCGAGAATCCGACGCCGCTCAGCAACTACTTGCAAATGCTTTCCATTTTTGTGATTCCCGCCGGGCTGACCTACACGCTGGGACGAATGACCGGATCGCAACGCCACGGTTGGGCGGTGTGGGCGGCGATGGCGATTCTGTTCATGGCAGGCGTGACCACGGCCTATTGGGCGGAAGCCAGGGGCAATCCGCTGCTAAAGGGTGTGGATCAACAAGCCAGTCTCACGCAGTCGGGCGGCAACATGGAGGGCAAGGAAGTCCGCTTTGGCATTGCCGATTCCACCCTGTTCGCCACCATCACCACCGACGCGAGCTGCGGCGCCATCAATGGCTGGCACGATTCCTACACTCCCCTCGGTGGAATGGTGCCGCTGGCCAACATCATGCTCAGTGAAACAGTGTTTGGGGGCGTGGGCGCGGGCCTGTACGGGATCCTGATCTACGTTGTGCTGTCGGTGTTCATTGCTGGACTCATGGTTGGGCGCACGCCCGAGTATTTGGGCAAGAAGATCGAAGCCTACGACGTGAAGATGGCCATGCTGGTGACCCTGGTTTTCCCGCTCGTGATCCTGGTGCTTGCGGGCATCTCCTCTGTCGAGGGATTCGGGACATCGAGCATCAGCAATGCGGGGCCGCATGGCCTCACCCAGATCCTCTATGCCTTTACATCGATGGCGGGCAACAACGGCTCGGCTTTCGGCGGATTAAACGGAAACACCTCCTGGTACAACATCGCCGGGGGGATGACGATGCTGGTGGGCCGATTCTTCATGATCCTCCCCATGCTGGCGATCGCCGGAAATCTGGCGAAGAAAAAATATGTTCCGCCGTCGTTGGGTACGTTTCCGGTTACCACGCCTCTGTTCAGCATCCTGCTGGTGGGTGTGATCGTGATCGTGGGTGCGCTGACCTTCTTCCCGGCGTTGAGCCTGGGACCGATTCTCGAGCACCTGCTGATGCAGGCCGGCAAGACTTTCTGAGGAGATATGACAGAGAAAAAAGGCAAGGCAATCTGGGACATGAAGATCGTGAAGGGCGCGATCTGGGACTCGTTCGTGAAGCTGCACCCGCGGAAGATGATGGGCAATCCCGTCATGTTCGTGGTGGAGGTGGGCAGCGTGGTCACGAGCGTGCTGCTGGTACGGGATGTGCTTCAACACCAGGGCGCGTTCGGTTTCAATCTGCAAATCACGCTGTGGCTGTGGTTCACGGTGCTGTTCGCGAACTTTGCCGAAGCCATGGCGGAAGGGCGGGGCAAGGCGCAGGCAGAGAGTCTGCGAAAAGCCAGATCGGAAACTGTGGCGAATCGGGTTCTGCCGGACGGCAAGGTGGAAAAAATTGCGAGTTCGAAGCTGCGTTCGGGAGATGTGGTAAACGTTGCTGCCGGGGAGTTCATTCCGGGTGACGGCGAAATCGTGGAGGGTGTGGCCTCGGTAGACGAATCCGCAATCACGGGAGAATCGGCGCCCGTGATCCGCGAGGCGGGAGGAGACCGCTCGGCGGTGACTGGGGGCACGCGCGTACTCTCCGACTACATCAGGATCAAAATTACCTCCAACCCCGGAGAAACCTTTCTCGATCGCATGATCGCTTTGGTGGAGGGTGCTGAGCGGCAGAAGACGCCGAACGAAATCGCGTTGAACATTTTGCTGGCCGGGCTGACGATTATCTTTCTGCTGGCCGTGGTCACCCTCCAGCCCTTTGCAATTTACTCCGGAGCGCCACAGACGGTGTTTGTGCTGGTGTCGCTGCTGGTGTGCCTGATTCCGACTACGATCGGCGGATTGCTTTCCGCGATCGGTATTGCCGGCATGGACCGGTTGGTGCAGCACAACGTTCTGGCTATGTCGGGACGGGCGGTAGAGGCGGCGGGGGACGTCAACACGCTGCTTCTGGATAAGACCGGAACCATCACATTAGGAAATCGCCAGGCTGCGGAGTTCGTGTGCGCGCCGGGAGTTTCGGAAGCCCAACTGGCTGACGCGGCTCAACTGTCATCGCTTCCGGATGAGACGCCGGAGGGCCGCTCCATCGTGGTTCTGGCAAAAGAGCGCTACGGCCTGCGCGGACGCGAGCTCGCTTCGCATGAGGCGCATTTCGTTCCTTTCACCGCGCAAACCAGAATGTCGGGTGTGAATCTGGACGGCCGTGAGATACGCAAAGGCGCGTCGGATGCGATTACCAAATACATCTCCGCGGTGAGTGGCAATGGCCTTCCCAAGGAAGTCCAGGCAACCGTAGAGCAAATCGCACGCTCCGGGGGCACGCCCCTGGTAGTGTCCGAGAATCGCCGGGCGCTGGGCGTGATTTATCTGAAGGACATCGTTAAAGGCGGGATTCGTGAACGCTTCAGCCAGCTTCGCTCCATGGGTATTCGTACCGTAATGATCACCGGCGACAACCCCCTCACCGCGGCCGCCATCGCCCGCGAGGCTGGCGTCGATGACTTCCTGGCGCAAGCCACTCCGAAAGAGAAGATGGACTTGATTCGGCGGGAGCAGGCGGAGGGAAAACTGGTGGCCATGACCGGGGATGGCACCAACGACGCTCCAGCCCTGGCGCAGGCCGACGTCGGCGTGGCCATGAATACCGGTACGCAGGCTGCGAAAGAAGCTGGCAACATGGTGGACCTGGACTCGAATCCCACCAAGCTGATCGAGATTGTCGAAATCGGTAAGCAGTTGCTGATGACGCGCGGAGCGCTGACCACGTTCTCCATCGCCAACGATGTGGCCAAGTATTTCGCCATTATCCCGGCCATGTTTGCCGGCACGTTTCCGGTGCTCACTGCGCTCAACATCATGCATTTGAAGACGCCACAGTCGGCGATATTGTCCGCGGTCATTTTCAACGCGCTGATCATTGTCGCGCTGATACCGCTGGCCCTGCGCGGCGTGAAGTACCACGCCATGGGAGCGGCGGCGCTGTTGCGCAATAACCTTCTGATTTATGGCGTGGGCGGGATCATCATCCCGTTCATTGGCATCAAGTTGATCGATATGCTCATTACTCGCGTCGGAATGCCCTGAAGTTGATTGGCAATTAGAAGACGAGGAATCATCGTGAAAAAGAACCTTATTATTTCCGTACTCATGACGATTGTCACCACTGTGCTGCTGGGCCTGGTTTATCCCCTGGTGGTCACGGGACTGGCGCAGGTCCTCTTCCCGGAAAAAGCCAACGGGCAACTCATACGGCGCAGCGGAACCGTGATCGGGTCGCACATCATCGCTCAGCCTTTTGTAGGAGCAGGCTATTTTCACCCGCGCCCTTCCGCGGCAGGCGCGAATGGCTATGACGCCAGCAACTCCGGCGGATCCAACCTGGGGCCGACCAATCAGAAGCTGATCGACCGGGTGAATGGCGATGTTGCCAGCGCGCAGGCAGAGAATCCGGGTAAACCAGTCCCCGTCGACATGGTCACGACTTCAGCCTCGGGCTTCGATCCCCACATCACGCCTGCCACTGCGGAATTCCAGGTTCCGCGAGTGGCCAAAGCGCGTGGCATGACCGAAGAGTCGGTGCGAGAGCTGGTGGCCAGGAATACTCAGGGCCGGCAGTGGGGATTTTTCGGGGAGCCGCGGGTGAACGTGCTGGATCTGAATCTGGCGCTGGATGCGGCGGCAAAGTAAGCTTGAATGGTGCAGGGGTTTTTCTTTGCGCGCTTTGCGGTTAAAGGCTTTTGATTTCCCGGGTGAGAACCAATCGATACTCTAAAGTCTGAACTCTTTCTATCCTGGAATCTCTCTGATCTGAATTCTCAAACCTTCAAGGAGCGGCAGCGTGAGCGGCCTCACGATCTTCGGATTGTTCGCGGTCACGGCGATGCTGGTGTGTTACGCGTTCGAGAACCGCAGCCGATGGTTCATCCTGGGGTTCGCTGCGGCCTGCATGCTGGGTTCGATCTATGGCTTCCTGCAGGGAGCCTGGCCCTTTGGACTGGTCGAGGGGGTTTGGTCGCTGGTCGCGTTGCGGCGCTGGTGGAAGGCAGGAGAGTCGAGCTGATCCTCCGCCCGGGGCCTACATATTTCTTGCCGCAGTCGAGGGTGGCTCTTTCTCAAACAGCATCTTGAAGTCTTCGATCGAGGTCAGGAGCACCACAATGGCAGACCCGAGAACGCCGGCGACAAACATGGCTTCGACGACGCGAATCAGGAAAGAAACTACGACGTTCATACTGTACCGTACTCCTTGGCCTGGAACGGGAAGGCCCAAGGAAAGATAATAGCCGTCCGTCTCTTGGAGTAGCAACCGCTGGTTGTTTTTGAGACTATAGGGATCAAAATCGCCTCGGCAGCGCCACCCCCTTCACGTTCGGATGTCACAGGCGTGAAGACGGAACAGAGCATTCCGCGACCGACCGGTATTTCTGTTGTGATTCGAGGGAGTCGCCATGAAAGAGCTCCGTTTTGTAGTCTCGCTGATCACCCAAGAAAACGATTACCAGCGCGAGCAAGCTGCCGCGGCTCAGGAAGCCGCGGTTCGACTGGGTGTGCAGGTACAGACGATGTTCGCTGACAATGACGCGATCAATCAGAGCCAGCAATTGCTGAAAATCGTTCAGACTGCCGATGCGGGCGTGGATGCGATCCTGCTGGAGCCCGCCAGTCGAACCGGTTTCCCCAAGGTGGCGCAGGCTGCGGTAGCCGCCGGCGTGGCATGGGGAATCCTCAATTGCGAACCGGACTACCTGAGAGAACTTCGGTCGTCCAGCAACGTTCCGGTGTTCTCGGTCAGCGCCGACAACGTGGAGGTGGGGCGAATCCAGGCACGGCAACTGGCCTCCACCTTGCCCCAGGGCGGTTCGGTCTTGTACATCCTGGGACCATCGGGAAGCGCCCCCGCCGAGCAGCGATTGGCGGGAATGCAGGCGAGCAAACCGGAGAACATCAAGATCAAGGTACTAAGGAGCGGGAACTGGACTGAGGATGGCGGCTACCAGGCGGTGGCTTCCTGGCTGCGCCTTTCCACTTCGCACCACGAGCAAATTGATGCAGTCCAGGCCCAGAATGATTTTCTTGCCCTGGGCGCGAAGCGAGCCATGCAGCAGCAGACGACGGGAGAGGAAAGGATGAGCAAGTCGTGTTTGCCCTTCCTCGGGGTCGATGGTCTTCCCAAGACCGGGCAGGAATGGGTTCGGAAACACATGCTGGCTGCGACCGTGATCGTCCCTCCGATCGCGGGTACTGCTTTGGAGATTATCGTTGCAGCCATCCGCAAACATTCGCGCCCGCCGGAACGCACGCTGGTGCCGCCGCGACCTTTTCCTGAGGCCGCGGGACTATCGCGAATGGCGGCGCGCATCTGAAAGCGCGTGGCATGACGTCCGCGATGGCCGATGACGCTCTGGAGAGACGATCGGGTCGTGTAGCCTCTTTCGCTCACAGCGGCGAGACGAACTTAAGAACACGTAAGCCGTAATTTCCATCGACGACCACGACTTCTCCGTGGGCGATCAATGAATTTCATCTGTGGGATCGCGTTTCTCCTGCCGGGCGAGCACTTGAGCCGCCCGGAACCGGCCCCGCCGGACCACGGCGGCGGTGAACATTTGCTCCCCGGCGACCAACAAGGTCGCCGGATGCTGCGTGCTGCGGCCCAATCCCAACAAGGCTCCGGGCGACAGTCCCATCAGGGAGCGCAGTGGGACTCGCAGGGAGAGCATGCTGAGTTCCACGGCAAAAGGGCAATTCAGCAGCCGGGAACGCAGGCGTTGTTCCGCCAGGGGCCGCAGACGGGGCCGGGCCGCGGTCCGCTCCGCCATCTTGCGCAGCAGCGAGTTTGACACCTGCGCGGGAACTACCAGGTTCAGCACCCCGCGGCTTTCGAGCACCGTGATCTCAAAGCTGAGCAGCAGGATCTTTTCAGCCGCGGGCATCAATTGTTCCACCTGCCCCAGGTGTTGCCGCTGCTCGAATTGAAATTCCAGAGACAGAGCCTGCCACGCGATTTGCAATTCACGGCAGATTATATGCATCACGGTCTCTAGAATCTGCTCCTCGATCTCGGTGATGGCGCGCGCCGGCGGTTCACCTTTTCCCTCGCCCCCCAGGAGTACGTCGATCAGGGGATACGCCGCCGAGAGATCCAATTGCGCCAGGGCAGAAGCTCCTGCCGGCAGGAGTTTGCACGAGGCCAGATAGGTGACTTCGGGAATGCTGCGCAGGAATTCGCCATAGCTCAAATGCTCCGCTGAAACCAGTGCTGCCGCGAACTCGATGCGCAGATACGCGCCCAGGGAATGGCTCAGATTGTGGGCGAAGGTTTGATGCAGCCGGGTGAGGGCTTGCATGTGTTCCTGCCCAATCCGGCCCGCCAGGCGGCCATCCCACGGGGTGACGGCTCTCTGTACTGGCGTGGCTGGGTTTGGCGTTCCAGAATGGACGGTACGAATCATGGCGTCGATTTCCTGGCTAAGAATCTTTTTCACGGATTTTCCGTCTCACTTTTCTGATCCGGCGGCGTTCTTGTCGTGGTTCGCGCCCGGTTCGGCAGGGTGAAGCGATAGAGAGCAGATCAGTGGCCAGAATCAGCGACGGACCTGGGCGCTGAGCCATAGCGGACATTCGGCAAGAACTGCTTGTCCGGCTTGCTGGTACACCGAAAACAAGTTTGCGGGTGGCCGGCAGGCAGCTTTGATCAGGCGGCGCTAGTCTAGGATTAAACGACGTTCATTAGGGACGGCTGATGGAGAACGCCTGCGATCCCGAATCAGCGGTTATGCTTTAGAGCTCTTAAGCGCAAAGTTCGCGAAGCGGGGGCAAAGAACACAAGGGAACGGTGTCCTTCCGACGCATTCCGGTGGTCCGCCTGATACAATTTTCAACCTTTCCGCGAACTGCAAGGGCAGCCAGGGAGACGAAGAAAAATGCACTATCGTTCGCTCGGCCGTACTGGTTGGAAGGTTTCAGAGATCAGCTTCGGCGCCTGGGCCATTGGTGGCTCCTGGGGCCAGGTGTCGGATGAGGACTCGATGGCAGCACTGCACCAGGCCATCGATTGCGGGGTGAATTTTATCGACACTGCGGACGTTTATGGCAATGGCCGGAGCGAGCGCCTGATTGCCCGGCTCAGGAAGGAGCGCAAGGAAGAAATCATCGTGGCCACCAAGGCGGGCCGGCGCCTGCCCCGGCAGACGGTCGAGGGCTACAGCCGGCAAAATCTGGTGGCGTGGGTCGAAGACAGCCTGCGCAACCTTGGTACCGAGCGACTTGATCTCTTGCAGCTTCACGGTCCGCCGACTGAACTGTATTCCCGGCCCGAAGTATTTGGGATTCTCGACGATCTGGTGAGGGAAGGAAAAATTCGCTATTACGGGGTCAGCGTTGAAAAAGTAGAAGAGGCGATGAAGGCGATCGAGTTCCCCAACGTCCAGACGGTGCAGATTATCTTCAATGCTTTCCGGCAGCGTCCTGCGGAAGTATTGTTCGCTCGGGCAGCGCAAGAAAAGGTGGGGATTCTGGCACGGGTGCCTCTGGCCAGCGGGTTGCTGACCGGAAAGCTGCGCCGCGACTCCACGTTTGCCGCGGACGACCACCGCAATTTCAATCGCCACGGTGCGGAGTTTGACGTGGGGGAGACATTTTCGGGAGTGGACTACGAAGTCGGGCTCGCGGCCGTGGAGGAGCTTCGCGAAGTCGTGCCTGCCGGGGTCTCAATGAGCCAGTTTGCCTTGCGTTGGATCCTCATGTTTGATGCTGTCAGTTGCGCCATTCCCGGAGGCAAGCGGCCGGAGCAAGTCGCCGACAACTGCCGGGCATCGGACATTCCGCCACTTACGCCTCACACGATAGCCGCGGTGAAGCGCACTTACGATGAGAAGATCGCTCCGCTGGTGCAGAGTCGGTGGTGATGCTGGTTTCCAGTTTCTAGTTTCCGGTTTCCAGACTTGGTGCGGCGCTCAACTTGCTTGGTGGTCTTCGTTGGTCCCTCTGCTGGTGAGCGATGATCAAAATCAGTTTCGAGTTCTTGGTTCACAGTTCCCAGTTGTCCGGTTCTGGCCAACGACCAGCGACCAACGGCCGCCCTGTGAAATGTCCGGGGATTCTGTTACAAAAGGCGCATGAAAGTTCTCTTTATCGGCGGGACGGGCATCATCAGCAGCGCCTGCAGCCGTTTGGCGGTGCAGCGCGGCATCGGGCTGACTCTGCTTACCCGCGGACGGCGTGGGGCGGAAATGGTGGGGGGCGCGGAGACGGTGAACGCCGACATTAATGACCCATCCGCGGTTACCCAGGCGCTTCGCGGCCGGCGGTTTGATGTCGTCGTCAACTGGATCGCGTTTACGGCGACGGATATCGAGCGCGACCTGGAGTTGTTCCGGGGACGAACCCGGCAATACATTTTTGTCAGCTCCGCCAGTGCATATCAGAAGCCCAGCACGCATTACCTGATTACCGAGTCGACGCCACTATCTAACCCGCACTGGGACTATTCCAGAAACAAGATTGCTTGCGAGGAGCGTCTGCTCCGTGCCTATCGCGAGGAAGGATTTCCGGTGACCATCGTCCGGCCTTCGCTTACCTATGGCGAGAACCTGATTCCACTGGTGATCAATAGCTGGGAACGCTCCTACACGGTTGTGGACCGAATGCTGAAAGGGCAAAAGGTGATTGTTCCGGGTGACGGCACTTCGCTCTGGGTGATCACGCACAATACCGACTTCGCCAAGGGATTTGTGGGCCTGCTGGGACAGGAACAGTCCCTCGGCCATGCGTTTCACATCACCACCGATGAAGTTTTGACCTGGGACCAGCTCTATCGCACGGTGGGCGCGGCCGTGGGAGTGGAGCCTCGCATCGTGCATATTCCGTCCGACTACATGGTGTCGTGCTTGCCCGACATGGAAGGCACGCTGATCGGCGACAAATCTGTGAGTGTGGTGTTCGACAACACCAAGATCAAGCGCTTTGTCCCGGACTACGTGGCCACGACGCGCTTTGCGCAAGGCATTCGCCAGTCGCTGGCATGGTTTGACGCTGATCCCGGCCGTAAGCTGATTGACTCCAAAGCGAATGTCATCTGGGATCGTCTGATCGACGGCTATGAAAAGGGACTGAGGGCGGCGGTGGGATCGTTTCAGGGCGCGGCAGTGGGAACCTAACGCGCGGCTCTTGCTTCGACTGTGCCCCGGGGCAAAGCTCCGACGGGTCGGGACTGCCGAGATTTGCACGGCTGTTCAGCCCGGAATGGCTGTGCCGGACTGGCTCCTGCCGGTTCTGCACCCGTGAAACCCCGCAATTTACGCCACCAGCCCTGGATGTGACTCCAGGAAAAAAGATAGAAAAGGGGTTGGCTTCGAGCGCAAGATGATCTATCGTGGCAGGCACAAAAGTTGGGGTTCCTGGGGGCGCAGATATCGAGATGCGATCATAGTCCGATTCCAACGCAGTGGCGGTGCTCGGGCCCGGTTCAGCCACATGACGTCACTCGCTGGGAAAGTATCCCGTCCGTTCCCTTGCATCCTGCTCGCTTGGCAATGAGTCGTTCCTAAGATTGAAGGAAGGGCCAGCCGTGAAACCTCTTTTCCCGCTCAAGGCTTGTCTCTGCGTATTGGTTTGTCTGGCTGTAAGCGTTTACAGCGTTGCCTCGGATTCTTCGTCCGATACTTCGAACCCGGCCCAGTCGGCTGAAGTTCCGAAGTCATCATCCGTTTCGGCCACAATGGGTTCGCCCGGTTCGTCCGGGGCTGTCAACGTTCCAGGACCTCTACGATCCTTTCTTCGTATGGCTGGCATCAGCCAAAAGATCTCCGCCGAGGAGGTTCTGCCCCTCCTGGCCCGTAATGTGGCTGTGGAAGGCTATCAGGGGCGCAAGGACAAACAGGGCCGAGCCACGGAATTTCTGATTCTGTTGAAGCGCTATGTAGGTCAGGCGAGGGAGTTGGTAGCGCTGGCCAGCCCAACCGGCGTGATTCGAGTTTCTGCCTGCGACCAGGCGGGTCCCCTTCTGGCGATCCTGGGCTACCGGCTGAAGCAAGGCTGCGGAAAAGACGCGTCGCTGGAAACCGCCGATGCGGAAAGAGCGTTTCTCACCATCGATTCCGGGTTTCCTTTGGCCGAGCTTGAGGAAACTCTACAGGGCGGCAAGCCTTTTGCCTGTCCGTTCGCCTCTTCTCCGGTGCCCCTTCTGTTCTCGCCGAGCGATTGGACGCAGTCCGACAAACGCTCCAGTGGGAAGGACGTAATTGACGCATTGTTGGACGATCCCGTGCTGGCTCGTCTCTACTGGGCGATGGCCCGCATGGACAACGAAACCGCCACGGCCCTGCGGCAATTTGCGGGAATCCCAAAACTGCTTCCTTTCTCGGCGGTGCTTGATTTCTACGGCAGTCACATCTCTATACGCAACGGGCGAGTGATCGTGCCCGGAGGAGCGGCTGCGGAAGCTGCCTGGAGGGAACTGGCGGGGGCGAGTCCGGACGCGCCTCAGGAATTCGTGGGCCGACTGCTGGCAAGAGACGATGGCTGGCTGGCTACCTACTTTGACACACTCTCCCGCGTGCCTCCAACCCAGGTGGCGTACCTGACCGAAGCTCATCGCTTGCCCCGTTTTTACGACGCGCTCCGGGGGCGGGATATTTCTCCGGGTCCGGCCAGGCCGGTGTTCCGGCCCGACCCGGAACTCCTGCTCCTGATGACTCGCCTGCAGCTGGATTCCGCCGGCCAGCCTATCGTTCCCGGGAACCTGGAAGTGTGGGAAGAGATTATTCGCAAGAAAAGCGACTCCAAGATCGTGCGGCAGTGGGCCAAACGTGCGAACCATTGGAAAAGTCCCGATCAGTTGCTGGAAGCGATGTTCGCTTTCTCCCGGCAGACTTCAGAAGACGGCCCCCTGCCGATCTACCTCATGCTGAGCGCCATCGACGGCGGTCGGCCCGCAGAACAACACCTGAGTCCCAAGACCGTGCTTTTGCTGGCCGACAAGTTTCCGCGGTATGGCAGCCAGTACCTGATCTTTTCCGAATTCCAGGGTTTGAATGACGATTCCATCACTCGTTTTCTTGGCGTGGTCGACGGGCTGGACCGAATTTCCAATGTCACGCTGCGAGCCAATGCTCTCGGCATCTTCCAGTCGAATGTCGGCCTGTGGCAAATCCTGGGGCGACAAGGACAGATCCCGCCCGCAAATCTGAACGATTCCTGGCAAAAAGTGATTGGTCCGTTCGCGCCCGGGATAGGGTCCTCGGCCCAGCTTTTCGACGCCGCCCAGGCGTCGTTGCAGGACTTATGGCGGGCGGCTGCAGGCAGGCCCAATCTTTCCCACAGTGAAGTCGTGGCTCTGCTGGCAGGCCCCAATCAGACCGACCCGGAGGGTCAAAAAGTGCGGCAGGAACTGGCCAACCGGATTCGTGCGGTAATGGACGGCCAGCGCCTGGTTTCCCTCGATACCCTGCTCGCCCTCGGGAACGGCCTGACGGAACTGGCCCAAGGCAAGCCGGTGGCCGATGGGCTAATCCCCCTGGCAGGAGAGCTGCGCGAGTTTGAGATGCCGCGCCCGATGTTCACCAGCAGCGAGCGCAGCGAGTGGGCGGCCGGGTTCTACAACACCCGCCACAGTTCGTTGCAGACGCGAACTGATTTGACCAAGCTGATCAAGGGGTCGGGCTCGCAAAAAGAATTGGCGGAAGCCCGCGGCCTGGTCGTGCCCTTTTTGAGAGACACGCTGGTGGGATTGAACTACGCCTACTATGAGCCGCCCGGGGCCCAGATTCTTCACAACAATCCTCTTTTCGTTCGCTCCCATGACTTCTCCGGAGAAATGGCCATTGGAGGCGGACAATCCTGGCACGTTCCGCACGTTTTCGGCTCCGGCCTGCCGGCCGGAGGCGGGGCTCATCTCGCCGGTTCCCTGGCAGATCTGCCGTTCGTTCTGGCGGAAGCGGAGCAGGATTTCATAGTTCCGGAAAATGTTCAGGCTTTGATCTGGCACGAGCTGGTGCCCGGCCTTTTGAGCAGCTCGACCCTGCCGCGCTGGTGGGGAGTCAGCCGGAACGAATTGCACGCGGTCACCCTGTACCAGCGAACCGGAGAGGAACTCTTGGCCACGGCCGCGCATGATGAGAAGGTGCGGCTGATCGTGGTGGATATCCTTTCCCAGCGCATGGTGCCGCAGCGCACGGAGCAAATGCAAAAGTTGCTTCAGGCTGGAGCCGTGGGAGAAGCGCTTGCCCGGTTAATGCCGGGAGAGACGTTCTACTTGGCGGCGGAGTTCCGGCAGAGATATCCGGGACAAAGCGATTACTGGGGGAAGGCGGGCCAGGAACTGGAAGCTCTTTCCGGCAGCCATCCCGCGGAAATGAGCTGGAAGCGGTTGTCGGAAGATTTTGGGGTTCCGCATCCCGCCCTGGCGCAGAATTATTCGAGAGAGTTGCTGAACCTGAAGCCCTTTCCGGCATTTATGGGTTACTCCAGCCGTCTGCTGGCTGAATCCTGGGACTCGAATAATTTGTACTGGGCCCGTCTCGCCGACGAGATGGGTTATGCCCCGGAGATGCTAAACCGGCTGATTCCCGAGCTGACGCACCGGATGGTAGAGAAAATCTTTGCTACCGACTTCGAAGATTGGCCGGCGATGCTTCGCGCAATGCGGGAAACGGGTGAGGAGTTTCGCCAGGGCAAGATCGCCTCGGTGCCAAGAACGGACACCAGGTACGATCGCTAAGCAACCGGGTTGTTTCTAATTAATTTCTTAAGATGCCCAGCCCGGCGAAAGATTAAAGATGCGCGGGCGGGTAAGGGTAGGACGCAATGGCCAAACGATTTTTTCTCTGTCTCGCGGTACTGTCCACGGTGCTCTTCGGGCCCCTCAACAGGCTGGCTGCCCAGGAGGCAGAGACCAGCATTCACGTTGATGTGAACATGGTGCAGTTGAACGTGGCGGTGATGGACCAGAAGGGCAACTACGTGACCGGTCTGCGTCCCTCGGACTTCGTCGTAACCGAGGACGGCATTCCGCAAAAGGTAGCCATTTTCGGTGAAGGCAACGAAGCTACTCGAATCGTGAGCGCCAGTTCGGACGCGGGCAACGCGGGAGAACTGCGCAGCCGTCCGCACAACGGCGCATCGGACTCGTCGGAAACCACGTCGGAGCTGGGGTCCGAACTGGGGTCGATGATGGCGGGCGCCAACGTTTTTATTTTGTTCGATACCAGTAACTACATGTACCGGGGCTTTGTCTTTGCCCAGGATGCGATCGCCGAGTTCGTCCGCTCGCTGGAGGGACCGGACCGGGTGGCGTTTTATTCCTACAGCCGCGACCTATCCCGGGCCACGACCCTCACTCCCGACCGCTCCATGGTCTTGCGCGGAGTGCGCACCACGGTGGCTGGGGACGATGCTGCTCTTTACAATGCGTTGTTGATGACGATCAAAGATGCGGGCCAGAATATGGGCAGAAAAGTCATCGTCGTGTTCTCCAACGGCCCGGACAACGCCAGCATGGTGCCGCCGGAAGACGTGGCCGAGTTGGCGCAATCGAAGGGCATTCCCATTTACATGATCAGTACGCGAGAGGCCAAACTGGAACCCGTCTCCAGCACCGTGTTCAAGCGCATGAGCGCGGCCACGGGGGGCGAGGCGTATTTCGCGAAGACCTGGAGGGAGCAACAGAAAGCCTTCGCCTCGATCCGCAATGACCTGGCTCACCTCTATTCGGTGAGCTACTATCCGCAACCCAATCCGAACCGCGGGTGGCGCACGATTACGGTGAAGCTGGTGGGCGACCGTTTGAGGAAGTGCCGCATCCGGACCCGGAACGGATATCGACCGCAGTCGGGCAGGGTCGCGGTAGGAATGGTTGGACCGCCCGCGGAGTCGCAGCCGACGCCGGAACCGGCTTCCTCGAACTGAGCGAGATCGAGTGGTTTTCGGAGTTGAAACTGCCGAACATTGCTCGGCGGGGCAGCCATGGCCGGCGCATCCACGTTCGTTCTTGCGGAGCGTAGTCCGCCGATCGTCGAGAGCAATTCTTCCTGAGAATCTGAGCCTCATCGAAAAGGTATAGCGCGTAGTCCGGAAAACGCTTACCATCCTCCCTTTGCCGGAGGCTGACTTGATCGGACGCAGAGAGTTTGTCCACAAAAGCGTGCTGGGCGCTGGTTGCCTTCTATTCAGTCGCGCGCCGCTGTTTGCAGGCGCGGATCCCATCGGTTCCGATTCGCGAATCGAGGTGTTGCTATCCGAGCCGCTGGGAACCATCTCCCCCAATATTTACGGCCACTTCGCGGAGAATCTCGGCGGCGTGATCTACGACGGCATCTGGGTAGGTGAGAACTCAAAAGTTCCCAATACAAACGGCATCCGCAAAGAACTGGTCGAGGAGATGCGAAAGATCAAAGCTCCAGTGATTCGCTATCCGGGCGGATGCTTCGCCGACAGCTACAACTGGCGTGATGGTATTGGTCCGGCGGACAAGCGTCCACGGCGAACCAACTTCTGGGCGCAGAAAGAGAGTGCCGCCGGCCCTGCCAACCACAAGTACGATCCGAATCAATTCGGGACCAATGAGTTTGTTCACTTCTGCAAATTGATTGGCAGCCAGCCCTACATCGCGGCCAACGTGCGCAGTCTTACCGCCGAGTCGTTTTATCAATGGGTGGAATACTGCAACTCCCCGGCAGGCAGCACAACTCTGGCGGAGATGCGAGCGGCATCTGGATATGAGGAACCGTTCGGAGTTCGCTTCTGGGGCGTGGGAAACGAATCGTGGGGTTGCGGAGGAAATTTCACGCCGCAGGAATACGCCGTGGAATTTCGCAGGTATGCGGCGTGGGTGCCGAAGTACGGTCAGGAGTTGTCACTCGTCGCATCCGGACCGAGTGATGAAGGCTGGGATTGGACGCGCGGATTTCTCGAAGAAATCGTTCGCAAGGGTCCGGGCCAGTTACGCTCCATTTACGGCCTGGCTCTTCACTACTATGCCTGGAATCTGAGCCGGGGCCGTACCAAAGACTGGAACGAAGGCAAAGGCGATGCGCTCAAGTTTGACACACTGGACTGGTACGAGTTGCTTCGCCAGGGCGATGTGATGGAGTCGTTAATCAACGGGCACTGGCAGGTGATGGGAGAATTCGACCGCGAACACTCCATCAAACTTGTCGTGGACGAGTGGGGGCCCTGGTACCGGCCGGGTAGCGAAGCCACTCCGGGCGACATACTCGAGCAGACGCCCACCCTTCGGGATGCCGTGTTCAGCGGCATGACTCTCGACACTTTCAATCGTCATCCGGAAAAAGTGGCGATGGCTAACTGCGCCCAGCTGATCAACTGCCTGAACAGTTTGTATCTGGCGCACGAAGACAAGTTTTGCGTGACCCCGGTCGGCCATGTGTTTGCGATGTACGCCGCGCACCAGGGCGGGCAAGGGCTGCGCACGATATTCTCCTCGCCCGCGGTCACTTACGAACGCGACGGCAAAGCCGCATCCTTCTGGGGATTGAAAGGTTCCGCGTCGCTTAATGATAAAGACAAGGAGTTGGTGCTGACCGTGGTGAATCCGCATGTGAGTGAAGCGCGCGAGACGGAGATTGGGATTCGAGGGGGAAATTTGAAATCGGGTATGGCAACCACGCTCACTCACTCCGACATCCACGCTCACAATTCCTTCGCCGAACGTGATGTCGTCAGTCCGAAGACCAGCGCGTTGAATTTCAAGGGGGGAGTTCTCGCCTACAATTTCCCGCCAGCGTCGGTAACTAAACTGGTTTTGACGGTAGGGTAAGAACTGGGTGCTGGGTGCCCCATTTCTCGCGCCTTTTGCGAGAAGTGGGGGCATCGTTGGTGATCAAAGCCGCTGCCGCTTGGCTTCGATATTCGCCCCTGCCGAAAGTAGACTTGTAGACTCGCGCAAAACCAGGCTCGTCTTCAGCAGATACTCTGTCCCGTTGGGCGCCGGGGTTTCCCGCTCAACTTCGGCGAGCAGCGCGTTGAACGCCAGTCGTGCCAGCTCGGATTGTGACATCTGTACCGTAGTAAGAGGAGGCAACACGAACTGAGCCAACCGGATGTCATCGAAGCCCACGACCGAGAGATCGCGAGGAACAGAGAGACCCGCGTCGTGACCCTCCCGCATGACGCCGATGGCAGTCATATCATTCGAACACAGGACTGCCGTAGCGCGGACAGGGAGGGCGAGCAATTGCCTGAAGGCCGCCATGCCGCCTTCCATAGTATGGTCGCCTTCCACGATCAGGTCCGGGTTCGATTCCAGGCCGATCTCCTGCATCGAGCGCAGGAATGCCTGCTGGCGGGCCACCGCCGACTTCAAGCGCAGGGGCCCGGTGATGAAGGCGATTTTTTCATGGCGCAGTGCCGCCAGATGCTGCACCGCCTGACGGATTCCGTGGAGATAGTCAATGCGAATATTGCTGACCAGGGGGCGGGCTGGACCGACGTCCACGAAGACCAGCGGGACCTTCCTTAACTTCAAATCCTCCAGCAGCAGTTCTTCCATGCCGAAGGTCATGATGGCGACGCCTTCGACCCGGCGCTCGATCATGCGCCGAACCGAGCTTTCCATGCGTTTGGGATCGTTTCCGGTGGAGGTCAGCAGAATCTCATAGTGGTGCTGGACCGCGATGGTTTCAAAGACTTGCATGATTTCCGGAAAGAAGGGGTTGGTCATTTCGGAGACGATGAGGCCAAAAATCCGGCTGCGCCCGGAAACCAGGGCCCGCGCCTGCGTATTCGGATAGTAGCCGAGCTCCTCGATGACGCTCCAAACCCGCTTGGCCAACTGAGCGTTGACGGTCGGAATCCGGTTGATGGTACGGGACACGGTGGCGGTTGACACCTTGGCCCGTCTTGCGATCTCCCTTATGTCCATACCTGCTATATCACTGGATGAGACGAAGCGGATTTTAGCATGGCAAACGTTATCTCGGGACGCCCGCAGAAAGGAGGCTCGACGGGGATTTTCGGCTCCGCGGGGGAATCGAAAAAAGTGATATCGTGTGTGCGGTTCGGAGATTGCCCGCTCGGTGCCAGGCAAGCCATTTCAATCTTGCAGTGGACCGGTAAGTGGCGGGGCGCAACCCCGGGAAGGCAAAGCGAGAAAACGATTACTTAGAGTCCTGGGGGCTTCGTCGCTCCTCCTGCGTTGACGTTAACGGGAAGGGATTTACGAGGGATATAAAAATCCCTGATTGACAAACCGTATCGCGTGCTCTACCTTCTCTTGTTTGTCTTGGTAAACGATTGCTGCACTAAGATAGGTCGGCTCCTGCTGCACTAAGATAGGTCGGCTCCCGGGAACAACCTGATATGCTTTTGCCGCAGTTAAGGGAACAGGTGCTGGAAGCGAACCTGGAACTGGTACGAAGGGGACTCGTGCTTTACACCTTCGGCAATGCCAGCGGCATCTTCCGCGACCAGAATCTGGTTGTCATCAAGCCCAGCGGAGTTCCGTACGAGCAGATGAAACCGGAGCATCTGGTGGTCACTGATCTCGAAGGGAAGATCGTTGAAGGCAATTTGAGACCGTCTTCCGACTTGCCTACTCATCTTGTTCTCTATCAGGCTTTTCCGGGAATCGGCGGGGTCGCGCACACCCATTCCGAGTATGCTACCTCGTGGGCCCAGGCCCGCCGGGCGATTCCATGTTTCGGCACCACTCATGCCGACTACTTTCATGGCCCGGTCCCGGTGACCGCGGTCATGAAGGACAGCGAGATCGTCTCCGAATACGAGAAAAACACCGGACATGCCATCGTCCGGGCCTTTGAGAAAGTGGACTCTGCTGCGGTACCGGCAGTTCTGGTGGCCAATCACGGTCCCTTCACCTGGGGCCCTGATCCGGCCGCGGCCGCACACAACGCGGTGATTCTGGAGGCAGTGGCGCGGATGGCGTTTTTCACCACTAACATCAATGCGGAATCGGAACCGGTTGGCAGAGGGCTGCACGACAAGCATTACCTGAGAAAGCACGGATCGAAGGCATATTACGGGCAGGCAAAGGAAAAAAAATGATGCCAGTGATAGCGATGTTTGCGGAAACGCGGCTCGTGCATCTGTCCTCTGTGGATGTAGTGATCATCGCTTTCTATTTCGCCCTGGTTCTCGCCATCGGATTTTATCTGCGCGGGCGGGCGAATACCGGCGAAGACTTTTTCATGGCGGGGCGCGAGATGACCGCCTGGGTGGCCGGCCTCAGCTTTCTCTCCGCGAATCTGGGCGCGCTCGAACTGATGGGCTGGGCAGGATCGGCATATCAATACGGCATTCTGGCGACGCACTGGTACTGGATCGGCGCCATTCCGGCGATGCTGTTCCTGGCGCTGGTGATGATGCCCTTCTACTACATTTCCAAGACCCATTCCGTCCCGGGATATCTGAAGCTGCGTTTCGGTGAACCCAGCCGGGCATTGTCGGCGGTTTCGTTTGCATTCATGACCGTGCTCATGAGCGGCGTCAACATGTTTGCCATGGCCAAGGTCATGCAAATCGTGCTGGGATGGGACATCAATTTCAGTATCTGGGTGTCGTCTCTGACGGTTGCTATTTATGTGACGCTGGGCGGGCTGCGCTCCGCGATCTTCAATGAAGTGCTGCAGTTCTTTCTCATCTGGGCGGGCGCCCTGCTGATTCCGATCCTCGGGTTGTACGAAGCCGGCGGGTGGGGCCACCTCAAGGTGCAAATCGCACAGAGAGCGTCGGAACAGTATGTGCATCTCTGGTCGGGCCTGGGCTCATTCACCAGTAATCCTATGGGAATCCATTGGACCGGCATCGTGTTTGGCCTGGGCTCGGTGATTTCGATGGGCTACTGGACCACAGACTTCCTGGTAGTGCAGCGCATTCTGGCTGCGAAAGATATTCGCAGCGCGGAAATGGCGCCCATTATCGGAGCCGGTTTCAAGATGCTGGTTCCGATCATCGTGATCCTGCCCGGATTGATCGGCTTGGCCGTGCTGCCGGTGAAGCTGGTTCCGGAGTCGGTGGCTGCGGTCACCGGCGGCCATAGCTACAACGACGTTCTCCCACTCATGCTGGCGCGCTATTGCGGCCCCGGCTTACTCGGCTTGGGAATCACGGCGCTGATTGCAGGCTTCATGTCCGGCATGGCCGGAAACGTGAGCGCATTCACCACCGTCTGGACCTATGACATCTACCGGCCGCTGATCAACAGCAATGGCACCGACCATCACTACGTAAACATGGGACGGTGGACCACGGTGATCGGGGTGCTGATCAGTGTGGGCACGGCGTACCTGGTAATGCAGTTCGCCAGCATCATGGACTACGTGCAGGCATTGTTCAGCTTCTTTATCGCTCCCTTGTTTGGCACCGTCATACTTGGGATGCTCTGGAAGCGGGCGACCGGTCCGGGCGGCTTTTGGGGACTTCTCTGTGGAACACTTTCTTCCATCGGCATGTGGGCGTGGGTCAAAGTTGACCCCACCGCGCTGCGTTATGTGGCGCTCTCACCCCACGCCAAAGCTCTGGCCCAGGATATGTATCAGGCGCTGTGGTCGTTTCTCGTCTGCGTGGCCGTGACCGTGACGGTAAGTCTGGCCACGAAACCTGTGCCTCATAGCGAATTAGCTGGCCTGGTGTACGGGGAAACGAACATTCCCTCGATTGGCGACGTACCTCTTTATCAGAGGCCCCTTTTCTGGGCGGGCATAGTGGTCGTGGTGTTCTTCGTACTGAACATTATTTTTTGGTAGGGCCGGAAAGGTTCTGAGTAGCGCCGCCGTCCCGGCGGCTGTGCGGTGGGCATCTTGCCCACCGCGGCGAGGGCGAGACGCCCTCGGGACAGCCGGCAAGATGCCGGCGCTACAAAGCGCTGTGGGTATTCGAATCAACGATCGAGTTTGACGCAACGAGGTGCACAGCATGATTTCCATCTGGTTCTTCATTGGCGTCTCGCTGGCCGTGAACGGCGCGTTGATCACGGCTGCGGGAATTTATCAGGTCATCAATCCTCCGGCGAATCCGGGCGTGGTTTTGTTCAATTTGCACGCCAATGTGTGGTGGGGAGCTGTGCTTCTGATCATCGGATTGGTCTATTGCATCAAGTTTTCCCCCAGGCGGCAGGCCTAAGGTGAAAGGTTTCATAAGGGCTACAGTATGACGATGAAGAAAATGACGATGGGCTTGATCGTGGGCAACCGGGGTTTTTTCCCCGATCACCTGGCCAAGAGCGGCCGCGAGGAAATGTTGCGGGTATTGACCACTGCCGGAATGGATGTGGTGGCGCTGACTCCGGAAGAGAGCAAGTACGGGGCGGTGGAGACGCGGGAAGAGTCCCGGCGCTGCGCCGATCTCTTCAAACGCAATCGCGATCGCATCGACGGCGTGATCGTGACCCTCCCCAACTTTGGCGAAGAGCGCGCCATCGCCGACGCCTTGCGGCTGGCGGATTTGCACGTTCCGGTGCTGATCCAGGCCACGCCGGACGACCCCAAGAAGATGACGATTGCCTTCCGCCGCGACAGTTTCTGCGGCAAAATGTCGGCCTGCAACAATTTGAGGCAGTACGGCATTCCGTATTCGATCACGACGCTACACACAGAGAGCCCGGACTCCCCCGAGTTCGCCCAGGACTTGCAGTGGTTCGCAGGCGTCTGCCGCGTCGTCGACGGCTTTCGCAACCTGCGCGTGGGAGCGATTGGCGCGCGGCCAACCGCTTTCAACACCGTTCGCTACAGCGAGAAGATTCTCGAGTCGCAGGGCATCTCGATCGAGACGCTTGACCTGTCTGAAGTGTTGGGCCGCATCGAGCGCATGAAGGACAATGACGACAGCGCCCGGGCCAAGCTGGCCTCAATCAAGAAATACGTGGATTCGAGCAGCGTGCCCGAGGCGGCGCTGATGAAGATGGCCAAGCTCGGCGCGGTGGTCGACCACTGGATGGCATCGACGGAAGTCGCCATCAGTGCGGTGCAGTGCTGGACTTCCATCGAGGAGAATCTCGGTGTGGTGCCCTGCACGGTCATGAGCATGATGAGCGATGGCCTGCTTTCGAGCGCCTGCGAAGTGGACATTTGCGGCGTGCTCGGCATGCATGCGCTGCGTTTGGCATCTGAGACCCCTTCGGCGCTGCTCGACTGGAACAATAACTACGGTTCCGATCCCAACAAAGCAGTCTGCTTCCACTGCTCCAACCTGCCCAAGCATTTCTTCCGCTCGGTGAAGATGGATTTTCAGGAAATCATCGCCGGCACTGTGGGCAAGGAGAATACTTTCGGCACCTGCGTGGGACTGATCAAGCCGGAAAGGATGAGCTTTGCCCGTTTCTCCACCGACGATACGGCAGGCAAGATGCGCGGCTACGTGGGCGAAGGAAGATTCACCGACGATCCGCTCAATACTTTCGGCGGCGCGGGCGTGGTCGAAATTCCTGAGATGCAGAAACTCCTGCACTACATCTGCGAGAACGGCTTCGAGCACCACGTGGCCGCCAACCTGTCCAGCGTGGCGCCCGCTGTTTATGAAGCAACCACCCGCTACATGGGCTGGGACATGTATCGTCACCCCGACAATAGCAAGGCCTGCTGATGGCAATCGTAGCTGGAGTCGACTTCGGTACCCTGAGCGTACGCGTGTCCATTGTGGATAGCGAGCGCGGGTTGCTTGATTCGGCCGTCGCCGAATATCCCCTGCACCGCAAACGCGAAGACCCCGAATACGCCACCCAATCACACGATGACCACATGCGCGCACTGGCTGCCGCTACACGCGAGGCGGTGAAGAAGGCCGGGATCTCCGGCAGCCAGGTCGAAGCGATTGCCCTCGATACAACGGGCTCTTCTGTCATTCCAGTCGGCAAGGATCTGCAGCCCCTCGGCGAATATTATTTGTGGTGCGATCATCGCGCCAAAGGTGAGGCTGCTGAAATCACGGCAGCAGCTCATCGCGAGGGGCTGGAAGCGATCAACTGGTGTGGCGGTGTGTATTCATCAGAGTGGGGATTCTCCAAACTCCTGCACTGGCTTCGCCATAACCCATCGAAACGTCCGGAATTTGTCTCCGCCTTCGAACACTGCGACATGGTGGCAGCGACTCTGTGCGGAATCACCGATCCCAAAAAAGTAAAACGCAGCGTGTGCGCGATGGGCCACAAATGGCTCTGGAACCGGGCCCTTGGAGGCCTGCCGCCGGAAGAATTCCTGGTCAAAGTCGATCCGCTGCTGGCGGGTGTGCGCGAAAAGCTGGATGGCGTATACGGGGCCTCCGACCAGATCGCGGGGACACTTTCAAAGTATTGGGCTGAACAACTCGGTCTAAAGCCGGGCATTCCGATCCCGGTAGGAGCGTTCGACGCGCACTGGGACGCGATCGGAGCCGGCTGCGGCACCGATGACATGGTGAATGTGGTTGGAACCTCCACCTGCATCATTGGGATCACGCCGTCCGTGAATCTTGTGCCCGGCGTGTGCGGGGTAGTGCAGGGAAGCGTTCACCCGCTCCGCACCGGCATTGAAGCGGGACTCTCGGCGGTTGGAGACATCTTCAATGCGATCGCGACCCGCGCCGGCACCGACGTCAAGAGCTTGAGCCAGGGCCTGGAAGACTATCGAGCCGGGCAAACCGGGCTGCTGCGCATGACCTGGGACAACGGCGACCGCACGGTGCTGGTCAACCCGAATCTGCGCGGCATCACGCTAGGCTGGAATCTGCAGAGTACAGCTCAAGACGAGCTGTTTGCGGCTATCGAGGGCACCGCGTTCCATACCCGCGTGATTCTGGACCGCATGGCCGGACACGGCGTGCACATCAAGCGCGTGATTAATGCGGGGGGGATTCCGCAGAAAAATGATGTACTGAACCGCGTCTACGCCAATGTGCTGGGACGTCCGGTGCTGGTGCCCAGCAAAAGCGTTACCAGCCTGGGTTCCGCAATTTTTGCGTTTCTCGCCGCCGGAACGTTCAAGACCATTGAGGAAGCGCAGGCAAAGGTTTGCCCGCCGAACCGCGTCTTTGATCCTGACCGGGCAGAACAGACTGTCTACGAACAGATTTATCCGCTTTACAGCCAGCTTTATTTCGGGTTCGGCGACCCGCAGAAGGGTCTTGGCGAAGTGCTGCCGACCCTGATTCGCGTAGCTGAGTCGGTCCACAAAGGATCGCCAGTGGCGGCGAGCTGAGTTGTAATGTGGGCGTCTTCGCGGTTGTGACGCGGCCGTCCTGCCAGCAACGCAGGACGCGCGCGGGAAGGGCACGACTCTAGTCGTGCGGCCCAAATCCACGCAGGGAAGGGCACGACTTTAGTCGTGCCGCACCGGAGCGGCGAGGCGTGGCTTCAGCCACTGAGGTTCGCTTTTCCGCAACGAGGCGATAGTGTTGCGCGCACAGCCAACCCCAGGCGCTAAAGCGCGACACAGTCCGAGCGGTTTGGCGGCACGACCGAGGTCGTGCCCTTCCCGCAACAACCATCTCCCCCGATTTGCTCCCAGCGAGCCTTGTGCGTAATCTGTGAAGCCGTGCTTTCAATTGCCCTTCAGATGACCAACGTTTGACCGTCAAGATCCAATCCGACAATCTGCGCGTGGTGCTGGTTGGCGCCCGCAATCCACTTAATATTGGCGCGGCCGCTCGCGCCATGAGCAACTTTGGATTTCTTCGCCTGGGCGTGGTGAATCCCTATCAGGTGGCGTTTCGCAAGGCAAAATCCGCGGTCGGGGCCGCCACGCTGCTGGAGGACGCGATTGAGTACGAGAGTGTGGCTGACGCGGTGGCCGATTGTACGCTGGTGGTGGGGACGACGGCGGTACGTCACCGGGAGCTACAGCATCCGCTCCGGCGCCTGGAATATGGTGCGCGCCTGATCCGCAAGCGCATGCAATCCAGCCGCGTGGCCTTGCTGTTCGGTTCGGAAAAGTATGGGCTCTCGAGACGGGACATGAGCCACTGCCACTGGCTGATGCGTATCCCCACCCGGGATGAGCACATCTCCATGAACCTGGGTCAGGCGGTGGCGGTTTGTCTGTACGAACTGGTTCGCGATGACCGGGTAGCCGGAGTGTCCGAGAAACAGCTACTGGCGCCCTCGGTGGAGGTCGAGCGCATGACCGCGATCCTGCTGGATATTCTCAGCACCAGCACCCACATGAGCCCGGACCGGGCGCCGGCTACCGAGGAGCGGGTGCGCCGCATGATGCGTCGCCTCAAGGTATCAGCTCGCGATGCGGAGGCATGGCTCGGCATCCTGCGCCAGATTCTTTGGGAGATTCGTTTTGGAAAACGGCCAGCCGGGTAATTGTCCCATCGGGCTCTTCCCGATTGCGAAATCATTTACACTGAATGAAATGACTGATCGCATTGTGTGCTCGTGCGTGACCTGCCCGAAATGCGGTACTTGGGTGGTCGTCGAACGGGAAATAACGCGGGGAGCAAATCGAGAAAAGGTCAGCGCCAGCTGCCCGGCGCCCGAGTGCGGCAAGCAATTCGAATTTGCCGCCGGCGAAACCAAGGTTTTCGAGTTGCCGATGAGTCTTTTTGAGCGCCGGCATTTCTACCGTTCGGAATTGACGTGATCGCGGGCCTGCAGGCCTGAACGGCATTCCGTGGCGCTCAAAGCGATCCCTTAAGACGATCCAAAGAGGCTGTACAGCAAAATCACCAGCACCATCAGCGCGAAGCCCACATACATGCGGTCGCGTTCTGCGGCGAATCCGATGATGGAAAGGGCAACACGGGCGACCGGGGTCGCGATCAGCACGAGCAGCCCCAGTTGAATGATGCCTCTGCCCTGGAAAGCAAATGCTTCCCGCAAGACTCCGGGGATGGTGCGAAGGTCGGTCGGTTCGCCATGAAAGACTCGATAGTCGGCGGGCTGCGTTCCATGTCTAGCCAGGTAAACGACCGCCCCGATGAAGACGATCAGTGCGGACAGAAGCACGCCGGTGCGCAAAAGGTTGCCGATGAGGTCTTCGACCTTGCGATCAGTCCAGAGCGGCAGGGCAATTACTTTCATGTTTTCTTCTTCGTATCTTGTTCTTCGAATCTTTTATATTTTGCCCGCCGCGCCGTTGTAGATCATCTGTGCTCCCAGCAATAAAATGACAATGCTGAATACCAGGCGCAGCCATTTGGTTTCGGCCTGGACCAGAATTCGCGTTCCCACCAGCGAGCCCGCGAGAACGCCTAACATCACCGGCATGGAGAGCCCGGGGTCTATATATCCGCGGCTGAGATAGATCCCGGCGCTGGCCGCGGCGGTGACTCCGATCATGAAATTGCTGGTCGTGGTGGAAACTTTGAAGGGAATTCTCATGGCCTGGTCCATGGCCAGAACTTTTACCGCGCCCGAACCGATGCCGAGGAGCCCGGAAAGCGCGCCCGCTCCGAACATGAGGCCAAAGCCTGCCGGAACGCGGCGAACGAAGTAGTGGCGAATGCCTTCTGGAGTGGGGAAGCTTCCATTCAGGCGCAGTCGTGTTGCCAGCGGGTCGGGTATCTCATCGCTTTTCGATCTGACTCGGGTTCGTGCCGACAGGTAGGCGGAGTACAGGAGCACCGCGCCAAGTATGATGGCAATGGACCCGGTCGAAACCCTGGCGGCCAGGAACGCTCCGAATAGCGCACCGAGTGTGGTGGCGATTTCCAGGAACATTCCGATCCGGATATTTGAAAGCCCCTCTTTCACGTAAGCCGCGGCCGCCCCCGAAGAAGTGGCAATCACCGAAACCAGTGAGGCACCAACCGCATAGCGGATGTCAACTTTGAAAAACAGAGTGAGCAGGGGAACCAGCACAACTCCGCCGCCCAGTCCGGTCAGCGAACCCAGGAGACCGGCGACCGCCGATCCAATCCAGACCAGGAAAGTGAACTCCCAAACCGTCATCGATCCTCTTTCCCCTTTTAGAAACAGTCTTCAGTGTGCCACAGGAACGGCGCTCGCCCACAAAATGGAACGCGGCTGGAACCCATCTCCCAAACGCCGCACCGGACTGTATCCCCAGTGCGCAGTGTTATTCTGGCTGGTCAAAATTAGCTGGGATGCTGACAAACGTGACGGCGTGCCTTCCGGATCAGCACTTTTGTGGCGACAATATTTCAGGGGGACTCAATGCTAAGGAAGTCTTGGTTGCTGGTATTAATAGCGGGCTTTATGGTTGCGGCTTTCGGACAGCAGGAAAATCAGTCGTCGTTCGATGGAAAAACCTGGTGGGAGCATGTCAAGGTGCTCGCGGCCGATAACATGCAAGGACGCGACACCGGGAGCCCGGGACTGAAAAAAGCAGAAGCCTACGCCGTCAGGCAACTGAAGAGCGCGGGCCTCCAGCCGGCGGGAGTGAAAGGTTTTTACCAGCCAGTGAAGTTTATATCGCGGCAACTGGTGGAGTCGGAGTCCAGCGCCGCCCTGGTGCGCGAGGGCAAAGCCGAGCCCCTGACGCTGGGTGAAGATGCTTACTTCAGCACGCGCGTGGATCTGGCCCCCGCAGTGGACGCTCCGCTGGTGTTTGTCGGATACGGTCTGAGCATTCCGGAAAGTAACTTCGACGATCTGGCCGGGCTCGATCTCAAGGGCAAGGTCGTGGTCCTGATCAGCGGCGCTCCTGAGCAGATCAGCTCGGCACTGGCTGCGCATCACCAAACCGCGGCAGAACGCTGGAAGGGCCTCCGTGAGGCGGGCGCCGTCGGAATCATCGCCATCCCGAACCCGGAGTCGATGGAGGCGCCGTGGGCCAGGAGCGCATTGAATCGTCTGCATCCCAACATGGGCTTGGCGGGCGCGGAATTCAACGAAACCGAAGGAGAGAAACTGGCGCTCTATTTCAATCCCGCGCACGCCGATAAGTTATTTGAGGGCTCGGGCCATACTTTCGCGGAGCTTGCGGAGCTGGCGAAAGATCGCAAGCCATTGCCGCATTTTCCGCTGACGGCGTCGATCCGGGCTAAAGCGAAGGTGAGAAAGAAGGCGGTCGAGTCGGCGAACATTGTGGCCAAGCTGCCGGGAAACGATCCGCAGTTGGATAGCGAGTACGTAGTGTTATCGGCACACATCGATCACGTGGGGATCGGCGAACCAGTGAACGGTGACCGCATTTATAACGGCGCCATGGACAACGCCTCCGGAACCGCCGTGCTGCTCGATGTTGCGGCCTTCCTGAAAAAGCATCCCGAGAATCTGAAACGTTCCCTTCTATTTGTGTTCGTCACTGGAGAGGAGAAAGGCCTGCTGGGATCGAAATATTTTGCGGCTCATCCCACGGTAGACCCGAAGTCCATGGTGGCGGACATCAACATCGACATGTTCCTGCCCCTTGTGCCGCTGAAAATGCTGACGGTACTTGGATTAGCGGAATCGGATCTCGGCGACCTGGCGCGGGAGGTGGCGGAGTCGAATGGCGTCTCGGTCCAGCCCGATCCGGAACCGTTGCGAAATGTCTTTGTGCGCAGCGATCAGTACAGTTTTATTCGTGCCGGCGTTCCCGCGCTGGCGATGGACATCGCCCCAACCACGCCGGAGCAGAAGCAGATGTATCGGGATTGGCGCGCCCATCGCTATCACGCTCCTTCAGACGATCTCGATCAACCGGTCGACCTGGCGGCGGCAGGGAAGTACGAGGACATCATCCGGCAGTTGATGGTAAGAGTGGCCAACAATCCGCAGCGGCCGCAATGGAAGCCGGAGAGTTTCTTCCGGAGGTTTGCGGTGGCGGGGAAGAACTAAGTCTGTTCTACGGCGCCAAAGAGACCGTAATGATTTCGGGGAAGGGCACGGCTTCAGCCGTGCCACCAGGAGACCGGATATCGAGGCTTGGGAAGGACCGGGAAGGGCACGACTTCAGTCGTGCCACCGGAGACCGGATACTGGCGGCTTCAGCCGCGGAGGTACGCTTTTCGGGTCTCGTAAAAAGCGCGGCTTGGGAAGAAACGGTGCTTTGGAAAACAGCCCGCAGCGGCTAAAGCCGGATACGCTCGAAGTGACTTTGCGGCACGACTGAAGTCGTGCCCTCCCCGAGCCTTTCGGAGCGAAAGTTGTTTCGCAAGAAGTCGTGCCCTTCCCGAGCCTTTCGGAGCGAAGGTTGTTTCGCAAGAAGTCGTGCCCTTCCCGAGCCTTTCGGAGCGAAAGTTGTTTCGCAAGAAGTCGTGCCCTCCCCGAGCCTTTCGGAGCGAAAGTTGTTTCCCGTGAAGTCGTGCCCTTCCCAACTCCCTTCCTCAAGCTTCCGGCGCGATAGTCTCTCGCGAGATGTGAAGCGTGTTCCTTTCCGGTCTAGAGACAGTTATTTCCGACCGGAATTCGCTGGCAAGTGCTCGTGCACCAGCGCCAGCAGATCATCACGCATGAGCGGCCCGCAGGCCAGAAGACCGGAAAGCAGCGGCGACTTGTTATTGCATCGCAGGGGAGAATTCTGTAGTGTGCTGACGAATCCGCCTGCGCTGGCGACCAGTGCCGCGCCCGCGGCAACGTCCCATTCATGTTTGGGAGTGAGAGTGAAGGTAGCGTCCGCCCGTCCGGCCGATACCAGCGCCAGCTTGTAGGCCACAGAACCCATCTCGCGGATGTTGAGGCCGGTTTTCTGAAATCGCTTCCACTCTCCGCGCCTGGTCTCGCTCCTGCTGGCCAGGACGAGAGCGCCCTGCAGACTGGTGCGCCGGCTGATATGAGCCGGTTTTCCGTTGTAGGTTACGCCCGAGCCGAGGGCGCCGAGAAAAATTTCGTTGGTGGCGGGATTACAAATTCCTCCTGCCACGGGGATCCCATCTTCCACCAGGGCGACGGAAACGCAGAACTCGGGGATGCCGGCCACAAACTCGCGTGTGCCGTCGAGCGGATCTACGATCCAGACACGCTTCTTCGCGAGACGCGAAAAGTCATCGACACTTTCCTCGGAAAGCCAGCCTTCGCCTGCACGCAACAATTCTTTGCGAAGAACCGCGTCAACCGCCTTGTCAGCTTCGGTGACGGGGTCATGGCCCGCTTTGTATTCAGCCTCGATCGCTCCCAAAGTGAAGTGAGTGAAGACCTCGCGGGCAGCCTCCAGGGCGGAGTGTATTCGCTCCAAGGTCGCGGCGTGATGGGGATTACTCATGGGCGAAAGTTTTTCTTTGCGTTCTTAGCGTCCTTTGCGGTCAAAAAGCCTGCACCGCAAAGGTCGCAAAGAAAACCCTCCGGAGCTTATGCCGTCTCTCCGTTTACACCCACGAAGCCTTCTCGTTCGAGATGCAGGATGATTTCCTGGGCGGCTTCCTCGGGGGTCAAGTCAGCGGTATTGATGACCACCTCTGCGTCCGCCGGCTCTTCGTAGGGATCGGAAATTCCGGTGAACTCCTTCAGTATTCCCGCTCGGGCCTTGGCGTATAGACCCTTACGATCGCGCTGCTCGCAGACCTCGACCGAAGTCGATACGTGCACCAGGATGAAACCGCCCACCGGTTCGATCAACCCGCGCACGTGTTTGCGGGTGGCGTCGTAGGGGGCGATAGGGGCGCAAATTGCAATGCCGCCATTCTTGGTGATTTCCGAAGCTACGTAACCGATGCGGCGAATGTTGATGTCGCGATGCTCCTTGGAGAACCCGAGTTCAGAGGAGAGATGTTTTCGTACCAGGTCACCGTCCAGCAGCGTAACCGGGCGTCCCCCGGTCTCCAGAAACTTGGTCAACAGGACATTGGCGATGGTGGATTTGCCCGAACCGGAGAGTCCGGTAAAGAAAATCGTCACGCCTTGCTTGTGGCGTGGCGGATAGCTGCGCCGCAGCTCGTGCACCACCTCGGGATAGGTGAACCACGGCGGAATGTCACGGCCTTCATTCAGGCGCTGGCGCAACTCGGTGCCCGAAATGTTCAGCACCCGAGCGCCCTTGGGAACTTCATCGTCGGGGAAATATTTGTCTTCGTCTTCCAGGTAAACCATCATGTTGAACGGCACCATGGTGACGCCGATGTCGGCTTGATGCTTCTTGAAAACTTCCTGGGCCTCGTAGGGCCCGTAGAAAGGTTTTCCGTCAGTGTCGTTGCCAGGGCCGGCGTGATCTCGGCCTACGATGAAGTGCGTGCAGCCGTGATTCTTGCGGATTAGCGCGTGCAAGATGGCCTCGCGTGGGCCTCCCATGCGCATCGCTAGCGGCAACAGGGAAAGTTTCACCGTGCCCGACGGGTACTTGGAAGTCAGCAACTGGTAGCAGCGCACGCGAGTGAAATAGTCCACATCGCCCGGTTTCGTCATTCCTACAACTGGGTGGATCAAAAGGTTGGCCTCGACCTGCTTGGCGGCGCGGAACGTGAGTTCCTGATGGGCGCGGTGCATGGGATTGCGGGTCTGGAAAGCAACAATCCGGCGCCAGCCGAGACGCGCAAACTCGGCGCGCAGTTCGGCTGGAGTGAGGCGCAGGGCTCGGAAGTCATAATGCGACGGCAGCTGCGTGCCCTCGATGCGGCCCCCGACATACCACGGGTTGGCCTTGTTCATTGCATAGTCCGCGCCGGGATGAGCTTTGCTTATGCTGTTAAATACGGCCTGGGCTTCAGCTTTGCGGTCGGGCTTCCAGACCTCCTCGACGTGCAGCACGCCCAGCATGACGCCTTCGGGATCGCGCAAGGCGATTTTGCTGCTGCCTGGTTTGAGGGTCTTGGCGAAGTCTTCAGTGACGTCCAGGGTCACGGGTATGGGCCATATAAGTCCGCTGCTCAGCCGCATGTCATGACAGACGCCTTCGTAGTCTGCGCGGGTCATGAATCCAGGCAGCGGAGAGAAGCCGCCGCTCAACAGCAACTCAAGATCGCAAAGCTGGCGCGCGGTGAGGTCCCATGAGGGCCACTCGCGCGAATGCCCTTTCAGTTCATTGACGGCTTCCGGTTGTGCGATCAGGTCGACAAGTTTTCCACCGTGCGGCGGGATCAGGTGACTGCTTGAAATGGTCAAGCCCTTGGGCCTCCTGGAATTTTTGAGAGTCTCGTGTCAGTTAAGCGTGCGGCGTTCGGGCAGGCACAACAATCCTGCCATACTTGATGTGGGTGGCCTGCTTCGGTTGCACTATTTCTTAGGATCAGTCGTCAGCGATCAGCTTACAATCGATGGGATCGGCGAGCTGGGCTTGAATTTCGGACTGCAGCACTCAAACCTGGAAAAGCAAAGTTAGCTATCGATAATTGCCGATGTGACCCTGGGTTAACGGCCATGTTATCAGGGAAAAGATGTAATTAGTTCCAATATGCACCGTAAAGTGAGGAAAAATTTCTCGTACCCAGTCGCGCTTGTCTTGTAGATAAAGCACTTAGCATCGTCCTGCCAATTTGACCACCATGCCGAAAGGTCGGCAGTGTCGGCAATTATCATCGCAAATTGGGGTCTTCAGGTGGGTGAACCGTACCCTCACCTCAAGGAGATCAATTCGCCTTTGTAAAGGGATCCACGTTACCCTCAGCCAGCGCCACAAGATTAACTTCCAATGATGGTTGTATATAGCAGAAAATAAATTACTTATAAGATCTTAATCTTTACAGTTTCCGAACTTGACAGGGTCATTTTGGGGGGGCATTGAAATTCTTTATTTTCCACCGAAACTGGATATCCACGGGTAACTTGGCAGTGTGCATGCTATGAATTTTGGGAGAAACCTGATGATTTGAAGTAGGACGTGCTTGGGGCGCTCTGGCACCACCGGGCACGACATACTTTTTTTTTCATTTCTGTTCGAACAATCGCCCGACCCGGGCCTGAATCAACGAACCAGGGGGAAGTTGTAATGAAGGAGAGCACTATTCGGCTGGGCCCGCGCGAGCAGCAGATTGCGGAGCTGCTGCTTCAGGGTTGCGACAATTCGGAGATTGCGCGGCAGCTCAAGATGGCCAGGCGCACAGTAAAGGCGCACTTTAATCGTCTTTTCTTACGGTTTGCAATTACAGGCGGTATCAAGCGAGTCAAACTCGCGACCATTCTTTATCGGAGGCAATTATGTTCGGAGAACAACGTTACGGAAATCGCGTACCCAGCGAGCGCGAACAGCAAGTCATCGAGCTTGTCGCCCAAGGGCTTAAAAACCGCGAAGTCGCGGACGCCATCGGAACGACAGAACACGTCGTCAAAAACTACCTGCGAATCATCTATGACAAGCTCGGGCTCTGGAACCGTGTCGAACTTGCCCTCTGGTACGAAGCTCGCAGACAGCAGATCCCGGCGCACGCCTGAGGTTCTGGAAAGTTGGGAGCAGAGCATTCTGAATCTTGACCAGCCAGGGACTCGCCGCAAACAACCTTCCCCAGCGATAAACTGATTTCCCGGTCACAGAAACTACCGGTCACGCAAACGAGAAGCCCCCCGCACTGCGGGGGTCTTTTTAGTTTCTAAAGCAAATATCTACTGACAGCCGTGGGTTGCGAGCTGGCGCAGATGTTCCGCCGCCAGGGCCGACCCCCGTTTGGCTGCGGCCAGCAGCAGGAGCCTGGCCTGATCGCAGCTTCTGGGAACTCCGTCGCCGCGAGCATACAGGTCGGACAACAAAACGGCGGCCGTGGTGTTCTGCCTTCGCACCGCCTTCCAAAGCAGCGTCGCGGCTTCGGACGAATCCCGAACGCCCATGCTTCCACCCAGATAGCGCTGGGCCAGCCGCAAATCGACGGCGCCGCCTTCTCCCTCGTCAACGGCTCGATGCGGGGGCACAGCAGCGAGCAATGGGGACCTCTGGACAGCGGGCTGAAGCCCTGCAGGCATTGCCCCGCGGTCGTCCCCTGTCCGGGCCGCAAGAGCGTTCTGCGTCTCGGATGTTTTGGGATTGGTGATTGCAGTAGAACTCGGCGAAATGGTTTCGGCGGTATGCTGGGGTTCGGATTGCGCTTCGATGGGCGCCGAGGGGGCGCTTGTATGCGGAGTGCCGGTTGTCGCTGGCACTCCCAGCTTTGCCTGAAATCTTGGAGGAAACCCTGGAGCCCATTGCAAGTACGCAAAACCAGCCAGTGCAATCGCGAGCGCTCCCACCAGATATAGCCAGCCCCTCTGTTTCGGAGCCTCGGAAACCTCCAGGCTGCCGAACGCGCGGTCACGCAGCCATTGCACACTGGTCTCAGACTGTGCCGTCGCTGGTCCGGGGCTTTCACTGGAGCCAGATGTCACCGGATGGAGCGCTTCGCCACAACGGCCGCAAAACTTGTGGCCGGCCGAGTTCTTGCATTGGCAAGCGGAGCAAACCACTTCCCGGGTTTCAGCGGAGCTGTTCCCGGCAACTTCCCGTTTGATCTCTTCGAGGAGCTTGTTTACCGCCTCTTCGCGTTTTCCCGGCGGACTGCTGAAGTACACCTGGGCCCAGCGCACAAGATTCCGCTCGAGAACCGGGTTGGTCAGTGGGTTCAACTCCGACTGAAGCGGTGCATCTGGTGTCTTGTCCCAGAGATCGGGCACGTCGATCCTCCACCAAGCATTATAAACATTGCATTCCGGAGTTGAACTAGTCAACCGGGAGTGGGAAAAATGGTTGTGATGCGATGAGCGTGCGTAGGTTTTCCGGCGCTGACAGGCTGTCAACTTTCCCGGAAATCCATTTCGGGCGCCTGCCGAAGCTGGATGTGTTCGGCACCAAGCCAGCGGACAAACACCGTTGCCGCGAAAGCTCCGCACAGTTGCGCCGCTATGAATGCCGGCGCGTCTACCGGCCGAATCCCTGCGAAGGTGTTGCTGGCGGAGCGAGCCAGGGTGACCGCCGGATTCGCGAACGAAGTAGAGGCGGTGAACCAGTAGGCGGCGGTGATGTAGGCCCCGACGGCGTAGGCGGTTGCCGAAGGCCGGAAGCGTGCGCAACTCCAGATAACCAGCAACAATCCGAAGGTGGCGACGAATTCGCTCCAGAGTTGAGCCGCACCATGCCTGGGATGAACCGAGGCAAAGAAAAGCGGCATTCCGAACATCAGGTGTGCCGATGCCACACCTGCGAACGCACCCGATAACTGGGCCGCCAGGTACACTGGCACTTCCCGCCAGGCCATGCTCCTTGACAGGGCCATCCCCAGCGTTACTGCCGGATTGAAATGAGCGCCCGATATTGGTCCCAGCGCCAGAATCAGGACTATGAGGATTGCGCCTGTCGCCAGCGTGTTTGCAAGCAATGCAATGGCCACGTTCCCGCCGGCCAACCGCTCTCCCATGATTCCTGAACCTACCACTGCCGCCAGGAGAAATGCAGTTCCCAGAAACTCCGTGGCCGCGCGGGCGCGCAGACTGAAATTCATTGCTGGCCAATCTCGTCGATTTTTCGTTTGAGTGCGAGCCGGTCGAGGCTGGCGAGGGGGAGACACAGAAACAAACTGATTCGCCGGTCTAGCATGAAGAAAGCGTCACGATAAGCGCGCTCGACTTCCTGGCTCGTGCCCTGAACCGCCGCGGGGTCAGGGATGCCCCAATGCGCGGTCATCGGCTGGCCCGGCCACACCGGGCAGAGTTCTTTGGCGGCGTTGTCGCAGACGGTGAAAACGAAGTGCAGTTCGGGGGAGCCGGGACGCGAGAATTCGTCCCAAGGCTTACTCCGGAGATCCTTGGTTGGGATGTGGGCGGCCTGCAATTGCCGTATGGCTTCGGGGCGAACTGTGCCTGAAGGACGGCTCCCCGCGCTGTACGCGGTGAAGGTAGGCCTGCCTTTGAAGTTCAGGATCGCTTCGGCCATGATCGAACGCGCCGAATTCCCCGTGCAAAGAAACAGAACATTGTAGTGTGCTTGCATTGCCAACCCCTCCTCTCCGCGTGACCGCTACGTGGAATTTACTGGCAACAGGTTGGAGCACAGCAGGGCGGTTTCACGACTGCACCCGGCTTGGTTGCGCGGACGAAAGCGCTCATGAACTTTCCGTCCACCTCGGGCGCGATCGCCTCTACATCCACGCCTTCCGCGGACAGAAACTCGCGGGCATCCTCAACCCGGTAGATGCGAGTGGGTTCGATCTCAACCTGCTCGAAGCCTGCGGCTGCGAGCTTCTCCCGGTATTGGGTCTCCTCAAGCGCTCCAGCCACACAGCCTACCCAGAGCAGAACACTCTGACGAATCTCAGGCGCGATCTCTCCCCGAGTGACAACGTCGGATACGGCAAACCTTCCGCCCGGTTTGAGCACGCGGAAAGCTTCCCGCAAGACACGATCCTTGTCAGCGGCAAGGTTGATCACGCAGTTGGAGATGATCACGTCGACGGAATTGTCCGGAAGGGGAATCTGCTCGATCTCCCCTTTCAAGAACTCGACGTTCTCGGCGCCCGCCCTGCGCTTGTTTTCGTTCGCGAGAGCAAGCATCTCATCGGTCATGTCGAGTCCATAAGCTTTCCCCGCCGGGCCGACGCGTTTCGCGGAGAGCAGGACGTCGATGCCGCCGCCCGAGCCGAGATCCAGCACGATCTCTCCCGGGTTCAGTTGCGCCAGTGCTGTGGGATTGCCGCATCCCAGAGAGGCCAGCAGCGCTTCTTCCGGAACTTGCCGCGCCTGAGAGTCCGGGTAGAGATTGGAAGTGATCGGATCGCATCCCGGGACGGTGGCCGCACTGGCGCCGCAGCAACTACTGCCCGCGCTCCTCACCCGTAGCGCAGCTTGCCCGTATTTCTCCTTGACCACTTCCCGGATATCTGTGCCGTCCATGCAAATTCTCCTACGTGGAGATTTGAACTACGTCTCGCGGCTTCAGCGCCTGGTTGCGGGTACAGCATTCCGCGTATAGAAACTGCAGCAGTTGCTGAAGCGCTTCGGTATTCGCGGAATAGCGCAAGAAGGTGCTCTCCCGGCGCACGTGCACCAGGTCTTCGTGCTTAAGCTTGTCCAGATGGTGCGACAGAGTTGAGTTGGGGATATCGAGCTCTTGCTGAAGCTCGCCGACCACCAACCCCTCCGGGTGGGCGGACAGCAGCAGTTGCATGATGCGCAGCCTGGGCTCGGTTCCCATGGCCGAAAACATGTCGGCGAACCTGGCCACCTGCTCGAGATTTTTCTTGGCGTGCGCCGGTCCCATATTTCGATATTTGCAGAAATACAGATCGACTGTCAAGTCCGGTAAGGAAACGGCGCAACCACAGGGGCTAAAGCCCGGTCGGTTCCAGTCCTTTTACGAGACGACTGAAGTCGTGCCCTTGCCTGGGTTACTGGCAGACCTTTCGGTTAGCTGGCTCAAATTGGTCCTGCTGGGCGTCTCGTTGGCTGGCGAACCTTCCATCAGCGGTTTTGCCATAGAGATCGGTTCCGGGGCAGTGATAGAGAGCGGTGTGGACATCGACCCATACCTGAGTGTCAGGGTTGCCCAGATATGAAGGAGCGGGCGGAGCTTCCGCCAATCCGACGCTCACCAGAAACTTCTCAAACAAAGTGAGATTCGGTTGCGCAGGCGCCTGCTGCTGGCCGTTTCCGGCCGGAGAACGGTTTCCGGCTACCGCAGTGCTGGCGGGACGCATGCCCCAGCCGGAGATCACGATCAGAAGGATGACGGCCGCCAGGACAAGATAAACGTTAGCTCGACGCCGCTGCCACTGGCGAGCCACCCATTCGGCTCTCGGGCCATGATGAGCCTTTACGGTTTCCAGCCAGTGCTGCGCTTTCTTTGCCGAACTCCACGGGTAAGGTTGAATCTTGTCGGACGACGCACCTAAATCGACGAGGGGAACGATTCGGAGCGAGTCTCCCGTGGCGGGACTTTCCACGGCCGGGGCAAATTGAGCCAGAGGCCGATTCGAGTCGGGCGGGTTCAAGTCGCTCGATAGCGAGACAGTCCTGGGATCCGGCACAACCTCATGTGCGGCCGACAACGTCGAAGGCGACTCTACGGCAGTCTGAGCGACGGGCGATGGGATCAACTTCGGAGTCTTATCTCCCAGAGACACTGGTTTCGACGCAGTTGGATCTGAAGCGGTCTTGTCGTAAGCGGCGGTGACGTTCTCCCGAGCCGGGTTCAGTCCGATCAGTTCCTGCAGAGATGCCGGAACCTTAGCGGATTTTGCGGCAGCACTTTCCTGGGCGGCTCCGATTGAGTTGATTCCGATTGAATCGTCCACTCCATAGGGTGTGAGCCACGGTGCGTATGTCTTGCTCTGAAGGCTATTGCTGGCGAGATCTTTGTTGGCGATCGTGCTGCGCGCGGACGGTAAAGGTCGCGCCGTTCCACAGATTCCGCAGAAAGACTCGTTGACGTCAAAAAAGTCGCTGCCGCAGGCGGAGCAGGTGTCCGCAACCGGGACCGCCGAAGGCTGGATCTTCGGTGGTAGTACCGGTGACTTTGCTCCCGCCGCCTCATCGAGTACAGGAGCTTCCGTTCCCAGGCGTTCCAGCTGTGGCTTGATTCTTTCCAGGGCTTCCAACATGCTCTGGCGCTCGGAAGCCAGGGCCTCTTTCCATTTCATCCGGGCCGCGGTCACCATGGCTTCACTCAGGAGTCCGGCCATCAGCTCCGCGGTTCGCAGGTCAGCTTCTCGAAAGGCATTCGGTTGAGCAAAGCGCAACTCGAGGACGCCCGCAACCTGGCCCGCGTGATACACCGGAACTGCGATGAATGCCTTCACATCTTTCTGCTGGAAAATCTCGGGACGCACCTGCGAATCGGATGCGGCGGTATCCGCATAGTGCAACGCACTTCCTTTGGTGAGGCAGTCTGCGGACAGCGCGATATCCGTCGCCACACGCGTGCCTACGTCAACGGCGGCGCTTCCCGTGCCGGCACGATAGAGGAGTTGTCCCTTGTCGATAATTCCGATCGCAGTGCCCGAGGCGCCGGTGATCTTCTGTACTCTGTCAGCCACCAGTTCGGCGGCGGCCGGCAGGTCCAGTTGCAAGGTCTGAATTAATTTTTGGGTGTCTACGATGCTGGAGAGATTTTTCGCGAAGTCTTCGTGGAATTCCTTGGTTCGCAAGCGGTCGTTGTGCTCCTGAAGCACGTAGGCCGCGGAAAGAAGCTGTTGGAACGAGGCTTCGTCGAGGAGAGGTTTACGTTGCGGGCTGGTAGCAGTTTGGGTCACAAGAGCAAGTATCCCGCCAGCCGGTGAGGGATTCCGGAAAGTCTATTGTAATGCAATCCACAATCCAAACTGCCCCACTGAGGCATATACGCAAGTTTCGCATGGTTAGATGGCGGGATGCGGTGTTACGTTCAACGCTTACTGTAAGTGGCTGTAGAACAATGGGAATACCACGATCCACCCTCGCCCTCTGAAAGGTAGCCGAATTGGGGTCTTCTGCATTGCATTGGCGCGCACCGGATACTGGCGCAAGAGTGCAAAATTATGCACTTTCAGCACTCGAGGACCGCTGCATTGCAGACAAGGGGTTACGACGGAGCGGGCAACGTTACTACCGGCATATTCTGATGGTTACTCAGGTAAAAATGAACCGCGGGAGTAATGATCAGAGACAACACCATCGATACCAGAACGCCCCCGATTACCGCGATTGCCAGCGGTTGCAGCATCTGGGCGCCGGCGCCTAACGCGAAAGCCAGGGGCAACATGCCGGCGACGGTCGCCAGCGCGGTCATCACAATGGGGCGCAGGCGGCGCCGGCCGGCCTGCAGCATGGCGTCCTCGGCAGGGAGTCCCAGGGCGCGGAATTTCTGGTCCGCATCCAGCAGCAGAATTCCATTCTTGGCTACGATCCCCACCACCATGATCATTCCCATGAAAGAAGAAACGTTGAATGTGGTGCGAGTGATTACCAGAGCAATGAACACTCCCGACGTAGATAAAAGGGCGGAAGCCAGAATGGCCAGAGGCGCCGCGAACGTTCCGAATTCGAAAAGCAGAACGATAAACACGAGAACAATCGCTAGAGTCAGCACGAACACCAGGTCTGCGAACGACTTCTGTTCCTGTTTGTAAGTGCCGCCATACTCCACGCGAATGCTGGATGGCAGGTGCAGTGCGCCCACCGCCTTCTGCACCGCCGCGACAGCGCTCCCGAGGTCGGTGCCTTCCAGGCGCGCGGTTACGGAAACGTCGCGCTGCAGATTTTCCCGTCGAATTTCAGTTTGTGGAGGGAGTTCGGTAATTGTGGCCAGCGCACCCAGAGTTGCAGTTTTTCCGCTGCTGCTGGCCAGCAGCGTGTCCCGGATGGCTTCGAGCGAGGCGCGATTTGCGGCTGGGTATCGCACGCGCACGGTGTAGGGACGATCATTGCTGACCACAGGCGTAGCTGCTGGTTCGCCTTCCAGGATGGCGGCCGCGTCGGTGGCGATCTCTTCCGGAGTGAATCCTGCGCGGGCGGCCACGCTGGGATTGATCTGAAATGTGGTGGCTGGTCCGCTGATGGTGTTTTCAATTCCGTCCAGCACATCCACCACTCCCGGAATCTTGCCGATGGCTTGGGCGACTCTGGGAGCCCAGCTTTGCAATAGTGCCGCATCCTGGGAAAACAACTTGATCTGAATGGGCTCGGGCTCGCTGGTCAAGTCGCCGATCATATCCTGCAAGACCTGTACGAACTCGACTCGCACCGCCGGTTCCTGCGTGGTGACTTTTGCCCGGACGTCTTCCATTACGTCGTCGATGCCACGGCTGCGATCTTTTTTCAGTTTGACCAGAATGTCACCGCGATTGGCTTCCGTGACCGCAGCCAAGCCGAGTTCCAGGCCGGTGCGACGCGACGTGCTCTCAACCTCGGGGACAGAATTCAGGATCTGCTCCATGTGACCGACCATGCGGTCTGTTTCCGCCAGGGAAGTGCCCGCGGGCGTCCAGTAATCCAGGGTGAACCCGCCTTCATCCATTTCCGGCATCAGGTCGGAGCCGGAATAGCGATAGCAGAAGTACGAAGCGGCCACCAGCAGCAGGCTCATCCCCGCCAGCCACCGGGGACGAGCCAGCGCCCGCTTCAACCAGCGCGCGTGGAAGTCGACGATCTTGCGGAAGAATCCTCCCAGGCTGAGTTCTTCGACCGCGAGCAGCCGCGAGATAGACTCTTCTTCCGATCGAACCTGGCTTTCTTCCGATCTGACTTGTCCGGCACTCACCGGCAAAGCCTTGCGCCGGCGGATGAAGTACTGGCTGAGATTGGGGGTCCAGGTTAAAGCCAGCGCCAATGAAGCGAACAGCGATATGCCCATGGTCACGGCAAGGGCGCGGAAAAATGTTCCGGTGACTCCGGTGATGGAAATCAGCGGGAGAAACACGACCACGGGAGTGATCGTGGAACCGATCAGCGGAATCGTGATCTCATGCAAGGCGCCGTGAATGGCCTGCAGGCGTCCTTCTCCGGCGTCGCGATGAAGCACGATATTTTCTACCACCACGATGGCATCATCGATTACCAGCCCGACGGCTGCGGCGAGGCCGCCCAAAGTCATCAGGTTGAAACTCTGATTGAGCAGCTTGAGCGCAACGAAAGTCACCAGCACCGTTACCGGAATCACCAGTCCGGCCACGACGGAGGTTCCCCAGTCGCGCAGGAACACCACCAGAATGATCGACGCCAGAATCAGACCCAGGAGAATGGCGTCGCGCACGCTCTTGATCGAATCGCCAACGATGATGGACTGGTCGTAGAAAGGCCGGATCTCAATCCCCGGCGGAAGCGATTTGCGAATCTCTTCAACCTGGGCGTGAACCTCATCGGCGACCTGCACCGTGTTGCTCTCGGGTTGCCGGTTGATGTTGAGCAGCACAGCCGGCTTGCCGTTGGCAGTGACAATTGTGTAGACAGGCTTCACCCCGGGCGCGACGGTAGCTACGTCGCCGATGCGCACAGGAACCCCCGCGGGCGTGTTCTTGATCACCGCGTCCGCGATCTGCTGCGGGGTCTGCACCTGCCCGCTAATCAGCGCCAGCACCAGTTGATGATTTCGCTCAAACAGCCCGGGAGAATCGATCAGGTTGGTGCGCCGCATGGTGTCCAGAATGTCGGTGACGGTGACGTTTGCGGTTAGCAGTCTCGCCGGATCCGGCGTGATGTGGAATTCCGGCTGCTGCCCGCCTTGTACCAGCACCGTGGATACGCCGTCGAGCCGGTTCAGGCGCGGCTTGATCTCATAGGTTGCCATCTCCCAGAGTTGCGTTTGCGAAACGGTCTGGGATGTAAGGCTGTAGCCGATGATGGGAAAGCTGGCAAAAGTCATGCGGTTGGCCACCACGCTTGCGGTAGGCGGCAGCTCAACCTGGACCCGTGAGATGGCGGCGTTTACATATTGCAGGGTCTGGAACATGTCCACGTTCCAGTCGAAAAACAGATCGACCTCGGCCGAGCCGCGGCTGGTGATGGAGCGCACCTCCTGCAATCCGGGCACGCTGTTTACCGCCTCTTCAATAGGGCGGGTGATGGTCACCATCATCTGATCGGTGGGCATGACTCCGTTGTCGACTGCGATCAGGATGCGGGGAAAGTTGGTGGCCGGAAAGACCGCGACTGGAATACGGAAGGCCAGATAACCACCCACCAGCGCCAGCGTGAGAATTACAAAGATCACGGACTTGGAATGGCGGGAAAACCAGTAGGCGGATTCCGCCGAGTTGACGGGTCCTTCCCCCGGCTTACTTTTCATTCGGGCTTTCCACTTTGATCTTGCTGTTGTCGGGGAGGCCGTAAGCGCCCGAGGCTACGATGCGATCTCCGGCCTGCAGGCCTTCGACGATCTGAACCGTGTCGCCCTGGCGAATGCCGACCTGCACACCTTTCTGGTGAGCATGGTCGTCGGCGCTGACTTGCATGACGGACGTGCCTCCGTCGGCCGCGGTCAGGAGTGCCGTCGCCGGAATGACCAGTGCATCTGGAACGGTTTGCGCCAGCATGGAGACCTGCACGCTGGTGCCGGGCTTCAGGCGCTGATCCGAGTTTCTTGCCTGCACCCAGATTTCGACGGTGGTGCTGTTCGGGTCGAGCGCAGGACTCACCACCGAAATTTTTGCTTCGACCGGATTGTCTTCTCCCGGGATCGTGATGGTGGCCTTGTCGCCGACTTTGAGCAACGCCGCCTGGGGTTGCGGAATGTGAACGCGGGCGATGACTTGCGATGTATCCATCACCGTAAGCAGCGGAGTTCCAGCCGCAGCCATTTCTCCGGGATAGAGCGGACGGTCCGCAATCACGCCGTCAATGGGGCTGCGAATTTCCGAGTAGCTGAGTTGCGCGGCTGCGCCCAGATATTTGCCCTTCGCGGATTCCAGCTGGCCCGCGGCTGATTTCAGCGCCTGCGGTTTTCCCACCGCCATTAGCGCTTCCAGATGCTTTTGCGCCAGCTCATACTGGTTGCGCGCGTTGGTCAGGTCCACACCCGCCTGGTCGAGTTCCTTGCGCGGCATCGCGCCCTGCTGAAAAAGATCCTGCCGGCTGCTGTAGATCTTCTGCTGCGCCTCAAACAACTGTTTGGCGGCTTGCGCGTCGAGTTGCGCCTTTTGAACTTCCTGCGGCAAATCGGATACAGTGGCGGTCTCAAAGGCCGCCTGGGCCTGGTCGTACGAACCCTTATTTTCCTGGGCGGCGGCGGCGAGATCGCCGTTCTCCAGCACGGCCAGCAACTGGCCCTTACGCACTTTGCTGCCGCGCTTGATGTAGAAGGCCTTGACCGGGGCGCTGATCTTGGGCGTGATGGCCGCCTGCTGCAGGGGGAACAGAACTCCTTCCGCTGTGACCGCGCGCTGCATGGTTTTCTTTTCCACCGTGATCACCTGCACCGGGACGGCAGGCTCTTTCTCGCCGGACTCCTTAGAGCAGCTCAGTAGAAAAAATAACGGAAGAACGGCTAAGGCGATATTGCAGCGCTGCCGTGATGCCGCACCGCGAGGGCGGGAGGGCACGGCTTTCAGCCGTGCCGTTACCGCTGGGGCCAAAGCAACGGCACGGCTGAAAGCCGTGCCCTCCCGCGCGGGGGCAAGCAGCGAAGCCGTGCCCTCCCGCGCGGGAGCACACAGCGCATCCGTGTGCTTGAGTCTCGATTTGGAGACGAAGCCCTTCACGTCAGAAATTCCCTGTTAGCGTCTGCAGATTTGCCAGCGCTACCCTAAAT
>Ga0075021_10000023_pt1 | contig 98468 bp, 80 predicted proteins | sample ColStrG_CSR_2012_FD_72749 | JGI IMG/M metagenome (GOLD analysis project Ga0075021, IMG submission 72749) | Freshwater sediment microbial communities in response to fracking from Pennsylvania, USA - Cold Stream Run_MetaG_CSR_2012 | ecosystem: Environmental > Aquatic > Freshwater > Creek >...
CCTTCGTGCCGGGTCAATATTGCGATCAGGACAATTCCACTGTAACTTAAAAGCTGTCAGTTCGGCGATTCCCCCAATGGCCGTACCGGATCTTTGGATGCGCAAGTCTGGATAAGCGCGAGTCTGGATAAGAGAGACGTTTCCCATCGTGATTCCGAGCCTTGAGGAAAATAATCCACAGAGATTTTCCAGTGAGTGATGAGCGCCAATCCGCATAACGCGAGCGCAGGGCTAGACGGCGAGTCGAGCGCCGAAGCCACCAGCGTGCTTTCGTCTGCCTCCCGTCCGGCTGCTCCCTCTGTAAGCCATGCACCCGGCCATGAAGCCTTGCAAGCTCTGCTGGCCTTCTCCAGCCTTCATGAACAGATACGCCAGAGGCGCGCCCGCGAGAGGCGCGGTGAACCCCCAGACGCAACCGACGTCTGGGAGCTGGAACAATTCGTACTGGACGAGGTGCTGCACCTTGTGGCCGAGCGGGCTCTTACACTCACCGGCGCAGATGGCGTTGCCATTGCGCTGGCGGAGGGAAACGCAATTGTTTGCCGCGCCTCGGCGGGGAGTATCGCACCTGAAGCCGGAGCGCGGCTGGATCCAAAATCGGGCTTCTCCGGAGCCTGCTTGCGCACAGGCGGAATCGTGCGTTGCGACGATTCGGAGAATGATTCCCGGGTGAACGTGGCGGTATGCCGTCGCCTGGGCACCCGCTCCATCGTAGCGGTGCCGATTGCGTCCGCGCACGGCACCATCGGTTTGCTGGAAGCGTTCTCGGCTGAGGCTTACGGCTTCAACGACAGCGACGTTCGCAGCTTGAAACTTCTCGCCGAATTGATCCTTGCCGCGATGAAGCCGGAAGAAGAAAATCGGCTCGCCGAAATTTCGCAGCGCGTGGTTGCTGGCGAAGTGGAGGAAGCTCCGGCTCACACCGCGCAGAATGTGGGCAGTGCTGCGCCAACAGCGTCTTCCAAGTACGGCGAAAGGCCTGCAATCGAGGAGCTCGAAGTTGCGGCGCCGGAAGCTGCCCCCGCGATGTTCCGGGAATACGGAGAAGCTCCGAAACCCAGGCCGGGCCTTACCATTCTGTTATTGCTGGCGGCGCTGGCCCTGGTCCTGGGAGCAGGACTGTGGAAATTCTACAGGCGGACTCCTGCGACACCCCAAACCCACGCCACTGTCGCCGTCACTGCACCGATTTCTTCGCCGTTCGAGAGGCAGTCCACGGCAACACCAGAAACCGTAAATGGCCCCGGGCCTTCTTCCGGTTCCTCCCTCGATTCAACGGCAAAGACAGACGGGAAGTCTTCCATACGGCCGCTGGTGACCGGCATCTGGCACGTCTCATCGGCGGACTCAAGTACGGTCTACATAGATTTGCAGGGTGAAGCTCAATATGAGGCCCATCGCCTCAGCGACCCGGAGCGCATCTACTTCGATCTCCACGACACCGCGCTGGCGCCCGGCCTGTTTGGCAAGACCATCGAGGTCGGAGACCCGCGACTGGCGCGAGTTCGCATCGCGCAGCCCCGGAAGGGCGTGAGCCGAGTCGTCCTCGAAACCACCGGAGCTTCTGACTTCTCGGTCAGCGTGCAAGCGAACCCTTACCGCCTTGTGGTGCAGATCCGCAAAGCAGTCAAGCCTGAGTCCGGCCCGATTGCTGACCTGCACTCGACTGAGGTTAGAGCTGCGGTCACACCTCAGCCTGCACTGGTCGCTCCCGCTCCTGCCCCAGCTGCGAACAAGGCTGAAGGGCGGGTACGGACTCCGATCGCCAAATTTCGGCTTGTACTCGACGCCGGTCATGGCGGGTGGGACCTGGGGACGGTAGGACGTAAGGGTTTGATGGAAAAAGATCTGGTACTGGACATTGTGGGACGTTTGGGGAAACTGGTCGAGAGCCGTCTGGGCGCGGAAGTCATCTACACCCGCCAGGACGATACGTATCTGCCCCTCGAAAAAAGGACGGAAATCGCGAATGTGGCCCAGGCGGACATGTTTGTCTCCGTTCATGCCAATTACAGCAACGATTCCTCCGCCCGCGGCGCCGAAACTTATTACACCAACACTTATTCGTCGGTGAGAGCGCGCACTCCGGGGACCGAAGCAGACGAAACCGCGGCCGAGAATATTAATTGGACCAATGTCGACATTCGCGAAAAGGTGCAGCAGTCGCGCCGTTTCGCTATCGCGGTGCAGCATGCTCTGTACGGAATGCTGGCCTCACAAATTCCGGGCATGCGCAATCGCGGGATCAAAGAGGCTTCGTACGTGGTGCTCACGGGAACTTCGATGCCGGCGGTTCTTGCCGAGGTCTCCTTCGTCAGCAGCCCCGCGGATGAAGCCAAACTCCAGAGCTCAAACTATCGCCAGAAGATCGCAGAGGCGCTGTACAAGGGCATCGCGCACTACGCCGCCACATCCCACCGGGTAAATATCGCCAGCGCTCCCAGCAAGCCCAAAGGTCTGTGAAAACCACATCGCTAGGGAACAGTCGTCATTCCTGAAATACCGCCGTATTTCTTCAGCCACTTCAGTTCTTCCCGCACCTTGATCTTGCCGTGCCACGGATCCTGATCGAGTTCGTGTCCCTCGCCGGGAAAAATCAGCAGCGTGCTTGGGATTTTCAGGGAACGCAGGGCGTGGTCCAGCAAATAATTCTCCAGCACGGCGACCCGAACGTCGTCAGCGCCGGTGACTATGTGGGTTGGGGTGCGCACCTTATCTATCTGAAAGATTGCCGCCTCGCTGTCGTAGCGTGCATGGGCCTCCCAGGGGCGGCCACCGAGATTATTGGCGTCGTCGATGGTCAAATCGTCATTGCCCCAGTTGGCCACATTTTCCACCGCTCCCGCCCCGGTTACGGCAGCCTTGAATCGGGTGGTCTGCGTGATCAGCCAGTTGGTCATGTATCCACCGTAGCTGTACCCCCCGACCGCCAGATGATCCGGATCCGCGATCCCATCCTTCACCAGGGCGTCCACACCTTCAAGAATGTCCTTGCCCGGGCGCGAAACAATTTCCGGAACCATGTCCCTCAGAAACTTGTCGCCGTAACCGACCGAACCGCGGTAGTTGGGCTCAAAGACAAGCCATCCTTGCGTCGCCGCCAGGCGGTCCCACACATACCAATCGGCCTCGAAGCTGTTGCCCCACCCCTCGTTCGGACCACCATGAAGGAAAACGAACATGGGCAGGTTCCTGGCGTCAAACTTTCCTGGCGGGTACATCAGCATGCCCTCAATGGTCGTGCCGTCATCCGCCGTCCAGCGATAGGGCTTGCCTTGCGGGAGATCGCGTTCGAGAAAAATCTTGTTGAAGGAAGTGAGCGGCCGAGCCGCAGCCAGCTTGTCCGCACTCTCGGCCAGATAAACCTCAGCCGGCTTTCCCAGGGCTGAGTGTATGAACGCAACCCGCGGCGAATGGGCGGAAGAAGCAACTTGCTCGTAAGTGCCCGCCGAACCTGGCTCTGCGGTGAATGCTGCCGCAGGCCTGGCCTGTGCGTACACCTGGACTTCGGTGCCCACGCGGGCAGCGGCGATCACTCCGCCATCGGGCGCGACGGTGTAGTGAGCCACTTGACCGGCGAAACCGGCCGCCCATCGCTGGGTTTCCCCGGTGTCGGCATCGGCCCAGTAAAGACGGGTTTGAGTGTCACTGTATTTGCCTTCCACCGAACCGTAGTCCACCTGAAAGAAAACGTGGCGGCTGTCATTGCTCCAGTGGATGTCCTGTTCGATCGCTTCATTGTGCGTAATTTGGTGGGGTTGATTCGATGACCGAGTGGTGAGATCGAGAGAATAAATTTCAAATTCCTCTGCTTTCTCAAGTCGCTCGGAAATGGACTCGGTCAGAAACGCGAGTCGTCGTCCGTCCGGAGAAGCAGCCATCTGATGAATGCGCCAGGGAGTGCTGGCCAGGAGGCGCGAACCGGGAGTTGCGTCGGAAGCTTTATCGGGATCAGACGGTACGGTGCCGGCCGCGGCCTGGCGCGCCAGCGCGTCGGCTACACTCACGCTGAAGACCTGGTCTCCCCGTTCGGCGGCCCGGTACTGGCAGACATCCTTCCACTCTTTTTCGTAAGCATCCTTTTGCGCTTTGGACCACGGTGTCCGTGCGGCGAAGTAGAGCGTGCTGGAATCAGCGGACCAGGCAAAGGCGTGAACTTTTTCGTCTCCCTGGGTCACCTGAATGGCCTCGCCACCCGTAAGCGGAATCAGATAAAGCTGCGCCACCAGGTCGTCGGTGGTTGTCTCTTCACAGGACTTTCCTCCCTTCGCGCCGCCGCGTTCGGAGAGGAAAGCGATCCAGCGGCCGTCCGGAGACCACTGCGGGCCGCTGTCGTGGCCGGAGGTCGTGAGTTGTGTAAGGCCGTGGCCGTCGTCGCGGTAAAGCCACAGGTCGTCGCGAAATTCGTTCTGGTCCCAATCGGCTCGTTCGGTAGCGATCACAACCGATTGACCGTCCGGTGAAAGCCTCACTCCGGTAATTGCGACGTAGTTGAAGAACTCGTCGAGGGTAAGTTTAGGATGATCGGCGGCTTGTGCGGAAACGATGGTTAAAACCACAAGCAGAGGAAGGAAACGGAAGCTGGGGATGGTCATAGGCGCGAAAGGTTGAGGTTACACGCTTGACGCAACCCGACGCAAACATGGAGCGCCGTTTCCGCACAGGCTACTGCACGGGCTCCGCATTCTTCAACGCTTCACCCAGGGCCAAACTACTTTTCAGCGCGTTGCCCTCGATGACCCGCCAGCCATCGTCGTAGTGGATAAAACCAACCGTGGAGTTGTATTCCGTGCCTTTCGCATAGAGAGCCGCGCCTACTTCATTGACCGCGCTCCATCGCCACTGAAAATCCACGTCCGCGCTATTTCCGTTTCGGCGGATGCCGGTCACGCCCAGCATTTCTCTCTGCGCCACCGGCACGCTGATGTACTGCGAACTGGCGGCCGTGGCCGCAACCCAGTCGCGCAGCGCGTCAACCCCGAGAGGTGTGATCACCACATCCCAGCATGGCGGGAAGGCCAGGTCAGGAGGGCAGGCAACGCCGCTGCCGGTAATCCAGCCGTGCCGGCGCAACACGAGATATTCCGGCGAGCTATAGTCCTTGTTGGAAATGACGCCAGTGCGCAGCCAGAACAGCTGCGTCATCTTGAAGGTGTCGGAGCCGGCGATGAGATCCGTCGCCAGTCGCCGCGTCAGAAAGTCGCGAGGCGAGCAGGCAACCGTGGAGCACAGCAGCGCGAGGATGAGAGCAACTTGCCGTCGTGGCATCCTAGCTGGGGATTGTAACCAAACGTGAGCTCCGGTGCGGCAAGAAAGGATGATCGGCAATCTGACCGTCGAATCTGGCAGCCCACCGTCCCGGAATCACAGTACTGCAGGATGGGCACCGGCCATCCTGCGTAAGGCGATAATCCTGCACAAAATAGCCGTGACGCTTGATCAGGATTTCGCCGCACTGGTGACAGTGTGTGTTTTCGAGGTCGTCCACGTTACCGGGCAGGTTCCCGGCGTATATGTATTTCAGTCCGGATTTCCTGCCGATCGCTGCAGCTCGCAGCAAGTCTTCAGGACGCGTATTCTCGGGATCGTCCATCCTGTAATCTTTGTGAAACGCCGTCACATGCCAGGGGATGAAGGGAGAGACGCCGGCCAGAAAATCAGTCAGACCTTTCAATTCGTCGTTCGAGTCATTGAATCCGGGAATGAGCAGAGTCACGATCTCCAGCCACACTCCCATGTCGTGCAGACGCTGAATGGTGTCGAGAATCGGCCCGATCCGTCCACCCAACTCGTGATAGTGGCGATCGTCGAAGCTTTTGAGATCAACTTTATAGAGATCAACCCACGGACGAATGTATTCCAGTACCTGCGGCGTACCGTTGCCGTTAGAAACAAATCCGGTGATAAGGCCGGCGGCGCGAGCCTGCTTGAAAATCTCAACCGCCCACTCGGCGGTAATCAGGGGCTCGTTGTAGGTGCTTACCAGAACTTTGGCTCCCTGGCGAACCGCATCCTGTACCAGGCCCTCAGGCGAGGCCTGCAATGGCGGGGATACGGCATCGGGATCACGCAGGGCCTGCGAAGTCACCCAATTCTGGCAATAGCCGCAGTGGAGATCGCAGCCCAGCATTCCGAAGCTGTAGGCCAGCGCTCCCGGATAAGCATGAAAGAAAGGCTTCTTTTCGATGGGATCGCACTGCACCCCACCCACATATCCCCAGGGAACGTACAAGATGCCGTCCCGGTTGTAGCGCACTTTGCAGACTCCCGGCTGACCCTCGGGGATGGGACAGCAGTGTCCGCAGGCAAAACAGCGCACCCGATTGCGATCGAGTTTCTCGTATAGATCGCCCTCACGGACGTTCTGGTAAACGATGTCGCGTAGGGTGGGCAAGAAAGACCTCTTCTTGTAGCGCCGTCTCGCGCGAAAGTGGCGCTACTCTCGTACACCTATATTCTAAACCTGCTTGCAGCGGGGTGTTGAGAAACAGCGGGGAAATTAACCGGGCGCCTAGTCCGAGGGAGAGACATTGCCCGCGACCTGGTGGTTACGCAACCAGTCATTGGCTTGCTGTTGTGCCGCCAGAACCTGGCTGCGAGTCATCCGGGAGGCGAGAACCGCGACGCGATATTTGCTGGCTTGATCCCCGCCAGCCTGAGCCAGGACAGACCAGAAATAGGCTTTCGTCAGGTCGGGCGACACCCCTCGACCCGCCCAGTAGTAGGCGCCCAGAGTCGCCTGGGCCAGAATGTGCCCTCGATCGGCTGCTTGACTGAACCAGCGAACGGCTTCGGTGTAATCCTGATTGACCTCTTCTCCCGTTGCATAGCGCGCGCCTAAAGCGAACTCGGCGGCTGGGTCTCCATGTTCCGCCAACTTACGCAAACCGGCCAGGTCGTTGATGTTCGCGTCGGCAGGCAGGCTGGCCGCCTTGGCAACCGTTGGCTGTGGACGCTGCACCTGTGCGCTGGCTCGCTCCGAGTGCATCTGGGTTGAGATCCACGGGGCAATCAGCCACAGCAAGGCGAAGACGAAAGTTGCGATCGCCGCCACCAAAAGAGCTTTGTGCAGGGCCTGATGGGGAGAAGGCTTAGCGGCGGTCCTGCTTGTAGCGGTAGTTTCGGCTACTGGCCGATTCTCGATTTGTGGCAACCGCATCTTCGCCGGCGGCGCTTTCGGCTTTTCAGCCGGCGGGCCTGGAACCTCAGCGCCGTGCCCCAGGGCGGACGCAACGTTCCCGGTCAACTGCTGAAGGACACTGATGTCGTTGGCATTGAAGGCATAAGGCTGCGAGGAAAAAACTTCCAGCAGTCCAGCGACCTTGCCTCCGAGACGAATCGGAACGGCCACCATCGAACGAATGCCCAGAGCGCGGCAACCCCCACGATCTACACGGTCGTCGGTCTCGGAATCATCGCAGCGCAGTGATCGTCCGGTGCGGATGCACTCAGCGGAAAAGCCTGAACCTACCTGAAGCCTGGTGCCCTGAGGTGGAGCATCAGAGCCGGCGCTGGCCACGCAGATCATCGCGTCGCCCTCGGATAGGGCGACCGCGGCGCCGGTGGCACGAGTAAATGTCAGTGCCCGCTCAGCTATTAACTGCAAAGCCGCCTCGCGATCGTACCCGCCTGCCTTCACCTCTCGCTGGAAACGCGTGGGCTCAGCCAGGTTGCCTCCGTTGCCGGAAGGCTTCGGAGCCGGGGACGCGAACTCACGCTTCGACCTATCATACGACACCGGTCCAACGTTGGAAGCGTGCTCCGACGCATCCTCTGGCTCGGCCGTCCATGAGCGGGCGTGATCGTAGGCGGTCAGCACGTTGACAAACAGCCATTCCTTTAACCGGCCCAGGGATCGGCCCGCTAAAGTTGGAAAATGGATTCCGGCCCGTCCCGAAGCATCCGACCAGACCACCTGCCCGCTGGTGCGGATTCGCGCCCCAGTCTCCGAAAGATCCAGGCACACATTCAGATTGCTGGCAACCTCCAGTGGAGACGATGTCTGGACAGACATTCCCTTTTCGCTGATGTCCAGGATCTCATTCAGGTCCCTCGCCGTAGCCGAGGACGATTCGTTCAAGTCAGCGTAGGCGGGACTGTGCACCCTGTGGCGCAGACTGTGTCGGCGCTCCCTGATTGGTTTGGATTGCCGGACGGCGTCGGCCGGCTTGGGCCCCGTGGGTTGCATACAGAGTTCCTAACATATTAACCCAGACCCCGGCTGTGGATGGATGGGCCTTATTCACGGGCACTTCGGCTTCCCCAATCAGGACTGAAGTCACGCAGGATGAACGCGGCGTGGGATTGGTTCAGGCGGTCTTGCGATGGGGCAAAAGCTGTTGGGCGGAGAGCCGGGAGATGGCGGCCACCATGACGCTGGAAAGCAGCTGCATGGTAGCTACATCGCGCGCAGCGAAGGCGTACGGAGCGGCGGAGAAAACCTCAAAGACGCCCAGCGTCCGGCGGAAATGGCGCAGCGGGGCAGCCAGGATGGAGCGCACACCGAGGCGATGGCAGGCGGCCAGATCCACTTGCGGGTTCTTCTCCGCATCATGGCAGAGCATGACCTCGCCGGTACGAACACAATCGGCGGAAATACCGGAGTCAGACTGGAGACGAACTCCGAGATCAGGCGCAGTGCGGCCTGCGCGCGCGCGACACACCATTTCATCTCCTCGGCGCAAGGCGATCGCTGCGCCACCCGCGCCGGTTAGGGTTTGCGCGCGCTCGGCGATCACACTAATAGCTGGTTCGAGGTCGATTTCCGCGGACAGCGTCTGCAATGCAGGCGTCGAGGCACATCTCGCGTGGCTCCGGCCGGGCGCCAGCGAAGCGAAAGATACCGGCAGATGATCCTCCGCTTCCTCCGTGGACGGGGCGGGCACGGTGCGCAGCAGGTCGCGCACCAGGCGATCAAGCTCCGCGTCCGCGATCAAATGTGCTGTCTGCTGACGGCGCAATGACCCACCCAGCACTCGCGACAGGCCGATCAATGCTTTGCTCCCGCACGCCAAACAGCAGGGCGTGTTGTTTTCACTGATCAGTTCGCAGGCCACGCAAAATACCGCAGTTTGCAATCCAAGAAAGTGAGCGTCGCGCGCCTTAACCCAATCCATCGTGGCGATTCTCCTGATGTTCAACGAAGTACGAAAATAAACGCCGCAGTCGCGGGCCAGAAGTGACGCGGCTGGTTCAGCCTGTGGATAACTGCGGATAAATGAGAAAAATCCAGCGCGGGCGGGTGAAACGAATTATTCGGCCCGACTAACTGGCGCGAGCCGCTGCCACTCTTGTCGGCTCGTCGTCAGGAGATTCGTTGTCGGGAGCCTCGACTTCGACCACATGGCCCAGTACGCGATCCAGCGCGTCCGCCAATGCGACGGGGAAAAACAAAGTCAGGAGATTCACGTCCAGCTGCAAATCGCCCCGCTCATAGAGCCGGTGCAGGACGAGCGAGCCTTGCCGGCGGTTGTTGGCCGCCACCAGATCCAGCGTGAGACTCCAGGCTGGAACCAGGTCTTTGCTGAAGTGGGTGCCGTGTTTTTTCCAGCGGAAGTGAGGCTTGTCGGCGGAGACGATCTGCAAACCCCGGACTTCGGGTAGTTCATCCAGGGGACGCAGCAGCCACAGCTCAAAAGCATCGAAATCGTTGCTGCCGAATGCGGCCTCGAGGCTTCGGCACAGCTGTTCGAAACCAGATGCGACCTTTAACTCCTCGGCGGCGCGGCGAATGGCCAGATTGTTGACAAAGATCATCGGCTGATCGAGCGTGCGCTGGGCCACGCGGCGCAACTCTCCAAACTCCAGATAGTTCAGGTGCTGCACCCCCATCCATATCCCGATGCCCAACACGGCGAGAACCAGACCCAGCGTGCTTCCGGTGGGCCAGAGCAGGAAAAGGCTGAGCATGGCAAAACCGGCGGATGCGGCATAAAGGACGATGACCACTTGCCGGTGCGAAAGACCCCGCTGCAAGAGCTTGTGATGGATGTGCTCCCGGTCCCCCGCAAATACAGGCCGGCCGCTGATCAGCCGCCGTACTACAGAAAGCGCCGTCTCCAGAATGGGAAGTCCGAACGAGACCACGGGAATGGCGACGGCGATGATGGTCGGTGACTTCTGCATGCCTTGCAGGGCCAGTGCGCTGAGCATGAAACCGATGAAAAGACTGCCGCAGTCTCCCAGAAAAATCGTCGCGGGATTGAAGTTAAAGCGGAGAAAACCCAGAGTCGCCCCCGCCAGAATCAGCGCCATTACGGATACGAAAGAGGAATGGCTCAGCAGCGCGACCACAAAGACAACCAGGGTGGAAAATAACGCGGAACCGGCGGCCAGGCCGTCCAGACCGTCAATAAGATTAAAAGCGTTGGTAATCCCGAGCACCCAGAGAATCGTGAGTGGAAGCCCGACAAACCAGGGAAAGTGGTACTGGTTGAAGAGCACCGGAAGATCGAGAATGCGAAGGCCGCCCGCGAACAGGATGGCGCCGGCAAGCACCTGGACCGCGAACTTGAAGTATGGCCCGACCGGGTGCAGGTCGTCGTACAGGCCGAGCAGGAAAACAATAAAACCCGGCAGAAGAATCGTGAGCAACGCGCTCCACGAAAACTCGAAGCGGAACCGAGGGTTCCACCAACCGACCAGCCGGGCAATCCCGATGCTGAAAAGAAACGCGAGGAAGATGGCAACGCCACCCAGTCGCGGAAGCGGCATGCTGTGCAGGTGCCGATCCAGGCCAGGTCCGGCTACCCAACCGCGGGCCATTGCCAAATTACGCACATACCTGGTGAGGATGAAGGAAGACAGCACTGAGGCTGCAAAGATTCCCAGGTATACGACCGTCAACGAATCCCCCTCGGCCCCACGCTGGAGCAGGAAACAAGATCTGCTCTAGCGACAAATTACTCGCGTTGGATTTGCGCGGCTGACCCGTAGCGCCGAGGACGGCCGCAACAAACAAACTTAATTGTGTCTGGTTAGGACTTATTGGAACTATAGCGCTGTGAAAATTGGGCCGCAATCACCATTATTGGTTCGGCTGTGGAAAAATATTTCGCGTTTTCATTTTGAACAAACATCCTCTATTTGCAAATTCGAAGTGACCATTTTGAGATTTGGCCCACCACTGGTTGTGCAGAGTGATCCGCCGCCGTCCCATAAGTGCATTCCTGCGTTCGCGCCTGTGCTAGACTGCTCTTCTCGTCACCATGTCAAGAGGTTCCAAGATGCCGTCTCTTCCGAGGCTTTCCCCCGGGCTGTTTCACGTATTTTTCGCCTTTCTTATTGCTATGCCATTCAGCATTGCCGGGGCCGCACAAGATCAATCGCCGAAAACCACGGAGAAGACAGCGGATAAAACCCAAGAGAAGTCAGGGGCGCCAGTTTTCGCATCCGCCGTAGCCGCGCCTGCCCAACCCGAAGCGTCCACCACCCCCGCGACCTCCACCGCGACGACGATGGACGAGCCGGATTCGAACCTGAAGCTGGGTGCCGGAGATCTGGTCAGCGTGAGTGTTTACAACGTTCCCGAGTTGGAAACGAAGAGCCGGGTCGGCAGCAATGGTGATATCTATCTGCCCCTGATCGATTACGTGCATCTCGCTGGCCTTACCGTGGACGAGGCCCAGACAGTGATCGAGAAGCGGCTGTCGGATGGCAGCTTCGTAAAGAACCCGCACGTTACGTTGTTCGTGAACGAGTCTGCGTCCCAGGGGATAAACGTGCTGGGCGAGGTTACCAGGCCGGGCGTGTATCCGGTAGTCGGAGACCCCCATTTGTTCGACATAGTTTCGCTGGCAGGCGGATTTACCGAGAAGGCCGGCCAGAGTATCGCCGTGACCCACCGCAACCAGAGCGACAAGACCGTAACCGTGCCCCTGACGCGGAAACTGGCGGACACCCCGGCCAACAATATCGCAGTTTTTCCGGGCGACACGATTGTCGTGCACAAGGCCGACGTCGTCTATGTCGTCGGAGATGTGGGCCACCCGAGCGGATTCCTGATGGACACCGAGAACCTGACCGTTCTGAAGGCGATCGCGCTGGCCGGGGGCACCAATCGGACCGCCAAGTTAAACGGTGCGAAGATCATCCGAAAAGGCGCGAGCGGAATGATCGAGACTCCGGTGGAGTTGAAGAAGATGCTTTCCGCCAAAGCTCCGGACATGCCCATGCAGGGGGACGACATTCTGTTTGTTCCGAGCAGTTCAAGCAAAGTGGTCATGAGCCGCACCGTCGATGTTGCCGTGCAGGCAGCGACCGCGGTGGGCATTGTGGCGATTCGACCTTAGAGCCACGTTCGCAGACGGCAGTTCATGCAGCGGCTGCGCGCTGTTTCTCTCTTCCCAACAAAACATTCAGCACATCGAGATAGGTGTCGGCCGTGCGGCGACGGGAAAAATGCTGCAGTATATGGCGCCGCCCGTTACGGCCGAGAGTTTCCCGAAGCTGTGCATCTCCCGCAAGGCGGGAAACAGCCAGTGCCAGCTCGGATGAATTCTCTGGCTGGATGCACACTCCCGCCTGAGCCTCTTCCAGAATCTTGCGCGCCTGGCCATCAACTCCCAGAATTACCGGACGGGCACAGGACATGAATTCCAGCATCTTGCTGGGAATCACGGTCTTGAAAATCTCGTTCCTCTTAAGCAAAACCAGGCAGGCGTCGGACGCGCAAATGTAAGCTGGAATCCTTTCCCGGGCTTGCTGATCGACAAAACGCAGGTTGGTAAGGCCCCGGGAACGGACCAGTGACTCCAGTTGCTGCTTCTCAGCTCCTTCCCCCACCATCAGGAAAAGAACTTCCGAAGCCGAACTCTGCAATTTCTCCGCGGTATCCACCAGCGTTTGCAGGCCGTGTGCGTTCCCTATGGTGCCGATATAGGAGACGATGAACTTCCCTTCCGCGCCCAGTTCCGTTCTGATATCACCATTGGTTTTAGGGCTGAACAGATCCGTCTCGACTCCGTTTTCAACCACCGAGATCTTCTTAGGCGGAACGTGCCAATGCTCCGTCAGATAGTCCTTCAAGGCAGGAGCAACCACTACGATGTGGTCCGCGTTGCGATACAGAAATCCAGCAAGCCTGGCCAGCCCGCGATGGAACAATGACTCCGGGCTTCCCTTGCCCACCGCTGCCAGGGACTCCGGCCACAGGTCTCGAACTTCGAAGACAAAGCGTGATCGCTTGCAGCGGGCCAGCCACCAACCGGATAGGCCGACCAGAAGTTGCGGAGAGCTGGCAATGACCACGTCGGGACGTTCCGCGAACAGCCCGGTGCTTGCGGAAGACAGGCAGAACGAGCTGTAGTTCATTATCCGTTGGTGGGTTTTCCGGTTCGGAAGCGGCAACAGCCAGGTACGGACCACGTTCACGCCGCCGCCCGCGTCTTCACGAACCACAAGATGGCGGAATTTGCGGCGATACTCGGGCGGCACCACCCCGGTCGGATGGTTGGGAAACCCGGTCAGGACCGTGACTTCGTGTCCGGCTTGCGCCCAGTGACGGGATAGTTCAGCAACCCGGGCGGCGGGCGCCCCCATCTCCGGCGGATAATATTGTGAGACGTAGAGGATCTTCACGGGTCTCAGTAGTAACAAAGTTTGAATGCGCCCTTGTAGCACAAGGCGCGAGTGCGCTTGGTCCGGCTGCGGGCATAGGTCTCCCAGCGGTCGGCGTATCGGGAAAACAAGTCGTCGCCGGTAAGGCGGTGCATCACGCGCAGCTGCGCAACGTGCAAGCGGTGATAGAAAGAACTGGACACCATGGGAAGGCGCGTTCCTGACTGCTCATAGAGCGACCAGAACCCCAGATCATAGCGATCGAGGTTGCACCGCAGGGTCTGGACGGCCTGATCGAACAAATGCCGGACTGATTCCTTTTTTGAGGCTAGAAAGAAATCGTAGACTCCCCATGCCGCCCACATGAAGCCGTTAAGGATGTGGGTTGGCGGGGTAACGATGTACTCTTCAAACCAGAGATCGCCCCGATCGTCGGTAAAGCAAATTCCGCCTTCCATCGTGGACTTCGAAAAACTGATAAAGGCACGCGCGGCCGCGTCGAAATACTCGGATTTCGCGGTTTCCTTCCAGACTCGCAACAGCAGTGAAATCCCCTGTCCCTGAGCCAGGCCGGAATACCAGGGGGCTTTGAGCAGGTCGCGGTACTCCCAATCGAAATTGTGGTTCCAGACCGGCACATCGAATGAGTTTGGCTGCAGATGTTCCATGAGCCAATCGGCTGCCATCACTGACTTCGTTTTGTACCCGTCACCATCCCGCTCATTCCTGGCGCGATGAAAAAGATTGAAGTTCCCAAGACCCCACTGCGAAATCGCAATCGGGTTGTACTGCAGGCCGATGTTGCCGTGGTAGTTGAGCAGGGGAATGCCAGCGGCATCGTGAGGACCGGTGTAGGATGCCTTCTCAAAGAAGGGCATGTAGTATTCGCCCAGTTGTTCGGTGGAGGCGGCGGGGTTCGCTTGTGGCTGGTCATGCCAGAAGGTGATCTGGCTTTCTCCGGGCAGCAAATATGCGCTCGAAATGCGCCGGTAATAATTCAGACGGCCCGCAAGAGACACGGCAAAAGACATAGAGAACTGGGATTTCGGTAATTGTCCGAACTATAGCATGGGAGGCAAGGATCCGGCTTCGGCCGCTGTTCTAAAGCCGCCACAAACTTGTTTCCAGGTCTGCGCCTTCTACGGCTACCGTGGTCAACGCCAGCAACCCGCTGGTGTTTCGGCCGTCGGGCAAAAGCGCATTTCCATACTGAAACAGGGACATCGGCCAGAGATCTTTTTTCCACTGCAACAACGGTTGCCAGTCACGACTATTGCGGCTTCCGTACAATCGCACGCAGGAATCCGGATTCACCTGGCTGGGCTCGACCATGGTGGAGAAAAAGAGCCCCTCGGCGACACGGCATCCGAAGATCGAAGAACTGCTCAGGGATGCGACGTCGTTGAGCTTTCCTCCTCGGTCGAGGCAGTAGATGTGGTTGGATTCGAGGGGAGTATCGGAGGAAAAGTACAGCCCTTCGGCCGCGGGCACAAGAGCGACGGCACGGGCCTGCTGGTTACCGGCAAGAACAGCCTCAACACGTCTGAAATCGCGAGAGACGCGCAGGATGCGGCACTCGTCCCCATGGTCGCCCGTGAGCACCCACAGACAGTCGGCCCACTCGTCATAGACGATGTTGTGTACGTGACGAATCGCGCCTTGTGGAAAAGTGTAAGCCACATGCCACGATTCCCCCCGGTCCGTGGAGGCGTAGATGTGCACCTCATCGCGTCTGGGATTGTCGAAGTACTCGCCCCAGAAGATGTGATCGTCCGGCGTGACCGCAAGGTGTAATGGCCGCGTGCCGCGCAGGACCCGGTGGGATACGCGGAATTTGCTCTCTCCGGGAGCCAGAGTCAGGATCGCGCCAGGCACGGCTGCAACCATGTGTCCCGAGGCCAGCACGGCGAGCGCATGAAAGCCCTCGCGGAACAGTCGAAAAGCAAGTCGTGACGACACAGACAGATTTCGCCACCACGGCGGTGAGTGCCGGGCTACATGCTGCCACTCGATGCTGGGTGCATTCATCCGGGCCCGAAGCAGGGAGTAGCCGCGAGAGGCATACAGCAGATCACCATCCCAGGCCAGAGCTCGCAAGCGCGGAAATGTGGCGACGCGGTGCAGCGTCATCGCCTCCGATTGGGGAGTCGGCATCGCGGATGCTTGACGGCTAGCCATTTCTCAGCTTTCAGGACTCTTTTCAGAACGGTTTTCAGAATTCTGCTTTCAGTGCTCTTTTTTCAGAACCCAGTTGCTAGTTATTGGTTCTCAGTTCTCGGTTTTGAGGACCAGGTATGGGCCGATTGCCAGCACATCCATACGGGTGCGTTTGAAGCAATCGATTGCCTCGCTGGGGGTACAGACGATGGGTTCATTTTCGTTGAAGCTGGTATTCAAAATGACCGGAATTCCGGTTTTCCGCTCAAAGGCGCAGATCAAATCGTAATACATGGGATTTTCCTCGCGGCTTACGGTCTGGAGCCGTCCGGTATCGTCCACGTGATTGACCGCGCGGAGTTGCTCCCGTTTCTCAGGACGGATCTTGTACACATGAAGCATAAACGGCGAGGGATGGTCGTACTCGAAATATTCGTTTTGCCGTTCCACCAGAATCGAAGGTGCAAACGGACGGAACCACTCGCGATGCTTGATGCGGGCGTTGAGCACGTCTTTCATGTCAGGCAGACCGGGATGGGCCACGATGGAACGATTGCCTAAGGCTCGCGGGCCCCACTCCATGCGTCCCTGAAACCAGCCGACAACGTTCCCTGCGGCAATCTGTTCCGCCACCGCTTCCAGCAGCGCTTCCCTTTCCAGTTTGCGATAGCTTAAGCCCGCGGTTTTCAGGTCCGTTTCGATCCGCGATTCAGAAAACTCCGGGCCCAGGTAGGAATTTTTCATCTGGTAGCGGCGCGGTTGCCCGAGAGTCGAATGGTATGCGTGCAACGCCGCTCCGATTGCCAGACCCTCATCTCCGGCTGCGGGCTGGATCCAGGTCTTTCGAAATGGAGTTTGGGAGAAGAGTTTTCCGTTGGCGACGCTGTTCAGCGCGCATCCCCCAGCCATAGCGAGATCTTCCAGAGGCACGCGCTGATGCAGCTGGTTGAGCAGATGAAAAAAGACCTCCTCGAAGCGGTGCTGCATGGCATAGGAGAGGTCCATGTCGCGCTGGGTGATCTCGGCGTGCGGTTCACGCGGCGTGCCGAAGAACTTCCCCATGCGATCAGAAAAATGCCGCGCCAGGCGCACCGTGCCATCGGCCTGGATTTGCATTCCCTGATTGCTGCCCAGGGGCATGAAGTAGTCGAGGTCTAGCTGAAACCCGCCCTTACGCAGATCGACGATTTCGCGAATCTGATCGCAATAGGTTTCCTTGCCGTAGGGCGCCAGACCCATGACCTTTCCTTCATCCCCGTATTTCTTGTAACCGATGAACTCGCAGATCATGGTATAAAAGCTGCCTAACGAGTGAGGCAGGAAGACCCGTTCGAGCACTTCGATGTCATTGCCCTCGCAGCGCGCCATCATGGTGGAAACGAAATCGCCGGAGCCGTCGTAGCTGAAGCCTGCGGCCTTTTCCCATGGAGAGCAGTAGTAAGCACTGGCGATGTGAGCGATGTGATGCTCGATATGGTGCTCCTGAAAACGGGGCACTGTCACATCCACATCCAGCGCCTTGGCCAGCAACGAGCGCACATCGCGCATGGCCTGCTTGCGTTGACGCAAGCGGATGAAATTCAAAATCTTTGCCGGATTCGCCATCGCGTACTGGACTTTTTTTGCCAGGTTCGCATCGCTGTCCTGACCCACGGCGACGTGGTCCACATCCGCAATCCTGGCGCCGACAGCATCCAGACAGGCCTTCACTGCGAGCGCGGGAAATCCGGCGTAGTGCTTTACCCGGTTCAGCCGCTCTTCCGCGATGGCAAACACGACTTCGCCGTCCTGCACGATGGCGGCCGAGGCATCGGCATGAAACATGTTTATCCCGAGGATCAGCATGCAGTGCTGTCCTGACCAGTCAGTGGTTTCATGCGGTCGCTTGTTGGGGCAGGTTCGCGGCCATGCTCCTGGCGCTGCCGTCGAGGAAGGTTTGCATCCAGAGTTCGAGGGTGAGGAATTGCCAGATCTGCATGGACCAATCCTGCTCCCCGCGGCGATGCTCATCCACGAAACCGCGCACGGCTTCGGGGCGGAACAGGCCGCGCCGGCGGGTGCGGGAATCGGAAAGCAAATCATCGGTCATTTCTTTCAAATCATTGGCCAGCCAGTAGTCGATCGGCGCCGCAAACCCGGCTTTCGGCTGGGTCAAAACTTCAGGCGGCAAAATATCTTTCATCGCCCGGCGCAAAATATATTTGGTGGTAGGCCGGAAGAATCCTTTGAGCTTCAGCTTTGGCGGCACCTTCCAGGCGACAAACTCGGCCAGTTCACGATCCAGGAACGGCACGCGCACTTCCACTGAAGACGCCATGCTCATCTTGTCGTTATAAGTGAGATTCAGACTCGTCATGAAGATCTTGGTATCAAGATAGAGCATCTGGTTCAGAAAATCCGAGCCCTCGACCTGTGCGAAGCCGGCGCGATGCCGCATTGACGGGTCAGAGCCAGGAATTTCTCCGGGGAACGCAGGCGCGTAGAGAGCGTATTTTTGCTCGTCATCCAGATAAGTACAGTTCATCACGAATCGCTCGGCGGGTGACAGCGAAGCGCTGCGCGCCATTTTCTTCAACAGCCGTACTTTTCCCTTCACCGGCGTGCCTCGGAGGTTGGGGAGTCCGGCAAGCCCCGCCGCGATCAGGCGTTGCGCTGCCGCCGGAATGCGCTGGTAGGCCTGCGCCCAGTAGTGCGCGGAGTGCTTGCGGTATCCCGCGAAAAGCTCGTCGCCGCCTACGCCTGAGAGCAGCACAGTAGCCTGCTTATGCGCCTCGCGGCACACCAGATAAGCGGGAATGATTGCCGGGTCGGCGGTGGGTTCGTCCATGTGCCAGGTGAGGCGAGGCAGAAGATCGGCCACGTCGGGTTCCACGACGATGCGGTGGTTCTCGCAGCCCAGACGGCGGGCCAGACGGGCGGGCACGTCGGGATCGTCCAGCGTGTTCTCGCCGACGCGATACTTGGGCGGAAACGTAATGGTATAGGTGCGAACCGGCTGCCGGCTGGCTTTCGACATCATGGCTACGATGCTCGACGAATCGAGGCCAGCGCTAAGAAAAGCGCCTATTGGAACGTCGCTGACCATCTGGGCTTCCACTGAGTTGCGAAAGCGCTCCCGGATTTCTTCCGCCAGTTCGTCTTCAGAGCCAGTGTAGGCGGCATCGGCGGGAGGGAAGGTCAGGTCCCAGTATTTCGTCACTCTGAACTGGCCATCGCGGAAAACCGCGGAGTGCCCGGCAGGAAGCTTATGAATTCCGCGAAACATGGTTGCAGGATCGGGCACCCAGAGAAAAGTCAGATACTGGTGCAACGCTTCCGGATCCATTTCAGCTTCGACACCGGGGACTTGCAGCAGCGCTTTGATCTCGGACGCAAACGCAAAGCGTCGGCCCTGATGAGTGTAGTAAAACGGCTTCACGCCGAAGTGATCCCGCGCCACAAAGAGGCTAGGAGTGCCAGAACGAAGATCGCAGATAGCGAAGGCAAACATTCCATTCAGCCGTTTGACACAATCGGCACCTTCTTCTTCATAGAGATGGAGCACGACCTCGGTATCGGTCTCCGAGACGAACTGGTGGCCCTTCCCGGCTAACTCGCGGCGCAGCTCACGGAAGTTGTAGATCTCGCCGTTATAAGTGATCCACAAAGTACGGTCCGGGTTACACATGGGCATGTGGCCGTCGGGCGAGAGATCGAGAATGGCAAGCCTGCGGCTCCCGAGACCTACATAGGAACCATCCGGGAAGCGGTGCTCCCATAGGCCGGAATCGTCCGGCCCGCGGTGGGCCTGGATCGACGTCATGCGGGCCAGCGTCTCCCGGTCTCCGCAATTGACCACTCCATTAATTCCGCACATGAGCCGGCGTCAATCCTTCCGCCTACGTAACTCGTAGATCTTGGACTTGATGTGGAAAAACTGAATGCCCTGAAAGCCGCAATAGATCAGCCCGGGAACACCATCCAGGAATCCCAGGCGAAAAATGTACCGGTAGATAAAAAAAAGGAAAGGCGAGCCGGGCAAACCGAAAAGCTTGCGGCGAAGCCAGCGCCGACGCTGGGCCTGGCTTCCAAATATCGAGGGCGGGAGCTCCACGGAGTTGGCCTCACCTTCGAGCCACACCCGCGCATCCCAGTTCGAATATTCATTGTGTTTCTGAATGTAACGGTCGAGCGACTCCACGTTGTGATGCAGTAACGGGCTTTTCAACCTAGCCGTCTTGCCCTCCACCACAACGTGTTCGTGCACTTCCATGTCTGACATCGAAGCGTCCTGATCTTTCAGCCGGCACTCGAAGCGCCCCTTCCCACGGCGGAAAAGCGATAGCTTGTAAAATCCGGCATCGCCGTGTCGCAGCGCGCGTCCGAGAAAAAACATTCGCAGCCTGATGTAGTAGCCGTCGACGCCAGGATCCTGGATGGCCTGGCGGATTTCGTTTACCAGCTCCGGTGTAAGAGCTTCGTCGGCATCGACCAGAAACACCCAGTCATGAGCGAGGGGAAGCGTATCCATCGCCCACTGGCGCTTCTTGGGCCAGCCGCCCTGGTAATGGAACTGAACCACATGGGCGCCGAACGAGCGCGCGATCTCCGTGGTCGCGTCACTGCTCTGCGAATCGATGACGTAAACTTCGCCAACGCCACGCAGGGACTCCAGGCACCGAGGAAGATTGTGGGCCTCGTTCCGCACCGGAACGATCACGCTCACGGCCAAAGACACAGCGGGAGCACGAGCCTGTAATTGCCTGGGTTCCTCTAGTTTCTGCATTTCGGCAGGAATCGCTGTCAACATATTACCTTGAACGCCCGGCACTTTCGCTCGCTCTGCCAAATCTTTTGGACGCGGCGTATGTGTTAACATCCCGCCTAAGTTCATTTCTGTGGCCAACGCCCGCTCCATCCCCGATCTGAAAAACGAAGTCAGAGAATTCTGGAACTCCGATCCCTGCGGTACGCGCTACCTGGATGAGAAAGAAGACTTCGCCGCTCACGCCCGCGCCCGCTACACACTCGAGCCCCACATTCCCGATTTCGCGCAGTTCGCGTCGGCTCGCGGCCGTAAGGTTCTAGAGATCGGTGTAGGAATGGGAGCGGATTATCTCGAGTGGCTGAAGGCGGGCGCGCAAGCCACTGGAGTGGATCTCTCGGAAGCTTCCCTGCAAAAAGCCCGGCGCCGATGTGAATTGGCTGGATACCGGCCTGATCTGCGCGTCGCCGATGCGGAGCATTTGCCTTTCCCGGATGAGACCTTCGACGTGGTGTATTCCTACGGCGTGATGCATCACAGTCCGGACACGGCGCGGTGCCTGCATGAAGCGTGGCGGATATTGAAACCGGGTGGCGAGGCGCGCATCATGCTGTACCACCATGCTTCGCTTACCGGAGCCATGCTGTGGCTGCGTTACGGCGCCCCACGAGGAAAATCTCTGCGCCAAACCGTCTACGAACACCTGGAGAGCCCCGGCACCAAGACTTACACCAGGGCCGAAGTTTCGCGGCTGATGGAAAGATTCGAAAGGGTGGAGATGCAACAGGTCTTCAGTCCAGGCGACCTCTTGCTGAACCGTCCGTCCCACCGCTTTCGATCCCTCCCATACCGCCTGGCGTGGAAACTGTATCCGCGGTTTCTGGCCAGAAGGCTCGGCCGCCGCTGGGCTCTATTCCTGCTGATCTCAGGAAGGAAACCAACTCAATGAAGTGCCGCGGGTTTCTTTGCGTACTTCGCGATGTCCTCTGCGATCTTTGCGGTTAAAGGCTTTTGACCGCAAAGTACGCAAAGATCGCAAAGAAAAAACACGTCAGACAATCACTTCCTGCACTCCGCCCACAAGTTCATGGTGAAGGCGCTGAAATTGCTGCGCGAGACCGGCCGCAAGGCGAAGCTCAGACCACGTCCCAAGATGTTCGTGGTAAAATTCCAGGCTGGATTGATCAACCTGCCCAGGATACCCATCCGGCCGGTGATCACATGGCCGTAGTGACAGACAACACTGGCCAGGCTCTCCGCAAAATCAAGCTCGCCCAGTACTTCAACCTGCGAAAAAGAGCGCAGCAGATATCGCAGACCATCGGGCATGAATCGCCAGTTGTCGGCTGGGTATCCGTGGACGGGGTAGATGGAGGGAACCGTAACGATCAAAGTCCCGCCCTTCCGCAACACCCGATGACATTCGTTGATGATCCGCTCCGGACTGTTGCAGTGCTCCAGAACCTGGGTGCAGAGTACCAGGTCGTAAGAACCGTCCTCGATCGGCATGTCTTCGGCGTTGCAGATGATGTCGACAATCGGACTGGGAACAATGTCCAGAGAAGAATAAGAATCGCACTTGCCGCGAAACAGCGGGTAGTACGGGCAATATTGCGCACCCACATCAAGAACTTTTCCCACTCGCTCACGGGCAGAAAAGAACTTCTGCATGCGCGTCCGCCGATTGCTGAGCACCAGATAGTTGGAAGCGAAGATTGAAGGATACAGCCGGGCCTGCGCCACTTCCTGGGCATGAACGAATTCTTCGCGACTATATTTCTCGATCTTCTGATTTTCCTTCTTTGCTTCGGAAGCTGGGATTTTCAGGGACATTTTAGGCCGGCCGTGTTCCTCGCTAAAGGCTCTCGCGATGCGGGGTTCAGGATGCGGTGGAGAGCAGGCTCGCCTCCTTCACCGGCATCGCCTCGACCTTGCTTCCCTCCCGCCTCCGCAGCATGGGAAGCTCGACGTAGTAGTACGAGAGACACGCCATCGCGATCGAGAACACCACCAGAATTCCTGAGCGCAACTGTGGATCCGCGCAGAATGGTTGCTGCCACAAATACAGGCTGTAACTGATCCGTCCCAGCCAGGTGATCGGGGCCCAGTTCAGGAACCAGTACGGAACCTGAACCACGTGCAATATCACTCCCGCGATCGACAAGTAAAAGACAGGTTGAAGAATGAAGGTCATGAAAAGCGTCCGCACCGGGGTATTCGCGTCGAACACCGGGATGGCTACAACTGCCAACGACATGACCAGCGCCAGCCAACCTGAAATCTTCGGCATGCGCGGGAACAGCATGGCCAGAAGACAACCCGCCGCGAGGTTGGTCGCTACGCCCGGAAATGCTCCAACGTTTCCGCCTTGCACTTTGAAGTAGTACAAGAGAGCCTGCCCAATGGGCGCTAACACCATCACCCCTAGCAGAATGCGCAACCGGTGCCGGTACCAGCGCTTCAACACACTCGGCCAAAGAAAATAAAACTGCTCTTCGACACTCAACGACCACAAATGCCCGAAAATCCACGGCCTCGTCGGGTCGAAATTGGCCACATAAAGGACGCCGGCCAGCATGTGGTACCAGCGAAACTGGGGCCAGTAGGCGATGAATGCCACCGCCATGAAAAAAAATGCCGCGGGAAAGATCCTGTACGCCCTGCGAATGTAGAACTGCCGCAAGTTGATCGTCGAGGTCCGCTCATGCTCTTGCAGCAGGATCGTGCTGATGAGAAATCCCGAGATGACGAAGAAGATGCAAACTCCGGTACCCGCGTAATACGACCAGAAGATGCGCGGAGTATGGCCGCTCTTGGCCAGGTGACCGAGGACGACGAGCGAAATCGAGATCGCCCGTAGCCCATCCAGCGACGGAATGCGCTTCACGGACAGCATACTGCCAGCTCCATCAAAATCGCCTTCATGCAGTGACTGAGTTCACTTCACACCAGCGCTCGAGCACGTAGAGCGACCACACACGTGACCACGAAGTCCGGTTGTTCATGAAATCATCCCATATTTGCGACGCCGATTTGGGATTCAACACCGAACCCAGCGGACCCTGGCCAATTCTCTGCAGAGTGGCTTCCACTTCAGAGCGTAAATCCTCGCGCAGCCATTGTTCAAACGGCAGGGTGAAGCCCTGCTTCGGGCGATGCACGATCTGCTCCGGCAATGCGCCCTTCAGAGCTCGCACCAGCAGCGGTTTCGGAATATTGCTGTCCAGCTTCCAGGAGCCGGGCATGGCGAGCAACTTGTCGGCAAGCACATGATCGAGGAGCGGAACTCTCAGTTCCAGTCCGTGCGCCATGCTCATCACGTCGGAATCCCTGAGCAGGGTATTGAGCATGTAGCAACGAGATTCGAGATAAGAAACTCTATTGATCTGGTCCAGCACACGAGTGTTGCTCAAGCTCTCCTGCAAGGGAACCCTGGCCCGCGAAAATGCTTCCCCGTCGACACCGGCCAGGAGCGAATTACGCTGCTCCGCGGTGAAAAGAGCGCGCGCCAGGAAGTAGGGATGGATTGCGCCGTCCCGCGAGCCCACCAGTTCGGCCAGTTTCCGGTTCTGGTCCGTACCCGGTGTGAGGGCGGCAAAAATACGCGCCAGAGGACGGCGCAGGATGGACGGCCAGTGCCGCCAGAATCGCGCGAAGCGTTCCATTCGGGGTACGTCACGAAAGGTGGAATAGCCGGCAAAAAGCTCATCCCCGCCCAGGCCGGAGAGCGCAACCTTGATGCCGGCGGCGCGAGTCTGCCGCGCAATCAGATACGTATTCAGACCGTCGATGGTGGGCTGATCCATGGCCTTGAGCGCGTACGGAATGGCGTCGAGGACATCGCGTTGCGAGACCATGATTTCCTGGTGATCGGTGCCAAATGCCTGGGCAACGGCGCGGGAATATTCGCCTTCGCTGTAATCCGCCTCGCGAAACACCAGGGAAAAAGTGTTGACCCGAACTCCCGCGCGACTCAGGATGCCGGCTACGCTGCTGGAATCGATTCCTCCCGACAGAAACAAGCCGACCGGGACGTCGCTCACCATCTGCATGCTGACCGCCTGATCCAGAGTGGCATGCACTTCATCTTCCAGATCCTTGCGCGCGGTTTCATTGCCGATCAGATAGCTGGAGGCCGTGCCGGGCCGTCCGTGCGGTACGAGGTCCCAGTAGGTCGCGTCCTTTACGTTGCCGTTTTCCCACGTCAGATAGTGTCCGGCCTGCAAGACGTTAATGCCTTGAACCAAGGTGATGGGGTCATAAGCCGATCCAAAATTCAGATAATTGATCAGGCCGGCGCGATCCAGGCGGCGCGGCACTAATCCGGTGCCAAGCAAAGTGCGAAGCTCGGAAGCAAACAGGAAATACTGGCCCACCGTGCAGTAGTAGAGCGGCTTGATGCCCATGGGATCGCGGCCGAGCAGCAGACGGGATCGCTTCGCATCCCAGATCGCAAAGGCGAACATGCCACGCAATTCTCCCAGGCAACGTTCGCCCCAGCGGCCATAGGCTTTCAGCAACACCTCGGTATCAGATTGGCTGACAAAGCGGGCACCTTCCCCGTCCAGTCGCGCTCTGAGCTCGCGGAAATTGTAGATTTCGCCGTTGTAAACGATCCAGTTGCCAGTTTCAGCGTCCTGCATGGGCTGGTGCCCAAGGGAGGAGAGATCGAGGATCGCCAGCCGGCGACTGCCCAAGCCGATCTCAATGCCGGCCTTGGCCTCGGGCCGGATGATCACAGTTCCAGAATCGTCAGGCCCGCGGTGGGCCAGCGAATCAGTGGCGCGCTCCAGAGCGTCCTTGGAAATGGAACAGTTTCTCGCCAGGATGCCGAAGATGCCACACATGAATGAAAACTATACTAGCCCGAACCCAGTCACACGACAGAAAGGCACCAGCATGTCTACCTGCCAATGAGACAGGGCGATATCGCGCTCTGGTCGGATTCTGATTTTGGAGATTCCGATTTTTGGGGATTCTGGTTCCGGGTGGAGCAGCGCTTGCTGAGGTACTCACGGGCTCGATGGAGGACGGGCGTCCCCGCCCGTCGGCGATGCTCACTCCAAGACGGGCGAGGACGCCCGTCCTCCACAAGGAGCTGTATATACAGGCCTCCGAGGCCTGCTCCACCCCGCCATGCTGGGTCTGCCGCTCCCTTTGACAATTCCGCTACTGGCTGGCTACCTGAAGGCCTCAACGTAGACCGAGTGAGGCAAAGCTTTGGAATCGCCCGGCTCGAAGGCCGGAACCGCTTCTCCATAGAGCCGGCTCTGGCCTTCCGCGGACTCCAGCACTTCCCGGAATCCAGCCTGGTGCAAGACTTCATCGAGATAGCTGATGTCAAAGGCGGTGCGGTGCTGCCCATCGCAAAAGACGAAATTAGAAAACCTTCCGCCCAGGGATTCGAAGTGCCGCGGAAAAGCGTCGTAAAACCAGTCGTGCTGTTTCTGCTGGAAAGCGGCAATCGCGCTCGACAGGTTCGGCACCACGATCCTCATTCCGCCTCCGGTCTTGAGAACACGCACACACTCTCGCAGCAGCTTCTCCAGTTCATCCGGGTAAAGGTGTTCGATCATGTGCGTGGAGTAGATGGAGTCGACCGAATTGGTCGCGAACGGCAGCCCGCAGCGCACATCAAGCCAGACATCGGTCTTCTGCATCGGGTTGGCATCGATGTTTACGAAACCGGGAAGATACTTGGTGCCGGATCCCAGGTGCAGATCGAGCCGATGTCCGTTACCCGAGCGCGTGGCGTAGCTCAACTTCTTCATCCAGTAATTGGGCCACGTCGCCTTGGCAATCAGGAGAAAACAGAGATCCTTATAGCGTTGATGAAGCACAGCCTACCTCAACCCTGGGAATCATGAGGCCTTGCGTCTTGATTCCGTGGCGGATTCGTTTCTTTTTGTGGGATTGATTGTAGCAAGAAGATTTTCAGCCAAACCCAACAGTTCGTCGACATGCGTGCTCCAGGAGAAGGCTCGCGACCTTTCCAGTCCACGAATCGAGAGCTTTCGCGCGACTTGGTCGGAGGTTGCGATCTGGCAGACGCGCTCGGCCAGGTCGTCCGGCGAAAAACGCGGAAAGTAAACCGCGGCGTCCTCACAAATCTCGCGATGCACCCCGGAATCGGCGGCAACCACCGGCAAGCCGCTGGCCATGGCCTCGACCAGGGGGTGAGCAAATGATTCCGCGTAAGCCGGGGTCACGTAAATGTTACAGGCGCGATATACCTGGTGCAGCGAGGAATAAGGAATCGTCCCCAGCTCCACCACGTTGTCCACGATGCCGAGTTCAGCGACCAAAGCCGACGCTGCGTTCGCGCGATACCTTCCTGGATTTTCTTCCGAGCGCAATCGGCAGGTGAGAAAGAGCTTCACCTTTCGCCCCCCTAACCGCTGGCGCAACAATTGCAGCGCGCGAAAGAGGGTCTCGAAATTCCGGTAGTAGTTGTAGTGGCTGACGTACAAGAGGCGGATCCCCTCCTTGTCCGATTCAGAGGTGCCCGATGCAAGCTTTTGCCGAATCTCTTCGGGCAAAGTTGCCTGGTCGCGGACGAACGCTTCCCGGTCAAAACCGTGATGAATGGCCGTCACCGCGCATCCCGTCCACAGCCGCAGTTCCTGCGCAAAAGCCTCAGTCGGCGCTACCGTGCGATCCGCCCAGCGTATGGAACTTCGAGCCAGCCTGCCCCTGATCCGGGTATCAAGCCACAAGCCATACTCCCGGCGCTGGCGCAGGTCTTGAGAAAAGTCCGCGGAGGTGTAGAGCGAATTTCGCGAGAGCAAAACTTGCGGCACCGGGGACTTGCGCAGGGCAAAATTGCCGGCGGAGATCAGCACATCCGCCTTACTGCTTTGGATCAGCGTCGGCAATAAGGTTTGCTCTTGCCAGAAACGCCCTACCGCTCCTGCGGATAGATTGATTTCAAGAAGCGCTACGTTGGGCAATCCGGTGAGTTCCCGCCGCAGTTGCGGATTCACCGCCGCTGTCACCCGCACACCCGCTCGTGCGGAAAGGTGGGGAAGAACATTGCGCAGATAGGTAAGCCCGCCGCCAGCGCTGGCCGCGAGACCGTTCAGGAACAGATGCATCATCGCTCGGGCGCAACCACGGCGTGTGCATTTTGCGGCAGCGTCCTGAATCCGAAGTCGGTAATTGGGCGATAAATAGTGACAGGTACGCGCATCGGCAAGAGGTCGAGGAAGGCAAAAGCCAGGACCCAGAAAAAGACACATAGGTAATAGCCAACCGCGAAAAGCCAATCTTCGAAACCGGCATGGACCAACCCGGCGGCCAGCACCATGGCGACCGGAACCGCGCAGTGGCGAAGATTCCCGGTACGGCGAAGCCACCTAAAGGTCTTGCCCACTTTCAATGTCAGCAATACGACCAGGCTAAAAAAAGGCACAACTCCCAGTAATCCGACGCCTTCCAGTATGGCCAGGTAACTGTCGCCGTGTTCGCGAGTCGTCGTGGAGTTGGACGCGTACTTTCCAAAACCCAAGTCGTCCCCCGTGTCGGTCAGAGTCGTGCCAAATCCGCTCCCGAACCAGGGATGGTCGTGAATGACCGTGGCTGTCTCATCCCACAAACTTCCCCGCGAGCCGAGCACCCCTTTTTCTTCCTTTCCCTTGTATAGAAAAATTGACGGGATCGAGGATTCCCCGCGGCGTGAAGGCATATCCAACAGGTCCTCGGAAGGAGTCAACCCGATGGCGAGAACGGCTACCCCCATACATACCATGGCTCCCTGAAGCAGCAACCGGTAGCGCCGTAAGACCACGCAGGTCAGAGTGCAGGTAACCGTCGCGGCCAGTATTCCGGAGCGTGCCTGGCTGAAAAACAACAGGCCAACGCAAAGCACAAACGCGAAAGTCTTTCGCCGTCGCTCCGTTCTCCCTTCCGCCGTAAGGGCCCCCCAGAAGAGCAATGGGACGGCGATCACGCCCATAATGGCGCCCATCGAATTGGGGTTGCCATACACCGGAAAGTGCAGAATCAGATAAGAAATGGCCGAAAGATAGACCAGGATTTCGATGAATAAAAGCAGTCGCTCGAAGAATTTCTCTTCACGCCCAGCAAGGGCCAGCCTGGCGCCGGTCGATCCATAGAGGAATAGTAGAAGCAGGCTCAGGGCCTTCAGGGACGACACCAACGGAAATGACGACACGCTGGCGGAGACCAACGCCGCCAGCACGCACGAGAAAGCCGTCAGGTGAAAAGTCCCAAAAGCATGCCGGTGACTCCGCATGTAAAGCGCGAAGCCCACAATCGCACCCACCGCCAGAACCGGCCAGCGTCCGGCAGTCCACACCGTGCTAAAGGGAATAGAGATGCCCGCCCATAGAAAAACTGTGACCACCAGCGGGAAAAATCTTTGCTCGTACTTCCAGACCGCGGCCAACAGAACCTGCAGGAAGATCAGTCCCCCAAGGTAGTAACCGCTGCTGAGGTATCCCGGGCGGTAGAGCGCGAGATAGAACGCGAAAGCGCTGGCCCCCAGCAAGGTGACGGGCAGCACAAATCGCGAGAGTCGGCTATTCATCTCTGCAGACTCCAAACGGCCGAACCGCATTTGCAATGCCGACGGCGCAGGCTTCCGGCGAATACCGCAGGATACGCTCCCGGCTGTGACTTCCCATTCGGACACGCGCACCAGTATCCCGTGCCAGATCTTCCATGGCGGACACCAACTCGCCAACCTCACCCCCACGAACCACGCGGCCATTCCAGCCGTCTTCGACCAGATCAGCCGTACATCCCGCAGCATCGCTCGAGATCACCGGCAGGCCGCACGCCATGGCTTCATTCACCACCAGCCCCCACGGATCGCTGTGCGACGGAAAGACGAACACGTCCGCCAGCGCGTAGTAGCTGGCCAGCTGCTCGCGCTGGGCGAAACCTGCGTATTGAATCGATCCCGGCACAATGTTCGACCCTCGACGAGCCAGCTCCTGACGAGCCGTTCCTTCTCCCACAAAGACCAATCCTATTTCCGCTCTGAGTTCAGCAGCTAGTTTGCCATAGGCCTCGAGCAACTCAAACACTCCTTTTTCGGGAACAAGTCTTCCGACAGACAAGAAAAAGCGGGACGGCAGTTTCAGTGCCTGGCGGTGCAGCGCAGCATCCTGGCGGACGGCGGCAGCTCGCTGGGCAAAAAGTTCGATATCGACCGCGTTGGGGGCGGTGAAAATGTCTTCCTCCAGCACCCCGAAATTCCTTACGTATTCGAACGACGACTTCCCCGGGACAACGAACGCGCTGCAACCGGCCATGAATTTGGCTTTCAGGCTTTCGACTACCCGCTTGCGGCTGCGACGGTCCCGGTCGGTGCTTTCCACCCACAAAACAAAAGGCACTCGATTTTTTCGCGCCCACGACTGCGCCTGCCAGGAGGCCAGGTAGTTGTAGCCTCCGCACAGAATCGCGTCGGGACTCGCCTGCCGCAAACCGTTTTTCAGCCCGCGGTTCAAGAGCAGGTTGAGTCCTAGAACTCTGTGCCTGCGGGACGGGAGAACCTGGTAGGAAAAGCGTATCTCATCTTTGTACACAAGCCACTGACGTAACTGGGGATCGTTTTCGGCCAGAAACATCACATGCAGATTGATCCCGTCCTGCCGGGCGAGAGCATTGAATACGGGGATCCGATAGGGCGCGATGATTTCGGTGAGAACAACCAGCCGGATCATTCCTGGCGCTCCTGATCGTGCCGGTAGCGCCGATCAGCCCGCTTTCCGAGAGAGTACGCACGCAAAATGAAAATGATGTCTTTCATCCCTCGCTCTGCCATCTCCCGCTTTGCCGTCCCACACTCTGCCGAAAAACCTGAGCCAGTCCGTGGGCCTGGTGCGCGAGGGTGAATCCGGAAACCACGGTGCGCCGTCCTGCCCTGCCCATCGCGCTTCTCAGTTCAGGATTCGCCAGCAGACGTGCCAGCGCCCCGGTCAGTTCCTGCACCTCGCCGGCACCCACCAGCAAGCCGTTCTCACCATCGCGGATGATTTCCCCGATGCCTTGCTCGCGGGCAGCAATCACCGGTTTCCCGCTGGCCATGGCTTCCAGATAGACACAGCCCAGTCCTTCGTAGGAACTGGGCAGGGCAAAGATAGTACAACGGCGCAATGCCTCCGCAACATTCTTGCGGGATTGACGGCCGGAAAAATGTACGCGGTCTTCAATCCCGAGCCGTGTGGCCAGCTGCCGCAAATTCCGGCGCTCCGGGCCGTCCCCGATCAGCTCACAGCGTAACTCTGGATACCTGTCCCGTAGCGCTGCCACGGCTCGTATCAGGATTTCGTGCCCTTTGATCGGAATCAGATTCCCGATGCTCAAGACGACAGAACCGCGTTCTTCGCCGGCTTCCGTCGGATGAAACGATTGAGGATCTGCGCCGTTGTAGACAACGGAGGCTCGGACCGATCCATTTCCGCCCAGCAAAACCTGCTCTCTGACTTTCTCGCTGATACAGACGACCTGCTGCGCTGAACGGTACACCATCTGTGATACCCGCTTGCACCAGCGACCGGCGTATCCTTTTACCTGTTTGGTGGCATAGGCATCCAGCCCGTGGACTGAAACTACGAATGGAATGCCCAACTCGCCGCTGATGAGCGCGGCGGCGTGTCCGCAAGGCAGTGGGCCGTGCGCATGGATCAGATCCACCGGATCGGTTTCGTGCAGACGGCGCACCTGGGAGAGCATTCGCGCAAAGAGGAAGGCGCCGGAAAGCGGAAGTCCGAAATTTCCGGGAAGCGCCCAATAGTGAATCAGGCTGGCTGGAAGCGCCTCCGGACTGGCGTGCGCACGGCCGCGGTATGCGGGACGCACGGCCATCACACTGCTCCTTATTCTTTCCCTCTGCAGCCAGGGCAGGGGTTCTGCCACGAAACATCCGACGGCGTCATCCTCCTCGACCGGATAAAACGGAGTCAACGTCAGGACATGCATCATCGGCGATGGCTGGGAAATCGTATGTGGAATCTTCGAGGTGGCCACTTGACTCCCTTTATCCTGCCTGCGTGGCGGCGATTTCCAGGTAAGCGCTCTGCCACTGCCGGCTCACCAGGTCCCAGTCGAACTTCTCCATGTGCTTGCGGGCAGCCGCTCCCATACGCTCTCGCAGCGGACCATCGGCGATCAACTGTCCCAAGGCACGCATCATCTCTTCCAGAGTCCCAACCTGAAAACCGGTGACACCATCCACCACCGAGGTGGTTTCGTAATCGCGGAACACAACGCAGGGCAAGCCCGTGGCCGCGGCTTCCAGCGTCACCTTGGGGATCCCTTCCAACCGCGATGGGAGCAGGAGAATGTCACTCTCACGCATGATGTCGAGCAGCTGCGGCTGGGACTTCGGGCCCTCCAGCGTCACATTCTTCAGCCCCATTCGAAGGATTTTCTGTTGCAAGACCTCTTGAAATCCGTCCCGGCCGGCTCCCACCAGGCGGAAGCTGGCGTTGGGGAACTGGGCTGCCGCATCGAGGACGTATTGCGGTCCCTTGCGTTCAATCAGCGTGCCCGCGAACAGCACCGCAGGCGCGGATCGGGTTCGTGCTGTCGGCGGCGTGAACCGGTTCGTATCCACACCCACCGGCAAAATATAGCTGACTTTCCTTTGTGTGCGGCTCTGGACGTCCTGGGCAACATACTCGGTGATTCCAGTGTAGACGTCACAGCGCGGAAAAGTTCCCTCGTAGAGAAATCGCAGGGTGCGCGACGGATTCACCATCTGGGCCGCGGGTGCCTCTGCGTGGAATACCGCCTTCGTGTTCCGCCGCAAGATACGCGGCAGGTGAAGCACCAGGTAACTGGCCGGACTGTAGTCCATGTAGGCAATGATGTCGTAGCCGGCCAGCAGTTCCCTGACGATCCGTGGGGTTCTGCCCCGAACCGGCAATTGCAACAGGCGAATGCCGGGGCGATCCCGCAAGCGCGCATCCGGTTCACGTTCATACCAGAGCGTGCTCTGAAAGAGCTCGGGATCAAGGCGCAGAGTGATCTCGCGAACATTAAGACTCTGTGCGTTGGTACTGTCCGCATCCACCAGGGGCAGGAACAGCAAACGAACTTTATCCTGTTTCTGCAAGTTCGAAGTATGTCGTCCCGGGATTAATTGGTCATTCTGCGTTCTGCGGTTCTCTTTGGCAAGGCGGGAAGGCAGAACGGTTACCGGATTTTTGCTCAAGGAATCGTCGTCCCGCGTGCCTTCTCCGGAACCGCAGGCGCCGGCGTTCTTCCGCGCTGCAGGATGGCCGATTGCTGAAGGTCGCGAAGGAGATCGCGAAGGAGAGCGCGCAGGCGAAGATCGCCGTTCTGCTTGTGAGCCGTGTTTTGAATGTGTTGGTAAGCCACCTGCAACAGATGGGCGCGCTCGCGTGTTAGAGCACGGGGCGACAGGGGCGTGCGTTCTTCCGGATCACTCTTAAGGTCATAGAAGTATTCCATTTTCGTCCGGAAATTGATCACCAGTTTATGGGTCTGGCTTCGCACTGCCAGCAAGCGCGATCGCATGCGGTCTTCCCGCCGGAACGGATTGTTGCACGCCTCGACGCACTCCACGATCGCAGGCTCGTCCGGCAAGTTGCCCACCGATATCTGCTCCCAGCGACTGCGGCCCTGAAAGCTGTTGGGAACCGGCACGCCCAGGCCGTCCAGCAAAGTAGGGGCCAGGTGAATGAGGCTGAAGGCACCCTGCGACAGCCGCTTGCCCGCAATTTCAGGCGCCCGTAGCAGCAGAGGCGCATGGATCAACTGTTCGGGCAAGCCTATGGGGGAGTGATAGCGTGCACCGTGTTCGAGAAATTCCTCTCCATGATCTGCGGTCACGGCGAGTACGGTTTCGTCCCATCTCCGAGAGTCCTGGAGGGCACGCACCAGGCGGGAAATCTGCTGGTCGACCCAGTACACGCCCGCGTCATACAGGGAAACAATCTCATCGCGGAAACGTTGGAGTCTCCGCACTCCGACATCGCCCCGGTTCCAGAAAGAATTGAGAAACCGGGCCCGGCGAGGCGTAATGCGCGATTTGCCCAGCCAAGATAGCGCCTGATCGGGCGGATAGTAGGGATGATGCGGGTCCATCAAATGGAGCCACAGAAAAAATGGCGCACCTCCCAGATCACTCAGCCAGGAGCAGGCCTGATCCACCATCACGTCGGCGGCGGGATAACGGCGCAGGCTGTCCATCGAAATTTTTTCCTGAGCGGTTCGCCACTGGCCGTACCAGAAATAGAGCTCATCGTATACAGCCGCAGTCAGGCCGGTTCGGCGGGATCCGGTCTGGATCTGCAGGTTAAGATTCGTCAGCGGTCGTTTTGCCGCGCGTTCCGCAGAATCAGACTCTCCGACGAATACATCGAGAGAATCGTGGAAGCGGTCGAAGCCCTGGTCATAGCCAAAGCGGGCGCTCAAATAAGGATTGCCCGCGAGAAACGCCGCCGTGCTGTAGCCGGCCTCACGCAGCGCGGTTGCGATCGTGGGCTCATGCGGAGCAATGCCGAGCACGTCCCGTCCCAGCGTAAGCGGGTAGCGTGAGGCTAGGATGCCGGGAAAGGAAAAATACGTGGGCGCTCCCGCCACGATGGCGTCGGAAAAAACCAGGCTGTCCGGCGCCAGCGAATCCAGAAATGGCGTCACCGGACGCGGATATCCCGAAAAGCCGGCGTGATCGGCTCGCAGGCAATCCACCGTAACCAATAGCAGGGAGCGTTGCTTCATCGGGTCGCGACGCAGGTCAAGAGTGTGCAGCTTCGTTCGCTAATAAGTATTCGACTCGCGTTCTTCACATGTAGCCCAGATCTCGCAGGCGCCGTTGGATGATCGCTTCTTCCGCCTCGTCGAATTTGTTGGATTCGTCTTTGGTGATTTCTTGAAGCAAAAACCGGAGCAGCGCTTCGATGCTGTCAAATTGGTCCGGGAGCTGTTTCTCCGCCGCGGCGCACAGATCCTCAGGCAAGCTGACCGTCCGGTACTGTGCCATCTGGATTTCACTCCCCTCTCTTCAAGCCGTTGCGCACCTGCACCCATGCGCTGCCGGCGATCATTCGATCGTCGGGATCGAGCGCGAATGCCACGGCGATGACGGCAAATACTGCGTAGGACACGGCCAAAGCCATCACAATCACCAGCCATTGATGACCGATCGTGGCCGTCCAGTACCGCAGCAATGCCAGGCTCGCAGCCACACACACGGCTGGAATCAAAAGCGCAAAGTAACTTCGATTATAGGGTGAAATCTGAAGCGCCTTGCGCACTTCGTACAGATTCCACAAATTGCCGCACACATTCACGCAAGCCGCGGCCAGAGCGGCTCCCACCATGCCCAGTAACGGGATGAGCGAAATGTTCACCAGAACGGAGATACCCGCCATCGCGAACTGCACTCGAATCAGTCGCCGCTGGTTTCCCGACATCAGCAGCAGATATCCCACGGAGCCAACCCCGCAATTTACCAACTGTCCCACCGCTCCGATCACCAGCACCGGCCAGCCGGCTTCAAAATCAGGTCCAAAGATGCGCATCAACTGGCGGGCAAAGAGAATCAGCACAAAAGCCAGGGGAAGCGTCAGTCCCAGCACCCATTTCGTGAGCGTCTGAAACAGCTTCTGCAAAACCTCCCGCCGCCCCTGCGCATGCAAATCTGCGATCACCGGGGCAAATATCTGGTTGACTGATTGCAGGATGATCGGAACAAAAGCCGAGAGCGTAGAAGCCAGAACATAGATGCCGACGACACGGGGATTCAGGTAGACACCCAGCAGAATCTTGTCCGCCTGCGATACCAGAAAATCCAGAGCATACATCCCGAGGGCAGCCGCGGCGAAGGACAGGACCTCGGGATCCAGCGGTGGCAAGGGTGAGAATGAAATGCGGGCCGCAGGGGGAGTCAACTTCCAGGCCGCCATCGCAAGCAGCCCGACCACGACCACTGAGTTCGCGACTTGCGCCGCCAGGTAGCCCCGCATGCCCGTACCCAGAGCCAGCAGCAGCACCGTCAAAGCGATCATCAGCGGACTGCCAATGAAGTTGGTGATTACGGTGCGTTTCGCAATGTCCTTGAAGCCCGCGAGAACCTGACTGTAGAAGACGTTGAGCGCACCCAACAAGACGAGCGCGGCGAAGAAAGGCAGGTATCGCCCGAGGTCCGGAGTGTGGTAGAGGTTCCGTGCGATCCAGCCGCCCCCCAGGACCAGGGCAATGGATAAGATCAGGTTCAGGAAAGTGATGACGCCGAGACTCCGGGTTAAAAAGCCGCGGAGCTCCGCGAATTTTCCGGCCCCGTTGTAGACCGCTACGTAACGCGCGGCGGTTGCCGGCATGCCTAACGTCCCCACCAGTTGCGTCAGGCTCACCAGGGTCATGCCCAGCGCATACAGCCCCAACTGTTCGGCGCCCAGCACCCGGGCCACGTAAATCTTGACCAGGTAGCCTGCCGCCATCGTGAACAGGGTCCCGACAAAGAACACCGCCGAGTGGCGCGATATCTGCCCCAGGTTCCGGCTGAAATCAAGGCCAAGCGCCTCCCGCTCTACCTCAGACGGGATCGCCACGGATGATGCATCGGCCTCGTTATACGGAATCTTCATGAGGTCTGGCGGCGGCTCTCCGGACAAGGCACAATCTGCGTCATTGATCATACGCAGCGGCGATCATACGCAGCGGCGACCCTACGCAGCGGCAGCGATTTTCGCGGTATCCGCAGCCGGAACTGAATCTCTTTCTTTTTTCAGAAAGAGAATTCTCCTGCGTCCCAGCGAAAACCTGTGGGTGAACCCGGATTTTTCAATCCCCCGCAGGGAGGCATGATTGGTGGCTGCGGCGAAGATCCAGGGCGGTTTGCCGGCGGCCCGGAGTTGATCGGCTAGCAGCGAAATCGCGTGGGGAAAAAACCCGTGCCCGCGCGCCGAAGCGGGAGTATGACAATCGAAAATCAGGACAGCGTTCGCGTCCGGCGCCTGCAAAACACGCTTCAGCTCCTCTATCGGAAACCCTTCGAAATCATCCACCCAGCAGAAGTGGACCGGCATGCCGTCGGTGGTGACCAACGCAAATCCCTGCTTGCCCCCGGACCGGAGCCGTTGCGCCGAGCGTACCAGATAGTCAAGCGTTGTAGGCTCGTCGGCATAATGGATGGCCGCCGCACCCAGGAGGTCGAAATCGAGTGACCGCAACGCCAGACTGCGGGATCGCTCGGGACCATCGCGTCTGCCCAGCCATTCAAAAAAAAGCACCTCATCGAACGCTACCAGCGAACGCCAGACTCGGTGCCCGAACCACGAAAACCAGCCCCGGGCTCCGGATTCGCGCAGATGCATCCTCAATCTCGCAGCGTAGGCAATCAAGCTCCGGATCCAGCCTTCGACTCGAGGCGACGCTTTCGCCACCGCTGCCGCGCGGTTTCGTATCACAGCCCGGAAATGGCCAAAAAGCGATCTGTTCAACGTAAGGTATAAGGTCTGGCTATTCGATGTGGCGAATCGTTCCTTGTAGCCTTCTGCTCCCAGGCCCAGATCGACAATCTGTACCTCCGGACGATCGCAGGCTGCCTCCACGATCTTGGCGAGAAGACAGAAGCCGGGCGAGAAGTCCTCGTACCGGCTGTCGAAGGTGGGCTGGTACCAGAACCAGCTTCCCGCAAACTGGAAGCCGTAGTTCCACGCGACAGGAGTCTCTCCAATCAACAAACGACTCAGGGTGACCCACCCGGAGCGCGACAGCTCCCGCGCCAGTTCGTGGAGAAAGAGGCGGCGCTCCGCTCGGACCAGATTGCTGACCCGTCCAGTGGCAAGAAAACGGGCGACGTGGGCTCTCGAGAAAGATTGCAGCGCGGGCTCGATCTGGTCCCAACCCGTGTCATGCCGGATGACGAGCGCCGCCTCCTTCTCCATCTCACGCAGCTGACGTCGCAACATTTTCTTGCCCAGAGTCGTCTGCTTGAGGGCAGCCCGCTCTTCCGCCGATCCGAGGGCCACGCGCGCACACGCGTAGGCCGGGCGGGACAGCAGGTGATAACGACGGCTCGAAGCCACTCCGGAAATTGCCGCAACCGAAGCAGAATCGGCCAGCAGATTGGCCAGGACGATCTTTCGAACGTCCCGCTTTCGCAGTTCAGAGAAAACCTCACTGACAAAATCGCGCCGCCTGCCGGGCTCACTCAGGAAGTCGCAATAGTCCGCTGTTGTCCCGGCGAGAAAAACAACCGACTGGAGCTCGTCTTTTTTCCGCGCGAGCGCAACGCTGCCCGCAAGAACCTCGCCTTCGTAGGCCAGAAATACCAACGGTCTCAGGGAGCCGCCATAGGCGCGCTGGACGGAGAGTGCCCAGTCATAGGTGTAAAAAACCTCGGGACACTCCATCCCCTGGACCAGCTCGTTCCAGCCGCGCCGCAGCTCGGGGTCGTCGGGTATCTCCTCCAGTACCACTAGGCGCAAGTTTCACCGTTTCCAGCAGATTTCGCTTTTGAGAATACATAGTAATACCAGTCGGTGACGTACTCGCGGCTGATCTCTGGATAGTCGTCGCCCATCACCTGCAGAAGCTGGAATTGCTGCTTCTGTAGTTCAGCCGCCACCCGGTCAGGCACCCAGCAGTGCGTGGTCAGGCCGCCGTGGGCGGGATCCAGAAGATAACCTTCTCCGTGCCAGAAAGCGCGGCTGGGAATTCTGGCCATTGCACGTCTCAGGCTTCTCCAGGCTGCGCGAACAAATGCGCGTGTGCCCGCCCCCAGGTTCAGCGCGAGAATCAGGGGCTTGCTCATGAAACCCTCTGCCCCGGTGAGGCCTTCCGCGATTTCTCGGGCACGGCTCTGATTCCAGCTTGGCCGCACAAAAATCGCACGTGGATTGTGTGAAGAAAACAGAAAGACACCTCCCGGCTTGAGCACTCGATGGCATTCCTTGAAGCAGCGCACTCGTTTCTCGTCCGGGATCACGTAGTCGACGCCGTTAAAGGCGCTCACCACCGCATCGAAAGAAGAGGAGGCCAGCGCCGAGAGATCCGAAGCCTCCGCTTCGATAAACTCCAGGCCCGCATGCTTGCCGCGGCAGACCTGAATCATCCCGGATGCATAATCCACCCCGACGTAGCGGGATGCGACGCGAGACAAATACGGCGTTGTACGACCGCCGCCAACCCCGAGATCGAGAATCGCCGCGCCCGGCTTGATATAGCGATCGAAAAGAAATTGCTCGCACGGAGTCAGATAGTTAAGCGCTGCGTAGTGCGAGGCTACATCCGGTTTGTTATAGATCTGAAGGTTGGCGCTCATGGACTCGTGCCTTCCCTTCTTTTCCGGTCAGGCTGCAACTCAAGCTGCCTTCCGGTAGCTTCTGAAGCGGCTCCGCAGGGCATGGTGAAACCCGGAAATATAGGCCTCATATACAGACGCGGACATCGCCGCGGTCACGTGAATGCGAGGAAACGCAAATCTTGGTGACGTCGAGTTCAGTACTCCTCCCACATTCACGAATGCACATTCGTATCCCGCTTCCTCAGCCAGTGCGAACTCGCGTTCGCCCACTGACGCAGGGTCGCCGAAAGGATACGCAATGGACCAAACCGGTCGGCCCAGCGCATGCTCCAGACCTGTTCGGCATTCGGCAATTTCGGCGCGAGCCAGGTCCGTGGACTGCTCCGCCAACACTGGATGGCTCAGTGTATGCGCTCCAATTGTCATTCCCGCGTCGGCCAGTTGTTTCAATTCCAGCAACCCGAGAGCCTGAAAACGCGCCCGCAGCAGCGGATCATCAAGAAGGCGCGATTTCCATGCCGGATGCAGCCCGAATATTGCGGCCCCTTCCTCGATGAACATGCGCCTTGCCTCCGCGTCCATGCGAGACATGACTCTCATCAACTCCAGCCAAAGAATCCGGCGCTGGCTGGGATCGCATGAAATCCCGGGGATCGGCGTCCCGAGCAGGGTAAACGGCTTATCTTGCTCCGGCGCTTCCATGAGCATCAGGTATAGTTCCGTGTGCCAAAGCATCTCCGGAGTGTCAGTCGGATTGCCCACCAACGGCGCGCTGGTCACGAAAAACAGACACTTAAGTCCCGCTTGCTGCAGGATCGGAAGCATAACCGTTAGATGATTGAGCAGCCCGTCGTCGCACGTCAGCAAGACCGCCCGTTCCGGCAAACCCGCCTGCCTACGCAGCCAGCCCAGAAACTGATCCGGTGAGATCACGTTGTAATACTTTTTCAGCAATTGCAGCTGGGACCGGAACGCGGCCTGGCTCATCAGAGCATCGTCCAGCAGAGGGTATTTGTTCCGATAACCGTTGGGAAGAACACCATGATAAGTGACAACGCTGACATCCGAGGCGGAGCGAGAATGAAAATAGCCCATGCTCCCTAACGCCGGGTAAACCATTCGCTGCAGAATGGGGCTCAGGAGGCGCATTGGTTTGAGGAGAAGACCGGGCTGAACCCGAACATGATTTCATCCAGGCGGGCCTCGTCCGCCGGCTGCCACAGCTTCCGTATTTTCGACGGGTCCGGCTTGAATTCGTTCAGCCTTTGCGGAATGGAAAGAAGTTCATCTGGAGTTTCCAGCAGGATTCCAGCCCCGAACCTGGCGAATTGCTGCATATAGCCGAATCCGTTGAAATCGAGCCAACCGCACAGGAAATACGGAATTCCACTTTGGGCGCACTCGACCGCCACGCTGGAGTCCACCCCAATGCCGCACCAGGCCCGCGACATGATCTCCGGCGCCGGGGACCGGCTGATTTCCACTTGAGCGTATTGTTCGGCCGGCAACACCGATTTGAGCAACCGTCCCCGGCCTCTTCGGCTCTCAAACGGGTGCAGCTTCAGAATAATCTTGCGATTCGTTTGCCGTGCCACGACCGCCAGCCGGAGAAGAGATTCGCGATAAATCTCCTCCGCTCGCCCTCCGGAAACTTCATACGGCTGGGAAAACAGGACCAGATCGCCGGCCTGAGTACTCTGCCAGCGAGTTGCCACAAGGCCATGGCTGGGTTCGGCCGGCGCCGCGACTTCAATACTCTCCGGACCTACTTCGCTCACCCGCAGTATGTACTCCCGCTCCATTTCGCCCTTCGCCAGGTGGAGATCGGCGTACGACTTCTTGAACAGAAGTCCGCCATCGAGAGCTCCGTGATTGCAATAAATCGCGGTGCGTCCCGCGCGCTGCGCCAGGATCAACGGAAGGCGGGTGTAATAATTCAGATCGTCCCCGCAGAGAACTCCGCTCACCGGCTCCGACGCCATCAGGAATTGCCAGGCATCGCGAAGACGTAATCCGTTTTGCAGATGGCGGGGGAAGTAATCCCACAGGCGGGCCTGGAACCCATGACGCAGCTCATCGATCCTGCTCAGCTCCGCCTTTAGCAGGGTCCACGCCTCGATCATTTCCGCTGTTTCCTGCCGGATCGCGCCAGAATCCTTTGCGTATGCCGACAGACTCACCGAGTCAACGTTGCAAGGCAGATCGCCGGACTCTCCGCTGCGCCGGGTTGTCGCCAGCAAGAATCGTCTCTTTGGCAGTTGCGCAGCATACGCAAGCTGGATGCGGGTAACGTTCGAATACGCCGACGGAAGCAGCATGACCGGCTCTTTCAGCCCCGCCCGCTGGTGCTTCGCTATCCCGCTCCTGAACCTGTAGCTGGGGTCCCACTTGTCGAATGCGATCTCGACCATCTGCGAGGGTCGCAGGTTGCGGGCAACGGCGGAAATACGCGAGGCCAGCCGTCGCGAGGACGAGGGCGCTCTGCTCAGACAGCGCACCGGCCATCCCGTGACCACGGTTAACAGGCGGACATGCGGATGCTCGCGAGTGGCCACCAGTTCGTCCGGCTGCGAACCGAGTTCCTTTCGCAATTGCTCCAGCAGGTACAGAGCCTGCAGCTCGTGATAGCTCCAGGGAGCGAGGATCTCCCACCAATCCAGACCCATGCGGTCCGGAAATTTGCCCCGGCCTGCTTCCAGGACCAGTTTCACCCATCTGTAACTTTCTGTTTGTCCCGCGAACTGATAGAGGCTGATGACTCTCGCGCCCGTTCGCCTGCTCCACTCCTGGTAGACGCTCGCTCCCGCGAAACTCAGATCAACAATGACATCCCAGTGAGAGGCAGCCCATTCCCCGCGCCAGGGAACGTCGTCGGGATGCAGCAATAGAACTCTCATCGGGCTTCTTCGTCACGCCTCTTCGTTAGTATTTTTGGTTTCCACGTGCGACGGTCCGCTGCCTATCGAATCAGGCGGACTGCCTCGAACGCCTCGGCGGCCCTGCAGCCCACCAGGCTACCCCATCTCTGGGCAATGGCGGTCAGCGCTTCGCCCGAGCGGGGGTGGGGGAACTTCCGGATTTCGCTCTCATACTGCCGCATACCTTCCAGCTTCAGGGAAAGCGTCTCCTCCACGTTGACGAACACATTCGGTTTGAAGACTGGCGAAAGTTGCTGGAAAGCCCACTCCGTCGAAGATGCAATTTCAAACATATACAACTCGCGTACGGGATATCCTTCCACCGGACGGGTCGCGGTCAAGACCGCCCGGCTCACTACCTGGTGATCCACGTTCAGGTCGCCGCCATGATGGGTGTAGATTGCGCCCGGACGGCAACGCTCGATCAACTCTTCCACAACTTTGATCACATCCAACAGCGGCAGCGAGTCGAATCGGTTGTCGGGCAAACCGCGAAGAAAAAGCTCCTTCGCTCCCAGCAGTTCCGCGACGCGCTGGCTGCAGCTGCGCAACCTCTCGAGGGCGGCCGGATCGGCACCCTCCCGGGCGCTGTGCCGCGACGTGATTCCCTCCCCCAGAATCGCCATGTAGACGGAATGACCTTCTCGGACCAGCCGGGCCGCGGTGGCTCCGCAGCCGAGCAGTTCGTCATCCGGGTGGGCAGCCACCACCAGAACATTCATGGTGTGATCCGTTCCTGATTCTTCAATATTATCTCCAGGCCCGCCGGACCGGCGTTGAACAGCAGATCGATCGCCGCCATGTACGGCTCAAATCCCGGATAGACCTGTGTGTATGTCGGGTGACTGTAGTCATCATACCGGACGGCGATCTTCTGACTGCTGAACAGCTCTTCCCGCAGATAGTTTCTCCCCAGCGCGCCGGAAAGATAGACCGTCGCCCCCAGTTCGCGGCAAAGATTCAGCACCAGTTCGTCTTTCTTCCCGGAAGCCTTCATCTGCGAGCTGAAATACAGCTTCGTGCGGACGCTGAACGCATCCAGAAGATACCCTGTAATCTCGCGGGTGAGATCGGCGAGCTTTTCCCAGGGGCGGGCGTAGATGGCTTCGAAAAAGGCCGCGTGCTGGTCGAAAAAGGGCGCCTTCGAATAGTTGGACCGCATCGTCTGCCAGTGCTTGGGCGCCCAAGCTTTCCCGTTTGCAATTTCCACCTGGTTGATGGCAAGGTCGCCGAACTTCCCCGCCGTCTTGAGCGGAACCGTCAGCCAGCACCAGCCTTCGCGAGTGCGAATCTTGTTCCGGTTGGTAAAGCTGTTCTTTTCGAACTGCACATGGTCAAGCACCACATGCGCATCGGAAACCGCAATGCGATGGAAGTATCCCAGCCACGGCAGGTATGCAGGCTGGTTGATGGAAACGATCATGACCTGCCGGTCTCCCGCGCTAGCTTGCTATAAGAGTCGAACCTAGTGCGCATTATTTTTCAGCCACCGATGCGTGCTCACAGGCATCCAGCCTCCGCGGAGTCACGAACTCCCCGCTCCAGCACAAGCGTAAAGTGACCGGGAGGGCAGAGATTGGTCTCCGCGATTTCCCTGAATCCGGCCTTGCGGAATCCGGCCCGCGCCGCGAGGTTGTCTTCCCGGACGCAGGCCACGATCTTTGCAGCTTGCCAGTCGCCAAACAGCATTTCGCAGCTTTTGCGGATAGCTTCCACTCCCAAGCCGCGTCCGGTGAATTCTTGGAGCAAATAAGCGGAGATCACGCATGTCTGTCCGTCGATGCGATCGAAGCGCACCTGCCCCCTAGGCTTTCCATCCACCAGCACGATTAGCATCTTTCGTTGACCTCCGGCCAGCGTCTCCCGGAACCAGTGCACGTGCTCTTCCCAGGTGACCGTCTTCTGCGAAGAGGCGCGCGCAACTAAAAATGGATCATTGCGCCAGGAGAATACTGTCTCGAGATCGCCCAAGGTCGCAGGGCGCAGAGTGACCAGATTCTCTCCCGCGCTCACGCAAAATCCTCAGCAGAAAAAACATGCCCCGACGGGACACTTCGGGCGAGTTCGCGAGCAACTAGCGCCTCGAGCTCTTTTGGAGGAAAGCCAAAACCCGGCCGGCGAAATGCAATGTCGGAAGTGCTCAAACGGTGTCCCGCAGGAAGCTCGCGCGCGGCCACGCAGGAGAGCCGGTAGTCGCGCCGGCCCAGTTCCTCCGACGCTGCGGGCTTCAGCCCCGCGCTCCCCAGGCTCTTCTCCAGGGTGCGAACCGACTCGACCAGAGCGCTGAATTCCGCCGGGTTAGCTGAAAAGCGATGGTCCGGACCAGGCAGATTCTTGTCCAGCGTGAAATGCTTTTCAATCATGCACGCGCCCAACGCTACCGCACCGATGGCGGCCACGGTGCCATCGGAATGATCACTCAATCCAACCGGACAATCGAAGGCGGCTCTTAACGCGGTAATCTTGCGCAGGTGCACGTCCTCGGGCGGCGTAGGGTATGAAGACGTGCAATGAAGCAGGAGCAGCTGTTCGCCACCGGCGCCGCGAAATGCTTCGACAGCATCTTTCACATCGTCGACGGTCGCCATGCCGGTGGAAATCACGGTGGGCAAGCGGGTTCGCGCCATAACTCGAATCAGGGGAAGGTGCACCAGATAGTCCGATCCATTTTTCAGAACAGGCGCGCCCAGTTCGACCAGTTCCTGCACGCCTCTTTCAGAAGATGGCGTACTGAAGAAAACTACGCCCCGCCGGTCGCAATGCTGGCGCAGTTCGCGCAAACTTTGCGGTGCCAGCTCGCACCGCTTGAACATGTCGTATTGCGATTCGATGACAGTATGGCCTTGCGACACGTACTCGTAGGTCAATGAACGATCGGAAACAAAATCCTCGGTACGGTAATTTTGGAATTTGACCGCATCGGCTCCGGCATCGGCAGCGGCGTCAATCGATCGGTGCGCCAGGTCCACGTCTCCGTTGTGATTGATGCCGACTTCGGCCGCGAGAAAGCAGGGCTGGCCTTCGCCCACCGACCGTTTGCCGATTCGGACGACTCTCATAAGGAGTTTTTTATGAACTCCACCACCCGCGCAGCTCCCCGGCCGTCAACCAGTCTCTGGCCGCGTTCGCTCATTACGCGCCGCCGCTCTCCATCACCCAGAACATTTCTAAGCGCGTCGCTGATCTGGTGTGCGGAAAGGTTAGCATGCCATCCCAGGCTCAGAGCAGCTCCCTGCTGCGAAATCGCGGACGCATTCGCTTCCTGGTCGCTGGTCAGGACGATCACAATCATGGGCACGCCCAGAAAGGCCAGTTCCCAGCAGGTACCGCCAGCGGCCGAGATCGCGACATCCACCCCGCTCATCAGTCGCGCCATGTTGGCAGGATTTCTCTCCAGACAAATTTTGCCTGGCAGTCTTTCCGCCGCGGCCTGCAGTGACGCATAGTGGGGATTCCCGCCTCCAACGACAATTGCCGCTTCGAAATCAGTCTCCGCCATTCCGGAAAGGGCCTGCATTACTTTCAAGGTTACGTTTTCCGGGTCGCTCCCGCCCATGGTCACTAGCAATTTGCGGGCAACTCCCGCGATCACCCGGGTCCGCGGCTCTGCCCGGAACTCGGGCCGCAACAGCACATACTCCGCTCCCAGCAACAGGCGAGTGCCGGGCTCCGTTTTGCGGTACATTCCTGCGTTGGCGTCGATGTTCTGGTTCAGCACAACGTCGGCACTGTAGGAATCGAAACGCGCGTCATCGTCCAGGAAGAGCACCCGCACTCCCGAAGCCTTCAGCGTGCGAACATAATCCGGCCGGAACCGGTATCCGTCCACCACGACCCAGCTAACGTCGAGGCGATGCGCGCACGCGGCCGTCTGCTCGGCATCTTCTTTACTACCCGGCTCGACGGAAAACCGTGCCTGCTCCACATTCTCACGGGCCAACCACTCATCCAGTGCGGGAATACTCTCCGCCATCAGGTAGCAGACCCTGCTGCCAGTGTCTTGCCAGGCTTTGGCCAGCGCCAGGCAACGGGTCACGTGGCCGCTGCCGATGGCGGTACTGGCGTCGGCACGCACCAGGAGCAGAGGTGGATTCTTCACGGGCACAACTCGACGTAGCTGGCCATCCTGAGAATGGGCAAGGTTCGGGCTTATCCCAACGCCTTCTGCCGAATGTCCTGGTTGATTTTTGCCCAATCCGGATGCTGCTCCAAAACTGGCAGAACCTCTTCCCATCGGAAACGATCGTGACCGAAATGACGAAATATCCTGCGTACCAATTCCAGGTCTTCCGCAGTGTCGACTGTCCAGCGTAAGTGGGACAGGTCGGTCGTGTGCAGGACCTCCTCGATCTGGAACCATTCCGGGCGAACATACGCCAGCGTGGTGACGTGCTCCTTGAGCATGTCCGTCTGCGACATCCTCTTCATGCGCGCCAGCACGTCCAACGGCATCACCTCAACCGCCAGACCCAGGGGATAGGTCTGAGTGAACATGTTGGTGACGAAGTCGACTTCTGCCCGGCGTTCGAGAAGACGATTCACATGTTCATCAATCAGTTGCGGGTCGATCAGGGGGCAGTCGGAGGTGACACGAACGATCAGGTCAGCATTGAATGCAATCGCGGCGCGGTAGTATCGGTCCAGTACATCCGTCTCGCTTCCGCGAAAACAAGCCCAACTTCGATCGCTGCAGAGCTGCTCGATGACATTGTCATCAGGAAGATCCGAGGTCGCCACCACAACTTCGTTCACCGTGCCTGCCCGGCGCGTTCGCTCCACCACCCGGGCCAGCATCGGATCCCCGGCGATATCCTTGAGAACCTTCCCCGGCAGGCGAGTGCTGCCCATGCGCGCCTGAATGATGGCAACTGTTTTCAACTCTTCTCCGTCCAGTCCGTGATGAGGTGACTAGGTCTTGCGGCGAAGCAGGAACATAGTGTCCGTATTCTCACTTTCGAGATAATGAAAGTGCTCCTCTCTGACCAGTTCCAGATCGTCAAAGGTTTCCAGGTAGAGCCGCGCGTAGTCTGCCTTCCAAAGCAGGTTGCTGTGTCCTCTGTAAGCGATTTCAGTCATCTGCGGGGCGTAGTATTCCATTCCCCACACCCACTGTTTCGCGCAGCGATGGATCTCCTGCAAGGCAGTTGGCAATTCGGCGGGTGCAATGTGAATCAGAACGCCGGAGGTAAATACCAGCTCAAAGTGCCGGTCCGGAAATGGAATTGACAACGTCGAGGCCTGCACGAGCGCCGCGTTCCCGAGGCGCTCTTTCGCACGCTCCAGCGCATAGCTTTGAATCTCGATCCCCGAGAGTCTTGAAAAACCCATTTCGCTCAAAAGGGCGAGCTGTGTCCCCATATTGCAGCCGACTTCCAGAATGTGCGCGTCCCTGGGAACGCCCTGCAAAAGTCGCTCATTCAGGTCGCTTCGGGTCACGCCGTAGGTTTTCAGATAAAACTGGTCGAGTTGCTGCGGGGTGTAGTCATTTCGATCGGTGTACTCCCGTCCGAAGTCGCCACTCCATCTCCGGATCTGATCCGTGCTTAGAGCTCTTGTAGCCATCCAGCCTCCCGATCTCATCACTTCCTGAAATGCTCCGCGACCTTTGCCACCGCCTCGATCACATTCTCCACATCCTCGTCACTCATCCCATGAAACATGGGGATGCTGATCAGGCGCTGGTAGGCGTCTTCCGCCACCGGATATTCGCCACGCCGCTCGCCGAAGCGTTCGACGTAATACGGATGGAGGTGAATCGGGATGTAATGAACGTTCACGCCAATATTTTCCGCCCGTAGTGCGCGGAAAACCTCGCCGCGGCCTGCGTTGAGCTTGGCCACATCGATCCGGATGGGGTAAAGGTGCCATGCGGGATTTACGTCGTCACGCACTGAAGGCGAAATGATTCCGGGAATTTCGCGAAACGCCGCGGTATAACGGGCGGCAATCTCCCGGCGCCGCGCCAGATTTGCCTCCAGCTTCTTCAATTGCTGGATGCCCAAAGCGCATGCGATGTCCGGCAGGCGGTAGTTGAAACCGAGCAGCACCATCTCGTAATGCCACTGTCCCGCAGCCTGGCGCTGCCGCGCATCGCTGTTGATGCCGTGGTTGCGAAAGCGGCGCAGAGTTTCGGCGAACTTCGCATCGCCGGTCGTGACCATTCCGCCTTCTCCCGTCGTAATGTGCTTCACCGGATGAAAACTGAATACGGTCATGTGCGCCAGGGTGCCCACCCGCCTTCCTTTGTACTCCGCTCCCAGCGCGTGGCAGGCATCTTCAATCACGACCAGGCCGTGCCGGTCCGCCAGTTGCAGAATAGTTGCCAGATCAGCCGGATGGCCGGCGTAGTCAACGGGCAGAATGGCACGGGTTCGGCTGGTAACCCGCGCTGTCACCTGTTCGGGATCAAGGTTCAAGGTGTCCGGCGAAATATCGGTCAATACCGGAGTAGCTCCCTGATAGAGCACACAGTTCGCCGTGGCAACGAAGGTTAACGGCGAGGTGATGGCTTCGTCTCCTGATTTCAGGCCGGCTGCAAAAGCTGCGGCATGAAGTGCCGCCGTGCCGGAACTGAAACTCACGGCGTGTTTGGCGCCGGTCCAGGCGGCAAATGCTTCTTCAAACTCAGCCACCTTGGGGCCCGTGGTCAACCACTCCGAGCGCAGGGTATCAACCACCGCCTGAATATCGCTCTCATCAATGGACTGATGCCCGTACGGGAGGAAGGTCTTTCGTACGGGCGGCCCACCGTGGATGGCCAGCAGGTCACGGCTTGCCGGAGTTACGGTCATGTCCGTTCACACATCGGTCTTCACGCTCGCGCGCGTTTCGCTTCCACCACGCGGAGCTTTTCCGGAGGCGAGGTTTCTCCCGCAATCAATTCCCGCAACTCCTCCCCTGTAAGCCAACGCGAATTGGAATCGCTGCCGTAGCGAAATCCGTCGGGCAGGGGCTGAGCATGGTTCCAGTTCTTCGCACTCCACCAGGGGTGGGCGGGTTGAATGATGTACATGTCGTCCAGTTCCAGCGTGTTCCGGGCTTCATCCTCGGAGACCAGCACCTCATGCAACTTTTCACCCGGGCGGATACCGACGCATTCCACCTCGCAGCCGGGAGCGATGGTCTGGGCCATGTCGGTCAGCCGCATGCTGGGAATCTTGGGCACAAAGATTTCACCGCCGTGCATTTGTTCAATGCAACCCATCACAAATCGTACTCCCTGTCCCAGAGTGAGCCAGAAGCGAGTCATGCGCAGGTCAGTGATGGTCACTTTGCCCCGCTTGCGCTGTTCCAGGAACACCGGAATCACGCTGCCCCGGCTGCCTACGACATTGCCGTAGCGGGCGCAACTCAACCGGGTGTCCTGGGCGCCGGCATAGGCGTTGGCCTGCACAAACATCTTTTCCGCGCACAGCTTTGTGGCGCCGTAAAGGTTGATGGGATTGACGGCTTTGTCGGTGCTCAAAGCCAGAACTCGTTGCGCGCCCTGGTCGATCGCTGCGTCGATCACATTGCGGCCGCCCATAATGTTCGTCTGGATGGCCTCGAACGGATTGTATTCGCACGCCGGAACCTGTTTGAGGGCTGCCGCGTGAACCACAACCGTTACTCCTGAAAAGGCGCGCTGCAGGCGTTGCGGGTCGCGAACATCCCCAATGAAGTAGCGGAGACTGGGATCATCAAAGCCCGCCGCCCTCATATCATGCTGCTTGAGTTCATCTCGACTGAAGATGATGAGCTTCTGCGGGTGGTACTCGCGCAGCATCAACTCCACGAACTTCTTGCCAAACGAACCCGTTCCGCCGGTGACCAGCACCACCTGTTCCTGCCAATTCATCCTGCAGCCCCTTTTGAGTGAAACTGGATTATAGCGGAGAATCAGAACCCATCGTCACCGGTTTGGGCACAGGAACCAAAACGGAACTCAGGCAAAAATTTAAGATCGAGAGCTTTTCCATGCTGGTGCTAGAATGTTGCCACTCGTCGCTCAAAATTGTTTTTAGGAGTGTGGATGGAGTCCGGACCCCTGATTCCGGTTAACGGCCAGGTTCTTCGCGAAGTTCAGCCTGATCTTCCCATTGAAATGAATCGCCAGGTGGTTCCGTCCACCTACTCCGCGCTGCCGGTGCAGGATTCCGTGCTGCGCGAATATCTTCGGGTGCTGATCAAGCGGAAATGGCTGGTTTTCGGTTCTTTGGCGGTTATTTTTGGGGTGGTTGCACTGGCTACGATGCGGAGCACGCGCATCTACGACGCGACCGCCAGCATCGCCATCAACAAGACCGAGCCCGCGCTGCTGAATTTCAAGGATTCGCAGAACGGCGGCGGCTCCGACTTCTACGATCCTACCGACCTGGATACTGAAGTACGAATCCTGAAAAGCGATCTGCTCGCCCTGCAAGTCATCAAGCAGTTGAATCTGGACAAGCGGCCGGAGTTTGGTGGTACTGGCGAGGTGTCCCCGAACTCCCTCGACCTCACCACCGATGCGCTGCAGCCGGACTCGGAAAAAACTACCGCCTTGCTCAATGCTTTCAAGGGAGGTCTTCGTGTCTCCCTGGTGCCCAATACCCGGATCATCGAGATTCACTATCGAAGCGCCGACAAAAACCTGGCCGCCAACGCGGTGAACACGCTGATCAGCACCTACATCGAGCAAAACTTCAAGACCCGGTTCGAGTCTACGATGCAGGCTTCCGACTGGCTCTCCAAGCAACTGGTAGACCTGCAGATCAAGGTTCAGACTTCGCAGGAAAAGCTGGTGCAATACCAGAAGGAACACGAAATCCTTGGGATCGACGAAAAACAGAACATCACGACCTCGAAACTGGACGAACTGAACAAGGAACTCACCTCCGCGGAATCGGACCGGATGGAAAAGGAATCGGTCTATAGCCTGGTGCAATCGGCGGACAAGGACACCGCGGCCGCAGCCGCGGTCAGCGCCGCCGGCACCACGTCAAGCTCAGGACTCATGGAGAAACTGCGCTCCCAACAGGCCGATCTCAAGATTCAGGTGGCGCAGCTCAGCAACCAGTTCGGCAATTCCTATCCCAAGGTGGTCCAGCTCAACGACCAGCTTCGGGAGGTGGATTCCCAGCTCCAGACCGAAATGACGAAGGTGATTTCCCGCGTGCGCAGCGGCTACCTCGCGGCCCTGCAGCATGAAACCATGTTGCGCAGCGCGCTGGAAAAGCAAAAGCAGGAAGCCAATCAGTTGAACGAGAGTGCCATCGAGTACAGCCTCCTGAAGCGCGACGTGGAGAGCTATCGCACCCTCTACGAAGGCCTGATGGAGAAGCTTAAAGAAGCGGGCGTAACGGCAGGTCTCCGGTCCAATAACATCCGGAATGTGGACAAGGCCCGGATCCCAACCGAGCCTACCGAACCGAATGTACCGCGAAACCTCACGTTCGCCTTAGCCCTCGGACTCACGACCGGCATCGGACTCGCGTTTCTCCTGGAAGGCATAGATAACACAGTGCGCACTCCGGAGCAGGCTCAGGTTATTTCCGGTCTGCCATCGCTGGGCATGATTCCTCTGGGCTCGAAGAGCAACCTGGAGGCAAACGCCCGCTTGCGGCTCACCGTGGCCTCCTCTCGCGAAGCGGTGGAACTGGTCACCCAGGCGCGCCCCCAGTCCCAGATGGCGGAGTCTTACCGGGCACTGCGTACTTCCCTATTGCTGACTTCTCTGGGAGCGCCGCCAAAGGTCATTCTGGTAACCAGCGCCCTTCCTCAGGAAGGAAAAACCACGACCAGCATCAACACCGCGATCGTGCTGGCTCAAAAAGGAACGCGGGTGCTGCTCATCGACGCCGATCTGCGCCGCCCCAGCATTCACAAGACCCTGGGGATGGGTCCCAAGACCGGGCTGAGCAATGTCCTGACCGGAAGCGCCACCCTGCAACAGGCGGTGGTGCGTTCGACCATTGTGCCCACACTCTTCGTTCTGCCGGCAGGCACTCCGCCGCCAAATCCCGCCGAGCTGCTGGCCTCTTCCAACATGAAGGACATCCTGGCGGAATTGCGGGAGCAGTATGACCACATCATCGTCGATACGCCCCCGACCCTCTCGGTGACCGATGCGGTGGTGATGTCCACTCGAGCCGACGCGGTGATTCTCGTAATCCGTTCCGGACAAACCACCAAGCAGGCGCTGCGGCGTTCGCGGGACATCCTGATGCAGGTCAACGCGCGGGTGGCGGGAGTTCTGCTGAACGCGGTCGATCTTAACTCTCCCGACTACTACTACTACTACGAGTACCAGGGAAAATACGGCCACCGTTACTATCAGGAAGACGATCTGGTTGATGGGAATAGCGGGGAGCCTGTGTCGAGGGCCACTTCGAGCAGCGCGTAACGTAACCAGCGAATAGGGTTCGCGCTTTTCCAGTAAAGATTGATCCTGCTAACGCCGACATGCGAATACCGCTAACCAGTTCTGCCAGGAAAATTTCCCTGGTGTTGGCGTCCGTCCTGGCGGTCGCTGTCTACCTCTGGTTCGTGGGGCGCGAGTTTCTTGCCTCGCACTTCGCCGACCAGCCAGTTCTTACCAGCCTGTGGCGGGCCGTGCGGTGGGAACCGGGAAACGCCGACTACCGCCATCGCCTGGGACGCTATTATGCCCTCGTCCAACAGTCTCCAGATGACGCACTGCAGTCCTATCGCGCGGCCGTTGGCCTGAATCCACATCAGGCACGCTACTGGTTTGACCTGGCCGCGGCCTATCAGCTGCTGGGCATGGCGGACCAGCAGAGAGACGCGCTGGAGCGCGCCATTCTCGCCGACCCGACGACTCCCGATTTTGCCTGGGATGCAGCCAATTTCTATCTCGTGCGAGGCGAGACGGACAAGGCATTGCGGGAATTCCGCGTCGTAATGGAGAACGATCCCTACCTGCCGCCGGCCGCCTTGCAACTCTGCTGGCGGGTCAAACCTGATCTCGACGCCCTCCTGCAGGACGTCATACCAGCGAAGATGAATGTCTACACCGCTTTCCTGGATTTACTCACTTCCAGGAAGGAAACGGCCGCGGCCGCCAAGGTCTGGACGCGCATGACCCAACTTCATCAGCCTTTGGAGACTCGATATGCCTTCGACTACCTGCGCTACCTGATCGTGCAGCGTGAGGTCGATCAGGCCCGCCTGGTGTGGCGACAGGCCGCAGCTCTATGCGGACTCTCCGCCTACCAGCCTTCGGCGGAAAATCTCGTGGTCAACGGCAATTTCAGCCTGAACGTGCTGAACGGCGGATTCGACTGGTTGTATCAGCAGTCGAAGGAAGTCTCGCTGGCTTTGGATCCGACCCAGTCTCGCGGCGGAAACCGGTCTCTGCTGATAACTTTTGACGCCCGCGCAATCGACGATGCCGGCATCCGCCAGTTGGTACCGGTCACGCCCAACACCAGCTATGATTTCTCGGCTTACTTCAAAGCGAATGACATCGAGGGTGCGGGCGGACCCCGCTTCACCATTCAGGATCTTTACAGCGAGACCACCTACTTCACCAGCGACGACCTGAAAGACGCGGACTTCTGGAAAGAAGCAGCAGGCAGTTTCACCACCGGACCGGACAGCAAATTACTGATGCTCCGTATCCAGCGCGTACCCTCGGGAGCTCCCATCAAAGGCAAGCTTTGGATCGATGGAGTCCGGCTGGTGGAAAGCCGGCCACAGTCATGAATCATTGCTGCGACGGATATTTCGCATGCTAGTCGAGACCAGTACCCAGGCAGCTGTGCGCCCGGCTCACGCTTCGGCGCTCGACCCCGTGATCTTTTATGGGGTGTTCGCCCTGCTGCTGTTTGGGCCGCTGGCATTTGGGGCCGTCGAAGCCTGGTCGATTTTCATACTGGAGGCCGGCGCCGCATTGTTGCTGCTGTTGTGGGCGCTCCGGCAAGTCGTGTCGGAGGAGTTGTCGCTCGTCGACAATCCGCTGTTTGCTCCCATGCTTATGTTCGCCCTTTGCATTGGCCTGCAACTGGCAACCGGACGCACGGCCTATCGCTATGGCACGGCCTCGGCGGGTTTGTTGTACTGCGCCTACGGGATTCTCAGTTTCCTGGTGATCCAGGTGCTGCGAAGAACCGCACAAGTCCAGGCCTTGACCGTGATATTTACGGTCTACGGATTCGCAGTCGCGTCTTTCGCACTATTGCAGAGCCTGTCCTCAACCACCCAGATCTACTGGTTTCGCACTCCCCGCTCTGGCGGCTGGATCTATGGTCCCTACGTAAACCACAATCACTATGCCGGGCTCATGGAAATGCTGGTCCCGATTCCCTTGATCTATTCCCTGACCCGCGGCGCCTGGGGTCCGCGCAAGGCGATGGCGGCGGCGGCGGCCGCACTGATGGCCAGCACGATCTTCCTCTCCGGATCCCGCGGAGGCATGCTCGCTTTGGCGGCCCAAGTCACGCTGCTGGTTGCGATCTCAACCTGGCGGCGGAAGCGCCGGAAGACAGTGGTTGCTTTGGCCACTTTTCTGGCGATCGGAATTGGCCTGATGGTTTGGCTGGGCGGAAGTGAACTCACCCAACGCCTGGCCAGCATTCATTCCGAGACTCGCAACGAGCTGTCCGGCGGTGTCAGAATTCAGATTGATCGTGACGTGTTGAAGATGTTTGCCCAGAAACCGCTCTCAGGCTGGGGCCTGGGAGCATTTCCTGAGGTGTACCCCCAGTTCCGCAGCTTCCATACTAATTTCTTCATCAACGAAGCCCACAACGACTATTTGCAATTGCTGGTCGAGATGGGCGGACTGGGATTCCTGGCCATGCTCTGGTTTGTGTGGACGCTTTATCACAGCGGCGCGCGAAAACTGCACAACTGGACTGAAGACGTGAATGGCGCGGTGGCTTTGGCCGCAATGCTCGGGGTCACCGGAATTCTGGTGCACAGTTTCTTTGACTTCAACCTGCAGGTCCCGGCGAACGCCGCCCTGTTTTATGTGTTGTGCGTGGTAGCAGCGATGGATCCGCGATTCGGCCTCTCCCGGCGGAGGAGAGTGCAGCCGGCAGAGGTTATGTCGGAAGTTTCAGGATAAGGGTGACGCTCGAGAAGGACGATCGACAAGCACTATCCAAGGACTATCAAAGATAAGCGCAGGGCGACCTAAGGGGCAATCGGGCTCACCGGATTACCTCCCTGGAGCAGCACCCAGGTTGTAAGTCCGCCCACGGCCGCAGCACCGCCGTAGATCACAATGGGCGAATCCAAAATGCCACTCATCCCGGCTGGAACCGCGCCGCCGCCGGACCTTCTCCGCTTTTTCTTCTTTTCCGGGGAGTTGCCAACCGTGGTCTGTTGTCCCTGAGAAAGAGTGGAAGTACCGGACCCGTCGCTGACGCTCACATCACCCTTCTGGGCTACGACCTGTACGTCCCCACTCGAGTCCTGCTTTACTTCAAATTCTGTCCATCCGGGCGAAAGCGGAACCACAGTGACTTCTCCTGCGTGAGTGGTCATCCCCTTGGAAGTGGATACCGTCACGCTGCCATGCTCTAACGAAACCGCGGGCCCTTCGAACTTGACCAGAGAATCTGCCAATACAATTACGCTCGACCCGGCGGCATTGATGTTGGCAATCGAGTCCGACTTGGTTTGCACCAGATCCCCGGGGAAAACAGCCGAGGTCCGAGGGACGGCGCTGCCGTTGATCCATGCTGCGCCTTTGGCATAGAGCATGGCGGGAGCGGAATCGGCAGCCCACAGCGACACGGGCACTGTGGCAATCATGATCCAGCAGGCAATCTTACGAAGCCCGGACGCACTCATGCGCAACTCCAATCGGGTGCTTAGTCAGTTCCTGCCATCGTAGCTCCTACGTCGATGCCCGTCAATTACATATCTAGATTTCAGAGGACGCCCCCGTGTCCAGAATAGTGTTCTTCCCGCGACGGTCTCGCTCTCCAATTCATCAGCCACGACCTTTTGTGCATTCTGCTCGAATCTGCTGCAGTCTGCTCCGCGGGTTACCGCCGTAACCGCCAGGTGCGGAAATCTCTCAAAGAGCACCGCGAAATCTGAAAACCTCTAGGAGACGTCCCACTCACGGGACGGCGCAGCCAGCGTGCTAAAATCCTTGGAGCAAAGAATATTTCCCAATGACGACTTTTCCTATATCCACAACTAGTCCCGTTGCTGAACTGAAGAGCAAAATCGAGCTGCGTCAGGCGAGGGTTGGCATCATCGGCCTCGGTTATGTCGGCTTGCCACTCGCCCTGCTGTATGCGGAGCAGAAATTCCGGGTCACGGGCTTCGATATCGATGAGCGCAAGGTAACCACCCTGGCGCAGGGCGGCTCCTACATTGTCCGCATCCTGCCCAGTGAGATTAAGCAAGCCCGCGAGCGCGGGTTTGAGGCGACCTCGGACTTTGCCCGCCTGGCCGAGATGGATGCCATCATCATCTGTGTGCCGACGCCCCTGAACGAATATCACGAGCCCGACCTCAGCTACATCACCAATACGACCAAGGCGATTGCGCCGCATCTGCGGGCGGGGCACCTGGTGGTTCTCGAAAGCACCACCTATCCCGGCACCACCGAAGAAATCATGGTTCCGATCCTGGAAAACGGGAACAAGCACGGTTTGAAGGCGGCCCGGGAAGGCGTCTCGAGCGGGCAGGAAATCTACGTAGCGTTTTCGCCGGAGCGCGAAGATCCTGGTAATACGACGGTGGCGCGGCGGGATATTCCGAAGGTGGTTGGCGGCCTTGATTCCCAGGCTGCTGAGGTCTCGGCGGCTTTGTACGGGGCGATTTTTAATCGTGTGGTGCGGGTCTCGTCACCGGCAGCCGCGGAAATGACCAAGTTGTTGGAGAACATCTACCGCTGCGTAAATATTGCCCTGGTCAACGAACTAAAACTGCTTTCCCTGCGCATGGGTCTGGATATTTGGGAAGTCATCGAGGCAGCCGCGACCAAGCCGTTTGGATTTCAGCCTTTTTACCCCGGACCAGGTCTGGGTGGACACTGCATCCCCGTCGATCCCTTCTATCTTTCGTGGAAAGCCAAGGAGTGGGATTTCCGCACCCGTTTCATCGAGTTGGCCGGCGAAATCAATATTGGCATGCCTTATCACGTGCTCGACTATGTGGCCAAGGCGCTGAATTCGCAGAAGAAGGCTCTGAATGGCGCTAAAGTCCTGGTGTTGGGATTGGCCTACAAGAAAGACATTGATGATCTGCGCGAATCTCCGTCCCTGACCATCATCGAGCTCTTGCAACAGCAAGGGGCCGTGGTTTCCTACAATGATCCATTTTTCCCGACGGTTGGGAAAGGCCGTAAGTACGACCTGCAAATGAAGTGCGCGCCGTTGGAAAACCTGGGACAATACGATTGCACATTGATCGTCACAGATCATTCTGACTACGATTACCAGCGCATCGTACGCGAATCGCAACTGGTAGTTGACACCCGAAACGCGACTCGCGGGATCAAGAGTCCTAAGATCGTGCGCTGCTGAAAGCCTTGTCAGGCGGGCGGTTCCTGCGGTTTTTCCCGGAACGGAACCCATGCCCGCCTGCATCAGTCGCCTCTGCCTGTGCAAAAGTTTTCCTGCCGGAGCGATAGGGCTTTGATACCCTATTCTTCACAAACCTAACTGGTTGTTAAGCAACCGCTTTCTTCGTCTCCCCCGGCCGGGAGTGGCGATATTCGTGCTCCGGTACTGGTGGGAAGCCGGGGTTGGCGCCTTTTCCCCGAAAGCAGGGGCGGGATCTTTGATTCTCCCGGGCTGAGAAATTTTTGGCACGAAGGCAGCTATCTGGAATGGCTGCACATCAAGACTAAGTATTGCCCCCGGATCGGATCAGTATTATGTCCAGTCTGTACCAAAACGGCCCCCTTGGCCTGCTGCCGGAACGGCGGCCACCGTGGTTAGAGTTTGTCCTTACCATGGGCGTACAGAGTCTTGCCCTCTTCGCCTTCGTGTGGTTAGGCGTCCTCGACCTGTCAGTCTTACCGGCCCCGGTTCATGACTACCACTTCATTCGGCTGGTAGAGACGCCGCCTCCGGTGAATCTTGAACCGGCGCCGGTGAAGGTCATTCCGCCTCCGCGTGAAGCTCAACTGGAAACTCCGCCCACCGAAGTACTTCGCGTCCCGCCTCCTGAAGTCCGGCCCAAGCCTCTCGAGGAGACGCCGGTGGCCCCGAAAATTGAGATCGCCTCCACCAAGCCGGTCTCACTTCCACCCACGGTCCCGGTAATTCCGCGGCAACTCGTGAAAACCCACGTCTTTTCTACCGGCAGCTCGGCTGTGCCTACCATCGCGGCAGCGCCTCAACACGTACAGACCGGAGGCTTCGGCGATCCGAATGGCGTGCCAGCCCGTGAAACCAACGGCAGGCCGGTCAACATCGCGCCGTCCGGGTCTTTTGATTTGCCCACCGGGCCGGGTTACGGCAACGGCACCGGAGGGTCGAAGGGAGTCCGCGGTGTGGTGGCCAGCACCGGCTTTGGTAGCGGCACTGCGACGGGTGACGGAAGCGGCAAAGTGAACACCACCCGGGGCACGGGCACGGTGCAGAAAAGCGGCTTTGGCGATGCGCAACCAGTCTCACTGGCTCAGATCCGCCCGAAGGCAACCGACGATTCCGCAGACCGGCTGGTTCCCGCCGAAGTCATCTCCAAACCGACTCCGACCTATACCCCGGAAGCGAGAAATTTGCGGATCGAGGGCGAGGTGGTGCTCGAAGTGGTCTTCGAAGCTTCTGGCAAACTGCGTATCGTTCGGGTAGTGCAGGGCCTAGGCCACGGTCTGGATGAATCGGCGGTCCATGCCGCGGAACAGATTCGCTTCAAGCCGGCCAAACGCGACGGACAACCATCCGATTACACTGCGCTGGTGCATATCGTGTTCCAGCTCGCGTAAGCGCACCGGCGCACCAAGCCATTGTCCCTGGGAACGAGCATGGGGCGGGAAGACCTACAGGCTTATCGCAGTCAGTGAGAGGAGGTAAGGGGGGATTCCGAACCTGAAGCCGGGTTGGGGGTTGGAGCCAACTCGAAGTTCGAGCCTACTGAATCGCGCTTCCGACTGAGGAAAACACATTGTTGGCGTTGGAACCGATTAGCCGGATCGTACCCACTACGATCACCAGAATTACAGCCAGCATCACGGCGTATTCGGCAACGTCCTGTCCCTGATCGTCGTGCCATAAATTTTTGAGCCACTTTGTCATCTGGCGCTCTCCTTAAGACTCGTATTGGCCTGCTGAATATCTCTCTCCGAGTACACGTCCAGCTCAACGATCAGCGGGCGCTAAGCTCAGAGTGCAAGTCTTGCATTAGGGTAATTGCGGAGGCACCGGCTGCCAATAGCCCACTGGTGGAAAGATATAGCACCAAAGTGCTACGACTTCAGGCGATAGTCTTTATTGGCAATGCCTGATTTACCGCGAAAAGGGCCAATTCCAGGCGGGTGGAGACCCCGAGTTTATCGAAGATGTTGCTCAGGTGATGCTTAACCGTATCTTCACTGATCTTGAAGTATTCCGCGATTTCCTTGTTGGAGTAGCCTGCCACCACTGCCGAAACGATCTCCAGCTCCCGGGGGGTCAGACCGAATTTCTTCTGTTTCGACTCTTCCCCGAAGGACTGAACCAGGTTCCTTAAATATTGCACCAGGTTGGACACGCTCTCGCGGCCCACCCAATACTCTCCCGCCATGACGGTATGAATGCTCTTCAGCAAGAGCTGGGTTGCGGAATCTTTTAGAACCACGCCGCGAGCTCCCAGTTGCAGGGCCTCGACGATCTGTTTCTTCTCAGCGGCGGCGGTCAGCAGAATCACCCGCACCGAGCTGTTGGCCGGGCCGGTACTCATTTCACGCAGCGCTTCCAGCCCGGGCATCCGGGGCATGGCCAGGTCCAGAAGCAGGATGTCGGGTTTCAACTGGCGGGCCATCTTGACCGCCTCCGCGCCGTCGCACGCCTCCCCGATGACCTTGAGATCGGGTTCGGCTTCGAGCAGGCGGCGCAGGCCGTCGCGAAAGATCGGGTGGTCGTCCGCCAGCAGAATGCGTATCGGTTGGGACCTTCGACTATCCATAGACCGCCTCCGGCTTCTGCGGGACGCTGACCTCGAGACGTGAGCCCTGGCCGGGATTCGATTCTATCGTGAGTTCACCGGCAATGACACGAACCCGTTCCTTAATCACCACCGGTCCTCGCCCCAGCGTGTCTAATTCCGCCTGGGAGAAGCGTCCGGAGAAGGGAAAACCGCGGCCGTCGTCTTCGATCAGCAGGGTCCAGCGGCCATTTCTGGCGCTCAGCCGCACCACCACCGTTTTGGCCTGGCTGTGCTTGCGAACGTTGACCAGCCCCTCCTGCACGATGCGGGTCAGCTCACGGCAGACGGGTTGGGGCATATCGGGTTCTTCCAGATCGGAGGAGAAGCGCGCGGTGATTCCGGTTTCGCGCTGAAATCTTTCCACCGTGTCCACCAGGAATCCAATCAGTCTTCGGGAATCCACGTCCAGCGATTTCATCTGTTGCATCAGTTCCCTGAGTTTCAGAACCTCCTCGCGCAGCAGTCCCTGAATGCGCCCCAACTCTTCGGGAACCAACTCTGACCTGGTGGTGGACTGGCGCCGCAGTACATCGACTTGCATCTCCACCGCAATCAGCGACTGGACCGCGCCATCGTGCAGTTCGCGGGCAAAACGGGCACGTTCCAGCGCGCCTGCCCGCAGCCGCAAGCGCCGCAACAGGTACACGTTATAGACCGCCGGCCCGATCTGGTGCACCAGTTCCTGAAGAAAGCGCAGTTCCTCCGTAATGTCGCCGGTCAACGATGGATTGAGAAAGAAAATCCGGCCGCGCCATTCCTTGCCGAAGACAAAGGAAACCGTCATCAGATTCCTGAAACCGTGTTGTTGTGCCAGCCGATCAAGAAATACGGGAGAAGCGCTTGGAATCTTCGCTCCCGTCTGGTCCAGACCGAGCAGCGTATAGCTTTCGGCCTTGTGACCGTTTCGCCAGGCATACGAGGTTTCTGCCGGGTATTCAAAGAGGTACATGTCGCGATCGGAAGGCAGGGGGTCGAGCCAGCGGAAGAAGGACGGCTCACCATTCCGAAGCAGCATTTCACCCACATAGACGCGATGGCCGCTGGCTTCCTGTGACGCTATCAGGGCTCGCCCGGCGCCATACATGACCAGCAACTCGCCCACAATCTCCTGCAGCGTACCGCTTAAACCGGCTTCGACCCGGACTTTGCCCAAAATGCGTGCAATCACCGCCTTCTCCGAGCGCAACTGCTTTTGTTGCTCCGCCAGGTATCCGAGAAGCAGCCCCATCACCAGGAGGTAGATCGAGAGCATAAAAAGACGCTTGGGCTCGAAGTCTGCGGCCTGAACCCCCAGCAGCGGCAAGTGGTAACGCTGCAGCAACCGGTCCACGCTGCTGAAGAAACCCAGTTGGAAGGCAAAGCTTTCCAGCCACAGCAGCGACACCGCGGATGCGGCGGTGGCTACAGTCTCGAACACTCCCCAGCGGTAAGCGGCAGCGGCCAGCACAAACACAAAGAAGAGGAAGAAAGGATTGGCCTGACCGGTGGCGAAAATTGAGATCAAGCCCGGCCAAACGATATCCGCCGCATGAACCAGAAGGCGGAAGGAGGCGGTCGACTGTTCACGCCGACGCAACAGCAGGATGACCAGCACGCCCTGGGCGATATAAAACGCCAGCAGGCCGTAGGCCCAAAAAGAGTAGCGGATTTCGGCCGGATCTATCCGGATGGCGACAAAAGCCGAAATAGCCAGCGAAACGCGGGCTGTCGCCAGCCATCGCTCGGTACGGCGTATCTCGCCGGGACCGATGGGAGCCCTCTGCCGCCACAGAAACCGATGTCGCAGCGCTTGAAATGGCAATCGAGTACGACTCAACTAGTCGATGCCCTCGATATTATTGGTGAGAGCGATGAAGAGCAAGTGCCACATGCGGAGCCCTCAATCCCCAACGGCCGACTTCATGCTTTAGCTTTTAAAAGAATTTCTTTGCGTCCTCGGGTTATTTTTCTCGGCGTGCTCTGCGGTCAAGAGCTTTTAACCGCAGAGGGCGCAAAGAACACCCGCGAGAACGCGGAGAAAACAAGGCCGGCACCATAAAGGCCGCAGACTCTATAATGCTCAGTCCGCGGAAATCATAACTGCCATTGCTGTATTCCTAAATGGAGGAACTGAATGCGCGCTGGCGCCCGGCTCTTTTTCCTGGTTCTTTCCTGTTTATTCCTTCTCGCTACGACCCCTGATATTGAGCTGCCTTTGAGCGGATACTCCGCAGCCTCGTCCCGCACGCAGCGGGAATGGGAAGCGAAGTTTCGCGCCATTCCGGAGCCGCAGAATCAGCGCGACTACATGCAGCGCCTTTCCGCCCGCCCCCACCACGTAGGCTCGCCCTACGACAAGGACAACGCGGAGTGGATGCTCGCGAAATTCAAAGAATGGGGTTTGGACGCAAACATCGAAAGTTTCGATGTGCTGTTCCCAACCCCAAAGGCCCGGGTGGTCGAACTGGTGGAACCAACTAGGTTCACCGCCAAGCTGCAGGAGCCGGCGCTGGCCATTGATCCCACCTCAAACCAGCAAGCCGAGCAACTTCCCACCTACAACGCCTATTCGGCGGACGGGGACGTCACCGCGCCGCTGGTGTACGTCAACTATGGCATTCCGGAGGACTACGAAAAGCTGGAGCGAATGGGCGTCTCGGTGAAAGGGGCAATCGTGATCGCCCGTTACGGTGATTCCTGGCGCGGCATCAAGCCCAAGGTCGCCGGTGAGCATGGCGCCGTAGGTTGTCTCATCTATTCCGAACCCGCCGATGATGGCTACGCACAGGGCGACATCTTTCCGGCAGGTGCATGGCGGCCGCGCGATGGCGTGCAGCGCGGCAGCGTAATGGACATGGCAACTTATCCCGGCGATCCGCTCACACCGGGCGTGGGCGCCACCAAAGATGCCAAGCGTCTTGCCCTGAAAGACGCAACCACCATCACCCGCATCCCCGTGCTACCGATTTCCTATGCTGATGCGCAGCCCCTGCTGGCAGCGCTTAAAGGAGAAGTCGTCCCGGATAGCTGGCGCGGTTCCCTGCCCCAGACGTATCACGTTGGTCCCGGTCCGGCCAAGGTTCACCTCAAAGTGCAGTCCAATTGGGACATCAGGCCGCTCTACGATGTCATCGTAAAGATTCCCGGTTCGGCCAATCCCGACGAATGGATTGTCCGCGGCAATCATCACGACGCCTGGGTAAACGGCGCCGAGGATCCGGTCTCAGGCACGGTCGCGTTAATGGAAGAAGCCCGAGGCCTCGCCACACTCCTCAAACAGGGTTGGAAACCGAAGCGCACCATTATTTATTGCGTGTGGGATGGCGAGGAACCCGCACTGCTCGGTTCTACCGAGTGGGGCGAAACGCATGCCGACGAGCTTCGCCAGCACGCCGTGGCTTACATCAACAGCGACAGCAACGGCCGCGGCTACCTTTCGATGTCTGGGTCGCACACGCTGGAGAAATTCGTAAACGGCGTGGCGCGGGACATCGAAGATCCCGAGAAGAAGATCACCGTCTGGAAGCGTGACCAACTGAAGGCCATCGCCGATGCCAAGACACCAGAAGACAGGAAAACAGTCCGCGAACGGGCTGACCTGCGGATCGACGCCCTGGGCTCGGGATCGGATTGGAGCGTTTTTCTCGATCATCTCGGCATCGCGTCGCTGGACCTCAGCTACGGAGATGAAGATGGTGGCGGAATCTACCACTCCATCTACGACGACTTTTACTGGTACACGCATTTTTCCGATACCGACTTCACTTACGGACGCGCCCTGTCGCAAACCGCAGGGACCGCGGTCATCAGGCTCGCTGACGCGGATCTGCTGCCCTACGACTTCAACGGCCTCGCCGATACCATCCACGTCTACCTGGATGAATTGCAAAAACTCCTGAAGACCAAGCAGGATGACGTCGTTGAGCGCAACAAGGAAATCGAGGAGGGAGTCTTTGTGGCCATCGCCGACCCGAAGAAAACCTCTGTTCCGCCTCCTGTGGAGGAAGTTCCTCCGCATTTGAATTTTGCTCCTCTGCAGAATGCCTCGGAAGCGCTCACGCGCAGTGCGGAACGTTACCAGCGGGCGCTGGAAAAAGTCACCAGGAACGGTGAACTGGCGTTGAGCACGGCTGCGCTGCAGGCTCTCGATTCCACGCTGATCCAAAGTGAACGCAAGCTTATCTCTTCCGATGGTCTGCCCGGCCGGCCGTGGTTCCGGCACCTGATTTACGCTCCCGGTGCGTACACGGGTTATGGAGTCAAGACGATTCCGGGGGTCCGCGAGGCCATTGAACAGAAGAAGTGGAAAGAAGCTGACGAGCAAATCGCGCGCGCCGCAAATGCGCTGCAGGACGAAGCCACACTGGTCGATTCGGCCGCGCTGGAACTGGAGAAGGGGCAGTAGGCTGGGGGCGGTTTCTGCCTCTTTGTTTCCAGTTTCCAGTTTCTAGTTCCCAGTTCGCAGTTTCTGGTTTTCGTGGCGCGGGCGCCCCCGCCCGCGTAAGGCCAATAGTATTTCTGGTGCTCGCTTTCGAGAAAAGAAAGGTGCATAACGAACTGACCAAACAGGTCAAAGGCCGCGGGCGAGGCGCCCGCGCCACACGGGTCATCCGGTGCGCTTCAATTGGCCGCAGGCAGCGTAGATGTCCCGCCCTCGAGGACGCCGGACAAATGTGGGCACTCCCGCCGCCATCAAAATATTCTGGAACTGCAAAACTCTTTCCTGGGCGGGGGTCTGGAATGCGATTCCGGGCCCAGGATTCAGCGCGATCAGATTTACCTTGGCCCGCACGCCTCGAATCAGCTCTACCAGTTCGCGGGCGTTTGCCGCCGCATCATTTACTTCATGCAACAAGACATACTCAAAGGTCAGCTTTTCCCGGTTCCGCAAAGGAAAATCACGAGCCGCGGAAATCAGTTTCTCTAGATTCCACTTGCGATTGATGGGCATGAGCCGCGTGCGCAAAGCATCGTTGGAGGCGTTCAGTGAGATAGCGAGTTTGGGCCGAACACTCTCCGAGCCCAGATCGTAAATGCGAGGCACGATTCCCGCCGTAGAGACGGTCATACGCGACTCCGGAATGCCGACTCCTTCCGCCAGAAGCCGAACCGCTTGTATAAAGTTATCGTAGTTGAGGAAGGGCTCGCCCATACCCATAAAGACCAGGTTGACGCGCTCGTGGGGAGGAGAAACGTTCTGCTGGTTGAGCACCGCGCAGACCTGTCCCACGATTTCCCCGGCGGTGAGATTTCTTTTGATCCCGAGTAATGCCGTCAGGCAGAACTGGCAATCAACCGCGCAGCCCACCTGGCTGGAAACGCAAATCGTGCTGCGCCCCCAACTTCGGCTGGCCGCTTCCATTTGCGTGCCGACCTCGCTCCCGTCGCCGGCTTCTCCCCCGTCGCCTTCCGGCATCCACACGGTTTCCACGCTTTGTCCGTCGGCATAGCCCACCAGATAACGAACGGTGCCGTCGCTGGATACGAACTTCTTCTCAATCCCGGGCAGGCCGACGGAGAATCCTCTTTCCGACAGGCTGCGCCGGAAATCCTGGGGCAGGGTTGAAATCTGGTCGGCGGTTTCAACTCTCTGCTGATACAGGGCTTCAAAAAGCTGGCGGGCCCGGTATGAAGGCTGCCCGAACTCCTCGACCAGAGTCGCAAGCTCCGGAAGTCGAAGTCCTAACAACGACGTTTGCGTATTCTGATCCATGCACTAAACCCAGACCCCAACCCGCCGCGCCTACCCACCGATTGTAGAGGATATGCTGGCGGGGCTCGATCCTGGGCGGTCCGATCACCGGCGAGAGTCTTCCCAAGTAGCTGATTCTAAGCCATAAATCAAGCATTCGCCGGAGCTGCTCCGGGTGTGCAACAATACTTATGCGGTCCCGGTGAGCTGTCTTGCCTGCGGACCCAGTTGAAAAGCCATGGTTCAGGAAGTGCGCAACATACGTCGCGAGGTCTTGCCCAACGGGCTGACCCTGATCACCGAGGAAATGGAGCACATTCGCTCCGCCTCCATCGGGATATGGATCAAGACCGGGTCTCGGGACGAGGACATGGAGTCGAACGGCATCTCGCATTTCATCGAGCACATGGTGTTCAAGGGTACCAAGCACCGCACCGCGGAGGAAATTGCGCGGCAGGTCGACTCCATCGGCGGCAACATGGACGCCTTCACCGCCAAGGAGTGCATCTGCTTCAGCGCCAAGGTGCTGGACGAGCACATGCCCATCGCCATGGACGTGCTCAGTGATCTGGTGCTGAACCCGATCTTTGACGTCGAGGACATCGGACGCGAGCGTGGAGTGATCCTCGAAGAAATTAAGATGGATGAGGACAATCCCGACTACCTGGTCCACGAAATCTTCACCCAGAACTTCTGGAAAGACCACCCTCTGGGCAAGCCGATCCTGGGAACCAAAGACACGGTAAAGAAGTTCGAGCGCAATGGCGTGATGGATTTCTACAAACAGCGGTTTGCTCCCGGCAACGTAATCATCTGCGCCGCAGGGCATCTGAAGCACGAGCAATTCGTGGAACTGGTTTCCAAGCATTTCGAGCATATGAAGCCCATGAAGAATGGCTTCCACAGCCCGCAGCCGAAGACTATGCCGCGCATCATCATGCGCAACAAGAAGGCCCTGGAGCAGGTGCAGATCTGCGTGGGCGTGCCTTCCCATCCCATCGCCCACGAAGACCGGCATGCTTCGTACATATTGAACACGCTGCTGGGCGGGGGGATGAGCTCGCGGCTGTTCCAGAACATTCGCGAACGGCAGGGCCTGGCTTACGCGATCTACAGTGATCTGTCGCCCTACCGCGATACTGGATGTCTTTCGGTGTACGCCGGAACCTCACGCGAGTCCGCAGGGAAGGTGGTGCAGTCCGTGGTCTCGGAATTCCGCAAGCTCAAGGCGGAGCCGGTCCCCGAGGAGGAACTGCGCCGCTCCAAAGATCAATTGAAGGGCAGCTTGATGCTGTCGCTGGAGTCATCCACGGCGCGGATGTCCAACCTGGCTCGCCAGGAAATGTACTTCGATCATTTTTTCGGCCTCGACGAACTCATCGAACGCATTGAGAGCGTCACCGCGGACCAGTTGACCGAACTGGCCAACGAGTTCTTCCAGACGGAATCGATTGCCGTAACTGTTCTGGGAAATCTCAATGGATTGAAGCTGACACGCGATCAACTCACCTGCTGAAAACAAGCTGAAGACAAGCTGAACGAATCGCAACACCGCTGTCTGCGGAAAGTTGCGCCCCTCCGCCGGTCACGTTTCATGACACTTTGCGGCGCAGCCCGCATCTAAATAGACAACTGAGCAGCACGCCCTTTGCGGTGATACTGCGGTGAAGCAGAAGCGGGGTGGGCTGCTGCTGTGGATCGGAGGAGGGTTATGGCACAGGTGATTGAGTTCTACATTCCCGCCAGATTCAAATCGAAAGTGAAGTGGATCCCGCTGGAGCAACGTGGAAAGATTCTCTCGTTCCCTGCCGACCTGAAAAAGTCGGCGTAACTGCCAGCAAGCGCCACCAAATAAAGATCAGTGGATTGAGCGCCCGGTCGCATCCGTTGCGAGCCGGGCGTTTTTGTCTTTAGCGTCCCCACCAGTAGAGGCAGTCTCTTGTGACGATGTAAGTCTTTGATTGTCAATGTAATAGCTACAATTTCCTTCCGGCGTGTGGCCACGATTTCTGGCTTTGTCCCCTTTTGCTAGCAGCGGTGCGAGAGTTTGACCAGTAACCCTTGAGTGCAAGACTTTGCCCTGTTCTGAAACCAAAACTGCACCATTACTGGGCAATGGTTTCGCTGGCTTCGAAGGATATTTCGAGGCATACTAGTGCGAATGGCCCGTCCCCCTACGGGCGGGAGGCTCCGCGCATGCCGTTGTTGGAGGAGAAAGAAGGGTCAGAGATCCAGCCCGTGTTCGGGGATGAGTCCGAACAGAAGCAGCGTCGTCAGATGCTTATCGCGCTGGCTCTGCTGCTGGTCGCTCTGATTCTGGTTCTGGTAAAGGACCGTGAATTCTGGTTTCCTTCGGAGCCGGTCGCGCAATCGGAATCGGAGCCCGTGGAAGAGGCTTCGCCCGATCAGAAGCCGCCACAAGCGGAAGCGGCGACGGCCGCTACGCCAGCCCCTGTGGCCCGAGTCAAGGCGAAGCCACACACACCGCCACCGGCCGAGCCCAGCCCGGCACCCGCTCTGGCTCCCGTGGTTACCAGCCGCGCCGTGCTTCCGCCGCTGGAAGTCGAAGTGGTGGCTGGAGACGAGCACCGGACAATCCAGCCCGGGACCGCTTCCGTGAAAGTGGATCTGCAGGCAAGAGCGCCATTCGCGCCGACGCAAGCCGCTTCCGCCCAGCCTTCTTCGGATTCAACCGGAGTAGCTGATGCCACCGGACGCGTCCGGATTAACCCCGGTGCTGCAGAGTTGCTCTCGCGCCCGGTCGAACCTAACTATCCCCTGCTGGCCAAACAGATGAAGGTTCAAGGCGCGGTGGTGCTGGAAGCGCTCATCGGACGCGACGGCAACATCCAGGATCTCCACGTGCTCAGTGGGCCTACGATTCTTTCCGCCGCAGCCCGGGAAGCCGTGAAGCAATGGCGATTCAAGCCTTATCTGCAATCGGGGAACGCAGTAGAAACTGAGGCCCGCATCACTGTTAATTTCACGATTTCAACGCAGTGATTCAAACCGTTTCCGGTTTTCGCAGGGAAGCGGAAAAATGGGACAGCCCACGTAGATTATTTCTCAACAAAATTAAACGGGCGCCCCGACTCTTGCGAGTCGCCGGACGCCCGGGCAGCCCTCCCCCAGAACTGCTCACCTACGAAAATAAAGCTTGGGCCTTTTCGTGGGAATAGCACTTCTGTGCCAGAAAGAGCCACCGAGGTGCCATCCATCAAACACCCGGCATTCATTCATCTCTCAATGGACCGCCGCAACGCCCGCAGGACTTGCTGCTCTGGCTTCGGGGGCTCGTTCCACCCGGTTTCGCCCGTTGGCCTTGGCGTTATAAAGTGCCGAGTCGGCGGCGCGCACCAGATCCTCTCCCCGGGAAAGCGTGAGACTGGCTCCAGGCTGTGCTGCTAGTCCGATGCTGATGGTCACACCGATCGGCCCTGCGTCGGTTTCGATCGGTTTTTCCGACACGTACGCCCGCATCCGTTCCGCAGTCACTCCCAGATCCGAGGGCGTGCACGCCGTCAACAGAATCAGAAATTCTTCTCCGCCGTATCGGCCTACATAGTCATAGTTGCGCACCGAGGCCAGCAGGCGGCGTGATACTTCACCCAGCACGGCGTCTCCAGCCTGGTGTCCGTAAGAGTCGTTAATTATTTTGAAGTGGTCGACGTCGGCCATGACTACACCCAGGGGCTCTCCGACTCGCAGGCTGCGCTGGGTTTCGCGGTGCAACAGATCCATGATGGCTCCACGATTCCAGAGTCCGGTCAGGGGATCATGTGCGGCCTTGAATTGCAGTTCGGTGTGGGCTTTCATCAAATCGCTCTGCAGCTCCAGAATTCGTTTGCCGGCGCGCATCCGGGCACGCAGTTCATTTACATCGAAGGGCTTGATCAGGTAGTCGTCTGCACCAGCTTCCAAACCGGCGACGATATCTTCCTTGCCTGCCTTGGCTGTAAGCAGCAGCACATACTTATACGGACCTCGAGACTGTTTACGAATTCTGCGGCACAGCTCCACGCCATCCAGTCCCGGCATCATCCAATCCAGAATAGCCATTTGGGGCGAGTCGTCCTGTTGCAGAACCCGCCACGCATCCAAGCCGTTTTCCAGGGATGTGACACGATATTTCCATTTCCGCAACCAGCTCTCGAGGATATGGCGAAAAATGCGATCGTCTTCCGCGACCAACACCGTGTCTGGGGTTGAAGATCCCTGGTCCAGCGTCGGGTCTTTGTGGACACTCATTGAGTCGCTCCTGCTGGTTCTTTCAGGGCCAGATGCAGACCTGCCATTTCCCGCTCCAGCAAAATAAAGACGTCCCTCGCTTGGGACAGTTGCTTGTCATGCCCCATCTCTTCAAGCTGTCGGGCCGCCTGGACCGCGCCCGCCGCACCCAGATAGCCAAGCTCGCCTTTGAGACTGTGGGCGGCGCGATTCACCGCCTGCGGCTCGCTGGCGGCGATGGCCTCCCGCAGCGTTTGCATCAGTTTGGGCGATTCCTCCAAAAAAATGTGGCACAGTTCGCGAAGAAGATCCTCATCCCCGCCCAACCGGTCCAGGGCCTCAGCCTTGCCCCACAATATTGTTTCGGAAGACTTGGGCACCGGGACCGCGGTCGGTTCGGTAGCGGAAACATTGGACAGCGACTTTTCAATATCGCCAAAACGTATCGGCTTGGTCATATATCCATCCATTCCGGCCTGCAAACAGCGCTCCCGGTCACCCTTCATGGCGTGAGCGGTCATAGCAAAGATGGGCAAGTGAGTACCGCCCTTTTTCTCGTGTTCGCGGATCGCTTCCGTCGCCGCCAGACCATCCATCTCCGGCATCTGGACATCCATGAACACCACGTCAAACTTTTGATTGACGGCGAGCGCCAGAGCTTCTTTGCCGTTGCGCGCGAGCACGGAAGAATGCCCCATCTTCTCCAGCACGCGCAGGATCACCGCCTGATTCACAGCGTTGTCCTCGGCGACCAGAATGTGAAGTTTGCGCGATGATTCGCGCATCGAATGTGGATTCACCAGCGGTTTTGCGGCAGGGTTGCCGCCATGCGCTTGATGCAGCACGGCGAGGATGCCATTGCGGAGATCGGCGCTCATGACCGGCTTGAGCAGGTAGGCGGAAATCTTCAACTCCCGGCATCGCTCACCGTCGCCGGGTTGTCCTCCGGAGGTCAGCATCAGAATCTTGGTGTCGCCGTAGCCAGCCTGGCACCGAATCGCTTCGCATAGCTGGAATCCATCGATGCCGGATAGATGGGCATCCGTCAAGATGACGGAAAAGAAATCCCCTCTCTGGCCCGCGGCGTCGATGGCAGCCATCGCGGCCGGTGCACCGTCGACCGCCAATGACTTCATTCCCCATCGGCTGGTCATCTCGGAAAGAATCCGACGATTGGTTTCATTGTCGTCAACCACCAGCACCGATACGTCTTTCAGGTCGGGTACAGACCCGGGCAGGGGGACCTCGGCCTGGATTGTCTCCACCGCATAGCCGACGGTGAAATGAAACGTGCTACCCTTGCCTTCGACGCTTTCCAGCCAGATCCTCCCTCCCATCAATTCAACCAGGCGTGCGGAAATGGCCAAACCCAGCCCCGTCCCTCCGTATTTTCGGGTCGTGCTGCTATCCGCCTGGGTGAAGGCGTGGAACAGCAACTTCTGCTTCTCAGCGGGGATTCCGATGCCCGTATCGGTGACCTTGAAATGCAGCTCCACGTTTCCATCGTGCTCCGACTGTTGGATAACTTCGATCAACACCTCTCCCTTTTCAGTGAACTTGATGGCATTGCCTGCCAGGTTCAGGAGAACCTGGCGCAGCCGTCCCGGGTCGCCGATCAGATGAGGTGGGATGTCAGCGCTTACGTCGCAGGCCATCTCCAGCCCTTTTTCATGCACTCGCAGGGCTAGAGTTTTGACGGTGTCGCCAACACAGTCGTAAAGGTTGAAGCTGATTTTCTCCAACTCCAGTTTTCCCGATTCGATTTTGGAGAAATCCAGGATGTCGTTGATAACGGTCAATAACGACTCGCCCGAGAGTCGCACCAGGAGCAAGTAGTCCCGTTGTTGTTGGGTCAACTCCGTATCCAGGGCCAGTTCGGTCATGCCCAGAATCCCGTTGATGGGAGTACGGATCTCGTGGCTCATGTTGGCGAGGAATTCTCCCTTGGCGCGGCTGGCGGCCTCGGCAGCATCTTTGGCGGCTGCGAAATGCAAGTTCGTCGCTCGCAGTTCAGCGGTACGCCGGGTTACTTCTTCTTCCAGGTTGTCACGGTGATGTTGCAGGGCTTCGTCGCGCTGTTCGATCTGGGCCAACATTTCGTTGAAGCTGCCCACTAACAAGCCGATTTCGTCCTGACTGGTCACCGGACAGCGGATCGCGTAGTTCCTCTCACTGGCGACCTTCCGGGTGGTCCGCAGTAACTCGAGGATTGGCTCCGATACCAGCTTTTGCATGCGCGCAGCCAGCACCAGGGCCACGACCGAAGAAAGCAGTAGCGTCAGCGCCATCGCCACGGGATACGCCCGCAGTCTCGTGGTCATCTCAGAAAAGTCCGATTCCACATAAACTGTGCCGATCAAATCCTTGCCAAGACTTACTGGTTGAAACTGAAGCAGGCGGCCTTTTTCAAAGAAACTCCCACTCGGGCGGGGCGACGGCGGGGAAAACGCCGGGTCCTTCCCATCGCGAACGTAAGTCGCGAAAACCTTGCCATCATCCGTGTACAGGCAAGCCGCCGTGATGTGAGGCTGCGTACGCAGGGAGTGCAGAACGTCCCTGGCCGCTTGCTCATCGTGGAACGTCAGCGCGGCCGTACTGTTGTCCGCAACCATGGCAGCCAGCGTAGATACATCGCTTAATATGGCCCGGCGGTACATGATCAGGTCGTAGGCAACCATCACGACGCAAGCCAGCAACAGCGATACCGCAGTGATCGAGAGAATGATCACCGTCAGCTTTCGCCGGACGGACATGTCACGTAAGACACTCATTTGATATCTGGGGTATCTTCGTCGGTCACAATGAGCTTGGCCACGGTCAACAACCGGGCACTTACCTTCAGATGTGCCCGTTCTGCCGCCTTCACATTGACTTCAAAGCGGACTCGGCTCTCATCGAGGACAAAGTTGATGATCCCTCCCATTCGGGCAAAGCCGGCGCTGTCTCCCACGGTCAGAACGCTGGCTCCTCGCAGACCGTGCAGGACTTCCCGCACCTGCTGCTTTTCTGAAGCAGCCACGAATATGATCTGACAGGACTTCGCCTGCGGCACGCCGGAGGGATGGATGACCTCGATTCTGTGGCCGTTTACGGTCTTGTCCGCAATCATCTCTTCGAATTCATGGCCAAAAGGATCCCGTCCGAGTACACAAATTTGCAAAGGGGCGTCGGCGCTGCTAAACGCGTCGGCCGGCCATTCCACAAACTTCGCGAAGTTGAAGAGGAAAGCCGCCTTGACCTGAAATTCGGTGGCAGATTGCGCCTGTGTGACCACCGCCAGAAAACATAGGATGACCCGGATTGCGAGCCACTTCCAATGCGGTCCGAGACCCCTCCGCAACCAGGCAGGGCTGCTTTCCCTGGAGACCTTCTGCGCTTGGCTGAATCGATTCAACTTGTCGCGTCCTGTTTCAGAATTGCCAGGTAATCTTTCCGTAAACACTGCGCTTGATCAGCGTGGATCGGATGCTTCCTGTGTCATCCACAAACTCCAGGTGGCGGTCCTTCACCAGATTCTGGCCAAACACGCTCATCGAAAGCCCTTCTGTCCATCGCCACGTCAGCCCAGTATCGAGCCGGGTGTAAGACGGAATTGCTCCGCTTTTAAGGCGACCCACAAAATATGCGGAAGCGTCCCACCCAATTCCATGCATCAGGTTGAGGTGTGATCGAAGTTGGGCACCGTGAACCGGGTTGCTGCCCTCCTGATCCAGGACGGAACTTGTGTCCTGGCTCGCCGCATCCAGATGCATATGAATCTGCTCGAAGGCATACCCTGGGCTGAGCATCCATCGATCCGTAACCTTCCAGTTCGCCACCATTTCGAGTCCATGGGCTTCTCCGTGCATAAGGTTCTGGAAGGTAAATGGAAGGACGAGATGAGGAGGAGATGGAGCGGTCTCGAAGAAAGGCGCGGCCGGCTCAGTTGTACTCTGATGTTCATAGTCGTTGTAATATGTCGCGAAATCCATCGAGAAATGGCTGGAAGGCGCCACGCGGTAACCAAGTTCATACGCCGTTGAGTCCTCATTCTTGAAACGAGGATTGCCCTCGAAGGCCAACAAGACAGGAGTGCCGCCAGCTCCCGGGAATCCGCCGACATTCGCCCGCACCGAGGCATCGCTTTCTGCGGGCGTCCGTTCCGCTCGGGAGATGGCAGCCCACAACATATGACGAGTAGTGGGTGTCCACGACACCCGTACGCTCGGCATCCAGGTAAACCCAGTGTAGAAGTTGTGTTCCAGCTTGGTGCCTAGTGTCACGTACAGCTTGCTCGGTACCAAAGCAACCTCGTCCTGGAAAAACGTACTGAATAGCTGCAAGCCGAGGCCTGGGGGAGTAAACGATGCGGTGAGATTTCCGTGGGTGCTGGAATCGCTATACCTGTAACCGCCTCCCCAGACGATGTCCTGCCGGCTGCCCCAGAGGAAGTGGTGCTGGAAGTCAATGGCGAAGGTGTTTCGCTCCTCGGTGAGACGGTCGTCGCGCTTGTAACGATCGAAGGAAACCTGCAGCCTGGTGTCCGATCGCGCGGAGACAGCGTGGTCCCAGGTGGAATTCAGAAAACCGCCCGACAGTGGAACCGCAATATCAATATTCTGAAGTCCCGGCGATGTAACCGCTGGAAGAAACGTGGCGGGAGAACTCTCCCGCCCGGTGTACACATCGCCCTGTACCGTGAGTTGGTCTTTTTCAGACAGGTGAGTATCCGTGCGAAAACCGCCGCGCAGTAAGTACCAGCCATCGAATCCAACCATCCCTTCGGGAGCAGGCTGATGATCCTGATTGAAGTATTTGGTAAGAACCCGGTAGGTAGTGCTTTTGCCCAGCCCCCCTCCATATTGTGCAGTCCCAAATCCCTGATCCAGATTGCCCCCGCCCGCCACTAGCATGCCGCCCTGGGTCTCCGCGGCTTTCTTGGTGATGATGTTGATCACTCCGTTGACCGCGTTTGCTCCCCAGACCGTCCCCCCTGGGCCGCGGATTACTTCAATCCGTTCGATGTCCTCCAGTGGCAGATCCAATGTGTCCCACAAAACACCGCCAAAGGTCGGCGTGTACACATCGCGACCGTCAACCAATACCAGTAATTCGTTGCTGAAGCGCCCGTTAAGTCCGCGCACATTAATGGCCCAGGTGTTGGCGTTGATTTGCTCGACATCAACCCCCGGGACCATGCGCAGCAGATCGGGAATGTTGGTCGCGCCGGAACGCACGATGTCGGCCGCAGTGATGACAAATATTGCGGAGGCCGTGCGTGATATTTTCTGCTCCCTCTTGGAGACCGAGGTCACTTCGGTATTCATGAGGTCTTCCAGGCTCAGGTCGGTCAGGTCCGCAGGCTTTGCCTGCGGCCAGGCCGGGACGTTCAGGAAGAAGAGCATGGCTAACTGGGCGAGCACACAGCCAGCATGAAGGGCGCGTCCTCTTCTCGAGGCCGGCTCAGATTCGCTGCCTGGATTGACGATACCGATTCCACTACACAAAGAATTTCTCCTGCGCTGTTCGTTCCGTGGTGGGGCTTCATGCCGAAGCGCATGACCACACCAGTTTCTTCGGCAAAACCTGATCCCTCTTTAGGCGGCGTGAGGCGCCAGGGGGGCGACGCCGGAGCGGGGTTTCCGCCGGCCTGCCCGAAAGGACATGCTCCTCGGGTGGAGGAGGGTTGACGTTTTCCGAAAGCATGGCGGCCGTTGGATTAATTTCCCACAACCTTCCGGTAAAGCTGCCCCTCGATCCGCCGATGACACAGATACATGGGAATTCAGCGCCATTTTGCCTCCATGCTCCCGTTGCTCTAACCGGCTTGCAGCGAAAGGGTTGCACTCGATGATGCAGGATGCGGATCTGGTGGAGCGAGTCGAAGATACAACCGTCGAAACCACGCTCCGGCGCAGGGTGGCGGTCGGATTCACTGTGGCTGTGTTGCTGACTTGCCTGATGAGTTTCCTTTCCTGGTACAACGCAAAGGAAGCGGCGGCGGAAGGCGACTGGGTCGGGCATACCCAGACCGTGCTGCAGACGCTTGCAACCACGCTTAGTCACTTAGTGGATGTGGACACGGGAGGAAGGGCTTTCGCGATGAGGGGACACGAGTCAAGTCTGGGGCCCTATCAAACAGGGATGGAGACGATCACCCCGGACCTGAACGCATTGCGTCTCCTGACTGCGGACAATCCTACCCAGCAACAGGCATGCGATGTGCTTGAGCCGCAAGTCCGAGCCAAAATCCAGGCCAGCGCAATGCTCGTGGCAGCGCGGCGGCAGAGTGGCGAAATCCCCACCGATCGCCAGCTTACAGAGGGCGAGCAACTAATGGATGAAGTGCGCGCTACGGTCCAACAGATGAACGCCGAGGAAGAACAGTTATTGAAAGATAGCTCCCGGAAAACCCGTGCCTCGTGGCGCCTGACGATTCCCGCGATGCTGTTGGGCTCGTTCCTGGGGTTGGGCTTCCTGGTAACCGCCTGGCTCACCATTAACCGCGAGATCGGCGTCAGCGCACGTGGGCGGGCGCAAGTCAGCGCCCTGAATGCCGATCTGGAGCGGCGCGTGGAACAGCGGACGGCCGCCCTAGAGTCCGAGATCGCCGAGCGGAAGCAAGTCGAGCAAGCGGTAGCGAGACAGGCCGAGGAACTCGCTCGCTCGCGGCAAGCCTTGGAGGCACAGACGCTCATGCTGCAGTCCGTGCTGGACAGTATGGCCGAAGGGTTGGTCGCCGCGGACGAGCAGGGACAATTCACCCTCTGGAACCCGGCGGCAGAAAAGATTCTTGGCCTGGGTGCGGCGAAAATACCCAGCCAGGAATGGAGCCAGCACTACGGAATCTTCTTGCCCGACGCGCTGACCCCCTTCCCGCCCGACCAACTTCCGTTGGCTCGGGCTATTCGAGGGGAAACCTGTACCGCGGAGATGTTCGCGCGGAATGCGCGATTGACCGATGGAGTTTGGATCGAAGCCAGCGGTCATCCTCTGAAAGGCGCGGACGGCATGCACCATGGTGGAGTCATCGCCTTTCGCGATATCACCCAGAAGAAGACCGCCGAACAGGAAATCCAAAAGTTGAACGAGGTGCTCGAGCAGCGGGTCGCAGAGCGAACTGCCCAGTTGGAAGAAGCCAATAAAGAGCTGGAATCTTTCACCTACAGCGTTGCCCATGATCTGCGGGCACCGTTGCGTCACATCGCAGGTTTCTCGGGAATTCTGGTAGAAGAGTTCGGCTCTTCTCTGAATGCTCAGGCCCAGAGTTATCTGCAGCGCATCAAGGAAGGCACGCGCAAGATGGGCCAGCTGGTGGACGAGTTGCTGACTCTGGCGCAGGTAGGCCGTCAGGAGCCCAATCTGCAGCAGGTCGGCCTGAATTCCATCGTCAAGGAAGTGATCGGCATCCTGGAGCCGGAAATTGCGGGGCGCCACGTGGAGTGGAGAATCGCCAGCCTGCCATTTGTTGAGTGTGACCCCACGCTGCTCAAGCAAGTCTTTCAAAATCTGATTTCCAATTCGCTCAAGTACTCACGGCCGCGCCCGCAAGCCCTGATCGAGATCGGGCCAATTCAGGTCGACGGTCGCCCGGCTATCTTTGTCCGCGACAACGGAGTGGGGTTCAGCATGAAATACGCCGATAAGTTATTTGGTGTGTTTCAACGCCTGCACCGCTCCGAAGACTTTGAAGGCACTGGCGTGGGCCTGGCGACGGTGCAGCGAATCATCAAGAAGCACCAGGGCAAGGTCTGGGCAGAGGCGCAGTTGGATCAAGGAGCGACCTTTTTCTTCACCCTCGGCGGCATGCCACCCGCCGAAGTGAAAAAGGAAATCATGGTAGTGGGAGCGTAATCATGCACTCAGCTGAAACCGACATTCTGCTGGTGGAAGACAGTGAGGACGATGCCGAACTGGCGATCCATGCCCTGCGGCAAGAGCGCCTGGCAAACAACATTTTCATCGCGAGAGACGGACAAGAAGCTTTGGACTTCCTTTTCTGTCGTGGACCTTTTGCTTCGCGATCGTTCGATCGCCCCCCCAAGCTGGTCCTGCTCGATCTGAAATTGCCCAAGGTCGACGGCATAGAAGTCCTCAAACAGCTTAAGAACGATCCCCGGACCAGGGCGATTCCCGTCGTCATCCTGACTTCTTCCAAAGAAGAACGCGACTTGGTCCGCAGCTACGACCTCGGGGCCAACAGCTATATCCCGAAGCCTGTGGACTTCGAACAGTTCCGGCAAACGGTGAAGACCTTAGGCCTGTACTGGATGATGATCAACCAGCGCCCCGCAGTCCATGAGGCGGCGAAATCAGCGGGGGAGACCGTGTAATGAACGCGACGGGCATAGCCATAGGCCGTGAGGCCGAGAACTCGAGCATTGTAAAACCCCGGCTTCGGGTCTTGTTAGTGGAAGACGACCCCGCTGACCAGGAACTGGTCCTGCGAGAGCTGGGGAAGAGTGAATTCGAGATCAGCAGCGAGGTGGTCCAGACTGCCGAAGAGTTCCGGCAGCGGGTCAGAGTGCGTTGCCCGGACGTGGTGCTGGCCGACTACAACCTGGGGCAGTGGCGCGGCACGGAGGCTCTGGAAATTTTGCGTGAAGAAGGCCTGGATATTCCTTTGATCCTGGTGTCGGGCACCATCGGAGACATGACCGCGGTGGACTGCATCAAGCAAGGCGCCACCGACTACGTGCTAAAGGATTCGCTGGCCCGGCTGCCGGTGGCATTGCGACGGGCGTTGAATGACAAGAGATCGCGCGAAGAACGCCAGCGAGCGCAAGAATCGCTGGCCCAGAAAGTGGAGGAACTGGCGAGCTCCAATCGCGACCTGGAACAGTTCGCCTACGTGGCCTCTCACGACTTGCAGGAACCGTTGCGCATGGTGGCGGCTTACACTCAGCTGCTGGCTGACCGCTATCGCGGCAAGCTCGACGATCAAGCCGACAAATACATCAACTATGCCGTTGATGGTGCCGCGCGCATGCAGAGTCTCATCCATGACCTGCTGGCCCTCTCCCGGGTAGGGCGGCAGGAGACGGATCTGAAGAGTACCAACTGCAACGAAGTGGTTGGGCAGGTGTTGGGGGATCTGCAAGCCGCGATCCTGGAAAGCGGCGCTGTAGTCAACCACGAACACTTACCCTGGCTCATGGCCAACCGGTCACAACTGAGGCAGGTGTTTCAGAACCTGATCGGGAACGCGATCAAGTTTCACGGCGCCGAGCCTCCGGTCATTGACATCTCGGCACAAAGGCAAGGCGCTAACTGGATATTTTCCGTTGCCGACAATGGCATCGGCATCTCCGCCGAGCATGCCGAGAACGTCTTCATCATTTTCAACCGCTTGCATACCCGTACCGAGTATCCGGGCAACGGCATCGGACTGGCCATCTGCAAGAAGATCATTGAACGGCACGGTGGGAGGATCGAAGCTCTGGCGCGCGACGGCGGGGGAACGATTCTGAGATTCACTTTGCCGGTGGAGAGATTGACCGGAACCCGGGAATCTTCATGACTGCAGTCACGGCGGAAATCCTGTTGGTGGACGACAATCCGGCCGACCTGGATTTGACCATCGATGCCCTGGGACAGAGCAAGTGGCCCGCCAACGTTAGCACGGTTTGCGATGGGATGGAGGCCATCGCTTTTCTTCGCCGCAAAGGAAAATACACGGCTGCGGCCCGTCCCAACCTCGTCCTGCTGGACCTGAATTTACCCAGGAAGGACGGGCGCTCGGTTCTGGCGGAAGTCAAATCGGACCCGGCGCTGCGCCGCATACCGGTCGTGATCTTCAGCACCTCACAGGCTCCCCTCGACATCGAGCGAAGCTACGCGCTGGGGGCCAACAGTTACGTCAGCAAGCCGCCCACCCTGCGGGATTGGATGGCGGCGGTGGTTCTACTGAAAGAATTCTGGATTGGCTGTGCCTGCCTCCCCCACGAGGAAAACTAATGAATAACGGATCGAAGCATATCCTGTTGATCGAGGACAACCCAGGGGACGCCGACCTGGTCCGCCTGCGACTGGTCGAAGCTCACTCTGACGTTGCGGTTTCCTGCGTAAACCGCCTCTCCGCCGGACTGGCTGCCATGGTGGTGGAAACCCCGGCCATGGTGCTGCTCGACCTCAACCTTCCGGACAGTCGCGGCGCTGAAACTTACCGCACTGTGCTCAAGCAGGCGCCCGGCGTGCCAGTCGTGGTTCTCTCCGGTCAGGACGACGAAGAACTCGCGGTCGACGCGGTTCATCAAGGGGTGCAGGACTATCTGGTCAAGGGGAATTTCGACAGCAAGCAACTGGCCCGCGCCATGCGCTATGCCATCGAGCGCCAGGGTTTGTTGACTTCTCTCGACATCAGCCGCCTGCAGCAACTCAAGTTCAAGAACGATTTCCTTTCCCATGTTTCGCACGAATTGCGCACTCCTCTGGCCTGCATTCACCAGTTCGTTTCTCTCATCCTCGATGGATTGGCGGGGCATGTGCTTCCCGAGCAGCGTGAGCACCTGGAAACCGTATTTCGAAGCGTGAACCAGTTGCGCTCCATGATCACTGAGCTGCTGGAGGCCACACGCGCTGAATCTGGAAAGACTACAGTCGAGCTCCATTGCGTCGTCATTGGCGAACTGGTTCGGCAGGCCGCGGCCATGCTGCGGGCCACTGCCCAGGCTAAGGGTATCGGCCTGGAAGCAGGGCTGGACATCAGGATTCCGTTCGTGTACGCGGATTCGAACCGCATCATGCAGGTGCTCACCAATCTTATGGACAATGCGATCAAGTTCACCCCTCCCGGTGGCTCGGTCATGGCAAAGGCCTTCCTGGTGGACGGCGATCCCGATTTCGTCTACGTCTCGGTCACCGACACCGGCCGCGGCATCAGCCCGGAAACCAAGGCCCTGATTTTTGAACGCTTGTACCAGGACCCGAATTCAAGCAACGACAGCCGCAAGGGCCTGGGCCTGGGACTCTACATCGCGAAAGAGCTGGTCCAGTTGCACGGCGGACGGCTCTGGGTAGACAGTCAACTATCGCACGGGAGCACCTTCACCTTCACCCTGCCCTTATTTTCGCTGGCGAAATTCCTTTCGCCTGTAATTACCTTCCAGGGCCGTCTGCGGGACTCGCTTTCCGTAGTTGCGCTTGAGCTGGCGCCGAGGTTCATCCCGTTTGCCGGCGACTGGAAACAGATTCGCCAGGAGTGCCTGCAGATCATGCAACTCTGCATCTACGGCGACAAGGACGCCATCTTGCCGACGCGGGAAGACAGCGGCTCCGGGGAAACACTGCTGGCCGTGGTTTCCGCCGACGGGCTCGGAGCAAAAGTGGTGGTGAACCGTATTGTTGAGCGCCTTGAACGCAGCGAGCGTTTAAAGACGAATTGTGTATTCAAGGTCTCGTCCGTGGGATTGAAGCTGCCGACGCAGGCTCCCGAGGAACCTGTGGAAAAGCTTGTCCAGGAAGTTGCCGATAGCATTAATGAGATCAGTATGGCAGCGCTTCGGCAGCGCCAGGCTTCCGAAAACTGACTGCATCCGTCAGTAACCGTTGTTGTGCGGCAGCTCAGACCGCGAGAGTCGTAGTCTCGTAAATTAAGGAGAGAACACAGTGGATAAACCGAAAATCCTGATCGTTGACGATGATCCCGACTTGCGACGGGGTCTAAACCTGCGCTTGCGCGCCAGCCACTTCGATACCGCCTATGCCACCGATGGCTTCTCGGCCATTGCCATGGCCCAGAAGGAGCGACCGGACCTGATCATTCTCGACATCGGTCTGCCCGCGGGAGACGGCTTCATCGTGCTCGACCGGTTACAACAGAGCGCCCAGCTTTCCACCATCCCGGTCATCGTCCTGACCGCGCGGGATCCACAGTACAACCGGGAGCGCACCCTGAAGGCGGGGGCATGTGCCTTCCTGCAAAAACCCGCTGACAACAACGAGTTGCTGGATGTAATTCGCACGACCCTGAGTCCGGCCTGGCCGGGCACGGCGGCCGAGACTCGGCCAGCGAACTAGCAGCAGAATCATCAGCCAGCGGTCGAGAGCGAGGCAGCTCTGACCCTCGCATGCCGGAGCCTGCCCGCACGCAGCTCATGCGTGCGAACTGTATCTGAACCTTCGCCCGCTCCCTGCCGATGAATGCCAGTGGAGGCTGGCTGTACGGCTGCGCTCCCGGCAAATGACGGAACTTCAGGATCCAACTATCTTCCGAGCCATTTTGGACAGCCTGCAGACGGGAGTGTACCTGGTCGGGCGTGACGGGAAAATCCTGTTCTGGAACGACGGCGCGGAAAGAATCACCGGCTACCGGCGTCATGAGGTGATTGGCCGATTCTGCCACGAGAACATTCTGATGCATTGCAACGAACGGCAGTGCGTTCTGTGCGGCACGGCATGTCCTCTCTCCGCAACCATGCCAAGAGACAAGACCAGCGACGCCCAGATGTTCTTCCGTCACAAGGCGGGTCACCGGGTGCCGGTGCATGTCCGGGCCGCGCCCTTCCGGGACCAGAAAGGGTCGATCATTGGTATTGCGGAGAGCTTCGATGAACAGCGTTCCGTGTGCGAAGCGGACAACCATCAGAATCACCTTGCCGCTCACGGCTGCCTGGATGCAGTCACGGGTGTCATGAATCAGGCTCTGACCCGATCCTATCTGCGCGAGCATCTGGCCTTCTTCGCCGAGTACGACCTTGCATTCGGAACATTGTCCATTCGAATCGAGCAATTGCAGGAGTTCCGGGCGGCCTATGGGCGTGAGGCTGCCGATGACATTCTGCACGTGGTGGCGGAGACCATGAAACGTACCCTCGGTACCGCGGGGTTTCTGGGGCGCTGGACGGAAGACCGGTTCCTGGCCATCGTGCCCAATTGCGCCGTGCCCGAGTTGAAGAAGATTGGCGACAACATTCAGGCAATCGTGAACGCCTCAGAGATCCAGTGGTGGGGTGATCTGTTGCCGGTTACGGTTTCTGTGCGACGAACCATGGTCCAGACCGGTGACCGGATCGAGTCTCTCTTGGAGCGGACCGAGCACGTGCCCGGCGCGCTTCCCGTTAACAGTGACGAACCGCCACAATAGATTGAGCGAACCCTATGTTTGCCATTATCGGAATCCTGGTTGTTTTCGGTGCAGTGGTTGCCGGATACCTGATGGAGCACGGGAACCTGAAGGTGCTCATGCAGCCTGCCGAACTGGTCATCATTGGTGGGGCTGCGATCGGAACCGTCCTGATCGGTAATCCCCTGCATATCCTTAAACAGATGGCCTCGGGGGTTGCCGGCGCCTTTGGCGGATCAAAATACAGCACCAAGGTTTATCTGGAATCGCTCAAGACCGTCTATGACCTGCTCAATAAAGCGCGCCGCGAGGGATTGGTGTCATTGGAAAGTGACGTCGAAGACCCGGCTAAGAGTCCGGTGTTGTCAAAAAACTCGCTCTTCGTGAAGAACCATCACATTCGCGATTTTTTCTGCGACACCATGCGCATGGCGGTCACCGGAATGGAGCCTTTTGATCTCGACCAGGTCCTGGAGCTCGACATGGAAGTACACCACCACCAGGCGACGCAACCCATCGCAGCTTTGAGCACGATGGCCGATTCCCTGCCCGGCCTGGGAATTGTTGCCGCCGTGCTCGGGGTGGTCATTACCATGGGCGCGCTCGGGGGACCGCCGGAAGAAATTGGGAAAAAAGTTGCAGCCGCGTTGGTGGGCACATTTCTCGGCATCCTGCTCTGTTATGGGCTGGTGGCGCCGCTGGCCGCGAACATGTCCAAGGCCGACGACGATGAGAACGCCTACCTGCACGTTCTGCGCGTATTCATCTTTTCATTTTTGAAGGGAACCGCTCCCATCATGGCGGTGGAAGTCGCGCGCCGCGCCATCCCAGGACATGTGCGGCCTTCTTTCCAGGAGGTGGAAAAAGCCTGTCGTGGGGGGGGCGAGCCCGCGGCCAACGCCGCCGAAGCGGCATCCGCATGATCGGCAACCGCATGATCCAGGAAGCGAAGTATGGAATATCCCGTGGAGAATAGCACCCGCCCCATCATTATTATCAGGAAGAAAGCCGCCCACGGCGGACATCACGGCGGCGCGTGGAAGGTTGCCTACGCGGATTTCGTCACCGCCATGATGGCGCTCTTCATCGTGCTCTGGCTGCTCAACTCCAGCAAACAGATTCAAGTGGCCGTAGGCGGTTATTTCAAAGATCCCTCGGGCACTTCGAAGAAAGTAGGCACCAACCTTACGGGTTCGGGAGAGAACTTCTCTTTAACCAAAGACAACATGCAGAAGCTGAAAGAGGAGTTGCAGAAGTCGATCCGCCAGATGAGCGACTTCGACAAATTCAAGAACCAGATCGAGATCACAGTCACTTCCGAGGGACTGCGCATCGAACTCCTGGAGACGGAATCCGGAACTTTTTTCGATAGTGGCAGCCCCAAGCCGAATGAAAAAGGCAAAGAGTTACTGTCCATGCTGGCCGGCGAGTTAGGAAAGTTGCCCAACAAGGTTTCCATCGAAGGGCACACCGACTCCAAGCCTTATGCCGGGATACGCGACTACAGCAACTGGGAGCTTTCGACCGATCGTGCCAACGCTGCCCGGCGACTGATGCAACAGGATGGTATGGGACAAAACCAGGTGTCCCAGGTACGCGGATTTGCAGATCAGAAGCTGCGCAAGGCGGACAACCCGCTCGATCCTTCCAACCGGCGTATCTCCCTGATCGTGCAATACATCGTCAAGGAAGTGGACGATGATTCGACAGCCCCCGTGCCCTCGTCCGAGGGCGCAGCAACCGGAAGCAAACCATCGCCAGCTACGGCCCCGGTTCGCTGAGGCAAGTCTTGCCGGCGCTTTCAGACACGACCCGAAACACTGCGCAGCCGGAAATGCGCAAATCTTTTCTTCCATATACAGCGTCAATCTTCGACTCGCTACAGGCTTGGCGCGATTGTTCCCGCACGCCCTGCGGCTGTAGTTTGGGCGTGCGAAAGTCGTCAAACAAGTTCAAAGGAGAATATCAATGGGAACTATCCTGATTATCGTCCTTGTTTTGTTGCTGCTCGGCGCGCTTCCGACGTGGCCATACAGCGGAAGCTGGGGATACTACCCGAGCGGCGGGCTGGGACTGGTCTTACTAATCGTGGTGATACTCGCGTTAACCGGACGGTTCTGACGCGCCGGAGGTGCGGGGTCCCGACGGGGCACGGGGTGGGCGATTATTTTTGGCTCTCTTTCGAATGGGTCTCAATCAGGCGTTTGGTCATGATCACCAAAGCCAGGATCTGGGTCCACTCCGAGAGAACATTGCCGACCACCTGTCCCCACTTTGATTCTGGGTCGGCGTGTTTGTAGACGACGACCCAGCCCAGCCCGGTAATCAGCAGAAAAATTGTGAGCGAGTGATCTCTTATGATCTCCCAGGCGGAGCCGCCCAAGCTCGGCGGCGGCTTTCTGCTTTCCGACGAACCGCGCTCGTAAAGATATTTGGTGGCAATTACGGTCACTACCACTCCGGACCAGTCGGCAATGGCATTTCCGAAAAAAGAGCCCCAGTGAGTCTTCGGATTGGAGACTGTATAGAGGACAGTCCAAAGCACCAGAACGGAAACTGACACGATGCTCAACGAGTGCCGCGCCAGGACGCCTCGTTTCCGCCCGACTTTCGTCTTGCCGGCTTTTGACCCGGTATCGCGGTTTTCTGATGGCACGGAGATAAGAGGAGTGTAACTCCAATGAGTTTTCGGGATTATGTTTCAGGAACGTGTTGGGCGCCGCCTACAGCAATTTTTCGAGTGAAACTACAATTTGAACAGGATGGTGCGGTCGGATCTCTCAACTTATGCTCACGGCATGCTTCTTTATTTCCACTTTTCGATCCCCCCAGGCCGGCGCTGACTTTTCATTGGGAAAACAGGTGCCTGCCTCTCGCCTCTTTTTGTGACGCCCTGCGGGCATTGGCAAGACACGATCACCGAGACACGATCAATAAGAAATCATCGACCAACAGAAAAGGCAGGCTTCGTGCGTGCGCATCGATAACCTGCCTAGCTTCGCGTCGGTTGATTACCTTACGTGTAGCCCATTGACCCAGGCGGGCACAATACGGTCAAACCTGTAGATGCTCTACATGGTTTCCCGTAGAAAGCGCCGCCTCAGAGTCCGCACGCCGCACCGTAAGGTATTTCCTGTATTGACTGGGCTTCACAGATGAACGATTTTGGATTGGCGGGAAAGTACTCAGGCTGACAAAGAATCAATTGAACTTAGCTCAGGTGCAGACTGTTTTCAGGGCTTCTATTGCCCCGGCAGGTGCGCTTCCTTGCGACAAAGAGGCTGTGAGAAGCGGTGAGGGGCTTCGTGCACTTTGTTTTCCTAATTACATCGCAACTCTGAATCTACAACTCTGAAGGAGATGACCAATGAACACATTACGTATCTTGGTGGCAGACGATCATGAGATAGTTCGCCGCGGATTGGTTTCCCTTCTTAAGGCCCACCTGGGCTGGGAAGTTTGCGGGGAAGCCCAGGACGGACGCGAGGCGGTCGAGAAGGCAAAGGAATTACGTCCAGACGTCATTATTCTGGACGTCGGCATGCCCAACCTGAACGGGTTGGAAGCGGCGCGCCAGATTTTGCGCCATAACCCGCAGGCCAGGCTTCTCATTTTGACCATCACCGATACTGACGAGGTGGTGCGAGCCGTACTGGACGCCGGAGCCCGGGGATTCGTGCTCAAGTCTGACGCGGCTCGAGACCTGGTGGCGGCCGTAGAGGCCTTGCAATCCAACAAGACTTTCTTTACCTCCCGCGTGGCAGAGATGGTGCTCGGCGGATTTCTCGGGCGAACCCGGCCAGCCCCCGACGGCGAAGCGATGTTGCCGAATCTCACGCCTCGCGAACGCGAAATCGTTCAGCTTCTCGCCGAGGGCAAGAGCACAAAAGAAGTTGCCAGCCATCTCGACCTGAGCGTGAAAACCGCCGAGACTCATCGCAGCAACATTATGCGGAAGCTGAATCTGCATTCGGTAAGTGGATTGGTTCTTTACGCAGTTCGCAATCACATGGTCCAAGTTGCCGCCTCACCGGGTACTTTCGTTGAAACCCCGAAAGTCGGCGGCTAGAGTAGCCGCTGATCGGTCAGGGCGACAATGACCGGTCGGGACCATGACAAGCCCAGGCACTACAAAGCCCGCCTGACAACCGTCCGGCGGGCCTTCTGCTTCTAATTGTCATCGGCTTTTCAGGCCGCTTTCTTCATCTGCCTCACCTTAGCCCAACGAGCCCTCTGGGCTGCGGCGATTTTCCTTCGAGCCGCGACGGAGAGCCTCCTCCGCCGTGGCTTGGTGTAAGAACTTCCGCCATTCAACTTACCCAGAACTGAAAGAGCTGCATCAACGTGTCTCAGTTGGTTGAGTAAGCTCGTTCGTTCTCCTCGCAGTTGCGAGACTACCGACTCCAGTCCCTTCAAGTTTGGCATGTAATTCCCCCTCAGCCTATGATCTTAGCAAAACCATGAGGCTATGGGAGTAAGACCTGCAGCGCCTTAAATTCGGGCTTCCCGCCGCATCTGGGCTTCCCATCGCGGGAAGGTGAGGTCGATCTAGCGATATCTAGCGCGACTTTTTGGTGTGCCGCACGCTGTGCCCCTGGACCAGGTGGAAGAGTTCTTCCGCCAGATTCTTGGTGTGGTCCCCCGCCCGCTCAAATGCCTGTGCCATAAACAGCAGACTGGTCACTTCGTAGCTTCTCCTGCCTGCCCCTTTTTCCAAGTACTGGCGGAAAACGGAATGACAGACTTGATCCATTTCGTAATCCATCTTCATGACGGACTCGGCCAGAGCCAGGTCCCGGTTCACGAATCCGTCGTGAACCCTGACCAACATTTCCTGCAAAACCTGCGCCATCTCGATCAGAAACCCGGACTCCTTCGAGTTCAACGGCGAGGGCAGAGCGTGAATTCGTTGCACCGCTGACCAGATCAGGTCGCCGACGCGTTCCAGATCGATGGTGAACTTCAGACAGGCCAGCAGCTCGCGAGCTTCCGCCTCGGTCACGTGAGTGACCGCGGCTGGTGTGGCATCATCGACCTGCCGTTCGATCTGATCCAGCTCTTTTTCGCACTGCTTCACCGCGAGAAAGGCGATTTGCGACGCCGTCAGGATGTAATCCTTTGCGTTGAAAGCCGCATCCTTCGCGATCCGGCAAGCGCGCAGAGCAGTGTCAATCGCCTGCTTGCTGGAGTCGGGCTTCTCTTTGGGTTTTCGTTTCACGGGTCTTTCGCATCACGCTAACATGGATGCTTGCGAAGGATATACGATAGATTAAGGCTAGCAGAATGGCGGTCCTGCGGGAAATCCCGCCTTGACTCGCCTTCTAGCGGATTATGAAGCCTGAGACCCCTGCCCGGTTTTGCCGCGCGGTCCTGCTGATCGTCGCGTCCATTGTAGCGGTTGCGCACGGCGAAGGCTTGCTGCGCCTGGAGGGCCAAAGTCTCTCCGGCAAACCGATTGTTCTACCCGATGACGCTCATGGAAAGATTGCCCTCCTGGTCATCGGTTTCAGCAAAAAAGGTGGGCGGGCAACTGACGCATGGGGACAACGATTCAAGAAGGATTTTGGCGCTGATCAGAGATATGTCGTCTATCCGGTCGCGGAGCTCGAAGATGCTCCCCGGTTGCTTCGAGGCATGATCACCGGGAGTATCCGCCGAGGCACTCCGCCTGCGGAGCAGGATCGATTCCTAACCTTGTTCCAGAGTGAGGCAGAGTTGAAACGCTTCGTTGCATTTTCGAGTGCGGACGACGCCTATCTCCTGCTGCTTGATGCCAACGGCGAGGTCAAGTGGCGTGGGCACGGACTGTTTCGGGAGGAAGACTACTCCGCGCTTCGGGATGCCGCCAAGAAACTGGCGCCACAGTAAAATTATCAGAAGCCCGACAACCGTACGGGCAGATTGAGCAAAACAAGCCACTCAGAGATAATTGATGAACCCACGCCTGAGGTCAAAAAAATGAAGCTGCTCCTGATTTTTGCCTGCTCCCTTTTTGCGTTGCCGACGCTGGCGCATTCTGCGACTGCCGCTCAAGTCTTTCAGACCTCGGCGGGCCCGGTCACGATCACTCCTCTGAATCACGCCAGCACGCTGATTGAAGCGGGAGGAAAGGCCATCTATCTCGATCCCGCCAAACCTGCGAAATTCGCCGGACACCCAAAGGCAGACCTCATTCTGATTACCGACATCCACGGCGACCACATGGATCCCGATTCAATCGTGGAAGTCAGCAAGTCGGGAACGGAAATCCTGGCGCCGGCGGCGGTAGTCATAACCGTCACCCAGGCCAAGCCCATTGCGAATGGAGAAACCAGAACCTGGCAGGACTGGACCCTCGAAGCCATTCCCGCATATAACCTGACGCGCGGACCGGCTCCAGGAAAATTATTCCACGACAAGGGACGCGGCAACGGCTACGTTCTCACCTATGGCGGCAAGCGTTTCTACTTCTCCGGCGATACCGAGGGAGTTCCCGAAATGCGGGCGCTCAAGAATATCGACGTCGCCTTCGTCTGCATGAACCTGCCGTACACCATGCCTCCCGACGAGGCTGCTGAAGCGGTAAGAGCGTTCCATCCCAGGGTCGTTATTCCCTATCATTACCGCGGTTCCGATCTTGCTGTATTTCAAAAAGGATTGGAAGGGACAGGAATCGAAGTCCGGCTGTTAGATTGGTACCCGAACTGGGCCGTGAGTCAGCAGGATGAACATGACACACAACCACCACACAATCCTCACTGAGCCAATCCCAAATAATTTCCGTAGCCGACAATCACTGTCGATCCGACCAAGAGAAGAAGCGCCAACGCCAATAACCGGCCGGCCCGAGGTCCGGCGCCCTTCCATTCTTTCAAGCCGATGCCCCACAGGCTGCTGAAGATGATGATGCTGGCCATATGCAACGTCCAACTGGAAAATTTGTACTTACCCATCTGGGTCTCGCCCATGGTGTAGAAGAAGAACTGGAAGTACCAGGTGGTGCCGGCCAGCGCACATAATAGGTAATTCGCCAGCATGGGAACGCGCGCGTTGTCTTCTTTTCCTGGCATGGGCACGTCGGCCACCGCCGCAGAGGTTCGTCCCCTGAGTTCGGTTCTCGCAGACGTCATGTGCTCAACCACCTCCCGGCTGGGGGCATCGAGGGCGGTTTCGATGATGGTCTCGTCCTGAATGTGATCGGGAGACTCCCGTGATATGGAAGTGAAGTACTGGTAGCCCGTCTTGTTTCGGATGTTCAGCAACAGGCACCATATGAAATTAGTAGTGAAACCTCCGATCAACACCACCACCAGCACCGGCAATCCCTGCCACAGGTTGGGAGTACCGTGCTTTATGGTGAGGGCTTTGATGGGATCTCCCGCCGCCAACCCATAGGCGAAGCAGGCGCTCATTACCCCCGAGAGGATGGCCACGCCAACACCTTTTTTCAAATCGAATTCCTTGATAGTGACCCTTTTCTGTTCGGGCGACATCGCGCGCTCTTTCGAGATGCCCGCCAGACCTGCCGCGGCAATGCCGAGCAAGCAAACGAAGATTCCAAACAGGATGACTCGCCCGGAGGTCGTGCCTACCACCTGGGTCATGAATTCGCCGCGAAAGATGGGTGGAATCAGGGTTCCGAACGCGGCGCAGAGGCCTAGCACTACCGCCATCCCCAACGACAAGCCCAGGTAGCGCATGGTCAAGCCAAACGTGAGACCGCCGACTCCCCATAGAAGCCCGAAGAAAAATGTCCAGAAAAGAACGATTCCGGGAGTCTCGTGCAGAACTGCCATCAAGTCTTTGGTCATGAGCAGACCAAAAAACCAGGGAGCGATGATCCAACTGAAGAAGCCGCCGGTGAGCCAGAATGTTTCCCAGGCCCATCGCTTCACGCCCCGATACGGAACATAGAAGCTGCCGGAGGCCAAGCCGCCCAGCCAGTGATAAAGCACGCCAATTGCCGGATTTGGATTCATCGTACCCTCAGGATTCTGCGGTTTGCTCCGCGTTCTTTACAGTGCCTCAGCGACCTTTGCGGTTAGGAGCTTTTAACCGCAAAGGTCGCAAAGCGCGAAGAACGCCGAGAAAAACGAAAAACTATTTCAGCATACCCGGATGCATTCGATACCAGTCAATGCTCCAAGCTTTTTCAGCTTGCCCGATATGTGCCCCACGCCCACCGCGCAGTGATGTGCGGGGCCGTGAACGTTCCAATCATTCATGAAATTTCTGGCACCGGTAGAAAACCGGTAGCGGCTATTCGTGTTCCCGATCTCGAGAATCGGTCCGGCGACGGACTCGCCCTCGGCCATCAGCAGCTTCAATTTTCCATCGACGGTTTGAATCACCGACAGCAAGGTTACCGGACCATGCTTGACCGACATCTCTACCGAGAGTCCCCGGCCCACTTTGCCGTGATAAACCTCGAGCGGACGAACCTTGGTCTTGCCCTCGGCGATGGCAATGTGGCCGGGGCCGTCGTGTCCCATGAGCAAAACGTCATCGTCAAAATCCGCCGCGTAATATTCGGTGAAAGATCCGCCCGCGCCGAAGCTGTCCATGATCTTCATGGCCTGGGCGTTTTTGATTTCATATTCGCCCGCCACCGGAATACCACGTCCTGTCAGCAGGCTAGTGCCGAGGATAATCGAACTGATGGCATCTTCATTTTCGGCATTGCCCGTCCCCTGGTAGTAGTACGCGAGGGAGCCCAGCTTGTGATTCTCAACCAGCCGGTCCAACGCCACCGAGGTACGAGCCGCACGATCCAGCTCCTCGACAGGGCAATCGGACTGGACATCGAAACTCTGGCGAAAATCCACCACGCGGCTCCTTATTTCTTCATCGCGCACCTGCCTTCGCAGGGTCGCCAGCTCATCAACTTCCACAACCTCGATGTGCCCCCCAAAGTATGCGCAGTGCTGGGTGAGATCGGAGTAGATGTCGAGCATTCCCCCGTAATAGTGCCCCATGACGCCCAGCCGGTTGTGCTCCATGATGTGGGAGACGCGCGCGGCCTCAACCCATTCCGAGACTTCGTTCCAGGCAATCGGATCGTTCTCCAGCATCCCGGTAACCTGAAAAAACGGAATCCGGCAGCGGTTGAAGACATTCGCAATTTCCGGCACTGGACACGACTGGCAGTATGCCAGCCATTCCCCGGTCATTTTTGTCCGGTCCCCCAGACCATTGAACCAGTCGTAATCAATGGCCGCGGACGGCGAGAGATTCAGGATGATTACCGGCACCTTGGCGCGTCGGACCACGGGCAGTACGGTCGAAGAGAGCGCGTAAGTGGTGACGTGGAGAAAGATCAGATCAACGTCGGCACGGCGAAACTCGTGCCCGGCGGCGAGGGCTTTTTCAGGAGTATCGATCAGCCCCAGGTTCACTACCTGAGCGCCGCCCCTTTCAAGTTGCTGCGCCACTCGCGCGCCGTATCCCTTTAGCCGGTCTTCCAGGCCGGGAAACTGCGGCCAATAGGCGTCCAACCCAATGCCGAACAACCCTATCTTCAGTCCGGCCTTTGCTTTGGGCACGTCCATGGTTGCTGCGGCGGCGAACGAGTGTCGGCACAAATCCTACTCGCTTCAAACGCCTGGACTGTAGTATTCTGCAACCGCCGTTGTCAATAGTTAGTTTATTCTCCTATTGAATCCTGATAAAAAGATACCAGCTCAATTGCTGCGTACTCCCAAGACGGAGGATCCGCATGAGTCGACGCGACCGGCAACCTGTTTTGCTGGCAATGCTCTTCTGCACCCTGGCTTCATTTGCCCAAAACAACAATGATGCGCAGCCGGCGAAGTTCACGGCGCTTTGGGACAAGGTCACCGGCGTTTCAAAGACCACCGCAACCCTCCAGGTAGTCGTGAATCCTCCCCTGCGCCGCGGAAGCACCATCCACGACAATGCTTTCAAGTCGCTGCGCGATGTTCAGGCCGACTACGTTCGCTATGTCCCCTGGCTGCCCTATCCCAAGCTCGGCATTGCCGAACTCGAGCCGCTAGCCAATGGCAAGACTTCATGGGATTTTTCGTTGATCGATCCCATGACCATCGATTTCCTCGACGCCACCAAAGGTCATTCCGTCATTCTGAACTTCAGCACAATTCCGGCGTGGATGTTCAAGACCGACAAGCCGGTCACCTATCCTGCCGATCCCGATCAGCCGGTGTGGGATTACACGCAAGGCACCGAGCCTCGCGATCCCAGTATGAAAGAAATCGGCGACTACTACGGCCGTCTTTTCTCCTGGTATACGCAAGGAGGATTTACCGACGAGTTCGGCAAGCGCCACGAATCTGGATATCATTACTCCGTTCCCTATTGGGAGGTGCTGAACGAAATTGAGTTTGAACACAAGATGACTCCGGAAACTTACACGAAGATCTATGATTCGGTGGTCGAGTCGATCCGGCGCGTGGCGCCTCAAACCAAGTTTGTGGGCCTGGCCCTGGCCCAGCCCTCATCGCATCCGGAGCAGTTCGAATACTTTCTCAATCCCAGGAATCACAAACCTGGCATTCCGCTGGATTTCATCTCCTATCATTTTTATGCGGTGCCAACGGGCGATCAGGACCCGGCAGTGCAGCCCTACACTTTTTTTGCGTATGCGGACGGCTTCCTTAGTACGGTGCGTTATGTAGAGAGCATCCGGAAGAGGCTATCTCCGGAGACGAAGACGACCATTGACGAAATTGGAGCCATTTCCGCGGATGATGTGATGCAGGACCAGCCGGGCCACGTGACCCAGCCGATTCCGAATTCATACTGGAATCTGACCTGCGCCATGTACGCCTACATCTTCGGAGAACTGACCCGCATGGGAGTCGATGTCGCCGGTGAGTCGCAACTGGTGGGCTATCCGACGCAGTTTCCCTCCGTGTCCATGGTGGACTGGAATACTGGCAAACCCAACTCGCGCATCCGGGTGCTGAGCCTCTTGCGAGAGAACTTCGGGCCGGGCGACAAGATTGTGGAAACGGAACCTTTCAACCGATCAGTAGATTCTTATCTTTATTCTCTGGCGGTGGTGAAACCTGACGGCAAGCGGCGTATCTTGCTGGTCAACAAACGGGATCGTCCGTTCGATGTCTCCATACCCGGCGCTACCGGCGGACAGGAGGACTACGTGGACCAGACAACGGCGTTTGATCCTCCGGCGTCGGTCAAGTTAACCAGCGACACGGTTACGCTGAACGGACTCTCGGTGGCGGTGATCACGCTTCCGTAGCGTCTTTGCAGCGCCGGCGCTACAAAGTCAAAACCTTGGAGCTCATGGTATGCCACGCGTAGCTTTTCGGCTTCGAATCAAGCCCGACGCCATTGAAGGATACGAAAGAGACCACGCTCAGGTGTGGCCGGAATTGCTGGCGAGGCTGAAGGAAGTAGGCATTTCGGACTATTCAATATTTCGCCGCGACCAGGATTTAATCCTGGTGATGCGAGTCAAGGATTTTGACGCGGCCTGGGACGCGCTGGCCGACGATCCCGTGAACCTGCGCTGGCAAGCGGAGATGGCCAGGTATTTTGAGCCCGTTCCCGGCCTTCAACCCGGCGAGCGGTTCGCTATGATGAAGGAAGTTTTCTACATGGAGTAGCGGGCCGCACCTGCATGGCAACTTCACGTCGACTTTTTCTCACCGGACTGTTCGGCGCAACGGCCAGCGCTTGTCTCGGTCAGGGTGTCACAACCCACCAGGCGCCTGCCCAGCCCAGAGGCAAGCCTTCCGGGCTTCCCTTTAATGCGCGCTTCAGCGATGTTGCCGCGCAGGCTGGATTGCGAACGGTCACGGTCTACGGTGAAAGCGATCACAAGGAATATATCGTCGAGACTCTTGGCTGCGGATGCGCATTTCTCGACTTCGACAATGACGGCTGGCTTGATATCTTTCTGCTGTCCGGCACTCGCTTCTCCAATGCTCCTACCGGCACGAGCAATCGGCTGTTCAAGAACAACCGCGATGGAACTTTCACTGATGTCACCGAGCGTGCCGGGCTGCAGAAGACGGGATGGGCCTGCGGCGTATGCGTGGGCGACTATAACAATGACGGCTTCGACGATCTGTTCGTCACCTATTGGGGGCAGAGCGTCCTCTACCGCAACAACGGCGATGGAACTTTCACCGACGTAACCCGCGCCGCAGGTCTGACCGAGGCAGCAAGTCGCTGGGGCACGGGATGCACTTTTCTGGATTACAACCGCGACGGAAACCTCGACCTGTTTGTCGCCAACTATCTTGACTTCGATCTGCAAAAAGCTCCCAGGCCGGGTCAGACGGCAAACTGCCGCTGGCTGGGGTTGCCGGTAACCTGCGGCCCGCGCGGGTTTCCTTACGGGCAGCACAGTCTCTACCTTAATAAAGGAGATGGAACCTTCGCCGACGTCAGCGTCGCGTCTGGAATTGCCGCGTCCAAGAATAGCTACGGCCTGACCGCCATCGCCGGCGATTTTGACGATGACGGCTGGCCGGATATTTATGTAGCATGCGACTCCACCCCAAGCCTGCTGTTCATGAACAATCACGACGGCACCTTCCGCGAGGAAGGGGCGATCCGTGGCGTAGCCTACAGCGAAGATGGACAGGAACAGGCTGGAATGGGGGTAGCAGTGAGCGACTACGACCTCGATGGCCGCCTCGATATCTTCAAAACGAATTTTGAGAGTGACACTCCTGACCTCTACCGCAATATGGGAAAAGCAAATTTCGAGGAAGCCAGCCGCCGCGCCGGTTTGGCGGTGGAAAACCGCTTCGTATGCTGGGGCGCCGGCATGGCGGATTTCGATAACAATGGCCTGCCCGACCTGCTCATGGTGGCGGGGCACACTTTCCCTGAGATTGAGAAACGCCACCCCGAGTTTCCCGCGAAAAATCCCAGAATGCTGTTCCGCAATCTCGGCCAGGGACGATTCGAAGAGCTTGCAGACCAGGCCGGGAGAGCAATCCAGGAATCACATAACAGCCGCGGCTGCGCCTTCGGCGATTTCGACAATGACGGAGACCTCGACGTGCTCGTCATGAATCTGAACGAGCCGCCCTCGCTGCTTCGAAATGATGTTACGGGCAACAACTCCTGGCTCAAGATCAAACTGGTCGGCACGAAGTCCAATCGCAGCGCCATCGGCGCCCGCGTGGTAGTGCGGTCGGGAGATTTGACGCAGACTCAGGAAGTGCAGAGTCAATCCAGTTTTTTGTCATGTAACGATTTCCGGCTTCACTTCGGGTTGGGTCAGGCCAAGAGTGCCGAGGTAAAGATTCGCTGGCCGAGCGGGGAGTGGCAGACCCAGGCGGATGTGGGCGCTGACCGCCTGGTCACCGTAAAAGAAGGGGTCGGCATCGTGCCCAGCGTCGGCTGGCCGAAGCCATAGCGCCACAAAACGCGTAGACCCGGACGCCCTCGTCCCGCGAGCGAAGTTCGCCAGGGTTTTTGTTCGCGTGGACTGATGCCTGCCGGGCCTTTCCCGGCCGGGCGGGCGGGGACGCCCGCCCCTACATGGCCCGTGATTTATTTAGGGGCGTTCGAATCCAATTGCTGGCGGGTTACTTCTTCGGGCGAGAAGATCTGCTTTGCCGCTTCCTGCTGGCTCGATTTCTGTGTGCGCAAGCGCTGGAATTCTGCGAACGCATTTTTCTGCTTTGTTTCATGGCCCAGCATTCCGTTAACTTGCGACAGACGGTACCAGGCGACTTCATTCCCGGCGTTCAGTGTGACCGCTTTTTGCAGGTGAGGCAGCGCCAGATCCGGCTTCTGCATCGACATCAGCACCGCCGCCAGTCCCAAGTGGGCTTCCGCAAAATCAGGATAGTATTTCAGCGCCTGTTCGAAGAACTTCTGGGCTTCGTCGAACTCTCCCGCGTTGCGATGGATTTCCCCCAGCTCATATGCGGCGCTCGCATTAGCGGGTTCAACCGCCAGCTCCTGCTCGAACTCCTTCGCCGCCGCGGCCACGTCGTCCGGCGTATTGCGTTGCTGGGAGCGCGCCAGCAGGGTCCGACCCAGGCGATAGTGGATTCCCGGCCGCCGCGGATCGACCGAGAGCACTTGACGATACTCGCTGATGGCTGCGTCATTCGATCCCTGGCTCTCGTATGCTTCGGCTTCCGCCTGATGCCTCCAGACTGAAGCCGGAGCCACCTGCGCCAGCTTCTGCATGGTCAGGAAAGCAAAGTTCCCGAAGATTCGCCCGGTATGGTACAGGACCTCTGGATCGTCCGGATAAAGTCTATTGAGCTCCAGCGCTACTTCCACCGCCTTGCTATCGCGCTGGAGGCCGGTATAGGACCGCAGCAACTGGAGACCGCACATGCGCTTGAACGCGGGATCGGTTGACTGACGAAAACCCTTTTCCAGGCCGGGAAGCGCCTCGCTGTAGTGCCCAAGCTCGGACATCGACATGGCGAGCAGCGTGGCGGTCTTTGCCAAGTTTGGCTTGAGCTTCAGCGCCTGACGCAATGCGGGGACGGCCTGGTCGAACTTCTTCTCCTGGAAATATATCAGTCCCAGGTTTGCGTTCACCTCGGCCATTCCTGGCTCCAGATTGCGCAACTTTTCGTAGGCTTTCTCGGCATCTTCGTAATGCCCCTGGGCCAGGGCTCTCTGGCCTTCCTCGGCGTATTGCTGAAGCTCATCGCTGTTGGGGGCTTGGGCAGCGGCATAGGAGCTGCACAGAAACAGGATGAACGTACCCCGAAAAAGTCTTCCGCCGGGCCGGACCATGAGTGCGAGTTTACCTTAGGGAGACCTCTGGTCGAAGTTGGGCCTCTCGGTTAAGAGATCAAAAGCTCTTGACCGCAGAGGTCGCAAAGTCACGCAAAGATCGCAGAGCAAGGCCTGCCTTCATAGACCCGCCCCCATGCCATTCAAACAAAATCCGCCAAGCCGATGAGGCCTGGCGGATTTCAGCGACGGGGGGTCGGTTAGAAGGTTATCTTGCCCCCGAGTTGAATAATGCGACCCGGGCGCGCGGCCGTGACCTTGCCATAGGCCGTGTCGTTGGGGTTGTTGTCTACCGGAGCGCCGATTCCGGTGCTGGTGGTCGGATCAAATCCGTACTGCGCGTGGTTGAACACGTTGAAGGCCTCAGCGCGGAACTGGAAGGCAACTCTTTCCGTGAATTTGAAGTCTTTGCCTAAGCCCATATCCCAGTTGTTGATTCCCGGCCCTCGCAGAATGTCACGCCCGCTATTACCGAACTGGCCCGCGAGAGGCTGGACAAAGCATGCGGTGTTGAAATACTCGTTGATGCTCTTGTGGAATCCGCTATTAGGGTTGCAGCCGCCAACCAGGTTGGACCTCTGCGTAAAGGTCGTAAGCAGGCCGAACTTGTCGTTGGCGAGGCTTGAGTAGGGGAAACCAGCCTGGAAGGTAGTGATGCCTGTGACCTGCCATCCGCCAATCGCCAAGTCGGCTGCCCGGTTCATGTTTCCGCCGAAGCGTTTTCCCCTGCCCACCGGCAACTGGTAGACGAGGCTGGTGACGAAACGCTGATCAACGTCGAAGTCTGACCGTCCATAGTCGAGATGAGCATCATGCTCGTTCATATGGCCCGCGAAGGCGTTGGTGGAGCCAACTCCGGCCGCTGCGGATTTGTCATCCAGACTCTTCGCCCAGGTGTACACCGCAACCAGCGCGATGGAACTGGAACGGCGCTCCAGTTTCACGTTGCCGGCGTTGTAGTTGGAATACCCATTCCATTGGCTGCCAAGAAAACCCAGAGAAGAGGTTATGTTGGCGAATGGCCTCCGGGCAGCGGCAGGGCAATCGCCGACCGTGGGGTCGCCGCCCGTGCTTGGGTCGCACGCCGCGGGATTCACCGGCGGCAGACCTTGGCCATAGTT
>Ga0075021_10000025_pt1 | contig 92740 bp, 76 predicted proteins | sample ColStrG_CSR_2012_FD_72749 | JGI IMG/M metagenome (GOLD analysis project Ga0075021, IMG submission 72749) | Freshwater sediment microbial communities in response to fracking from Pennsylvania, USA - Cold Stream Run_MetaG_CSR_2012 | ecosystem: Environmental > Aquatic > Freshwater > Creek >...
TCGCGTATCTGTCCTTTGGCTTTGAACTCGCGCGCCCGATCGGCGAACCAGTTACCGTCATGCCCCCCGATCTGGGCCGGCTTGGCGTAGAAGCCGCCCAGCTTCCAGTCGTTCCCCTGCTGCTGCAACACAAAAGATACTGTGTACGCACCCTGGGAAGATACGACATCCAGAATCGTGATCGCGTAATTTCCCGGGGGGAGGTTTGGAATCACAAAGACGGCGCTGTCTCGGGTCTGTCCCTGGGATCCAAAAACGCCGCAAAGGAATTCCGCGCGCTCCAACGGAGCGGTTCCTTCCGCTTTGAGCATGAACGGCTGACGCGGCGAGGCATGGGTTCCGGCCAGGTTCGCCTGGTTATCGTGGACGGCGTTCTCGATGCCGGAAAAGTTTGCCGCCAGGCTGGAGATGGCATTTTGACGCAGCGACGCTGCGTCTCCGCGCGCGGCCATATCGTCGAAGCGTTGTGCCGTGCTCACCAGCGCCGAACGAGTGGCCTCGTCCATATCGCTGGAGGTCAGGCAGGTTTGGGCAGAGGCCGCAATCGGGGGTAAGCAGAGCACCAACACCGCCAGCCATCTTGCAGCGTGTCGTATAGGGTTAATGTTCCACCTCGATCTAATCTTAAACTGTCGGAGCCGGGCCTCGATACTCCGTATTTCCGTTCCCCGCCATTCGGGGCGATTGCACCGGATTGCGCCGTGTGCTACCGTCGCCCCTGTTCCCATTCCACGAGAGGGAGACTGTCCATGGCTCTAATCTTCCTTGCCATTCTGGTGGTCATCGTCATCCTGCTGATTGGGATGTACAACAGCCTGGTGCAGTTGCGTGTCCGCTGCGACAACGCGTGGTCGGACATCGACGTGCAACTTAAACGCCGCCATGACCTGATCCCCAATCTGGTCGAGACCGTCAAAGGCTACGCTGCCCACGAGAAGGGCACGTTCGAGAACATCGCCAAGTTCCGCTCGCAGGCCATGCAGGCCACGACTCCCGGGGACAAGGCCGAAGCCGAGAACCAACTCAGCGGCGCGCTCAAGAGCCTATTCGCGGTGGCGGAAAATTATCCCCAGCTGAAGGCGTCAGAAGAGTTCACCCAACTGCAAGGCTCACTCAGCCAGACCGAGGACACGATTCAGAACGCTCGCCGCTACTACAACGCGGTGGTACGCGATCTGAATACGAAGATTCAGTCTTTTCCGACAAATATTCTTGCCGGGATGTTCGGCTTCCAGCAGCGGCAGTTCTTTGAAGTGGCCGCAACCGACCGCGAACCGGTAGCGGTAAAGTTCTAGAGGATCAGCAGGAAAGGCCTTCAGCCGCGAAGTGGCGCAAGAATGCAGCCCGGGGCGCAAGCCCGGGGTGCAAGCGCGATAAGAATGAGCCCCAATGGGGCGAAAAGAACGGCTCGCATGGATGTCTGAAAATCGTGACGCATGGGCTGTCGTTCTGAGCAGGTTGAGCACGCCATGAGTTCGACTTCAAATGTCCATCACCTCGACAGCTAAAGCCGGCCACCATCAAACCCCGATTGCCGCACTAGAGAATGTGCATGGGAGCGGCTCGTTCGCCCCTTTGGGGCTTCTACTTCTGCTCTTCACCCACGGCTTGCGCCGTGGGCTGCATTGTTTCGCCGCTTCGCGGCTGAAGGCTGATGCCTTCCGACGGCTGGCTTTGCTGGCTTGTTTCTTTGTCTTGACTGCTCCCCTGCTCGCCGAAAGCTGGCGGATTTCTAACTTCGAAGACACTATCTCCGTTAGCGCTGACGGTTCCACAGTGGTCAAGGAGCGCATCAACCTGGTGTTCGTGGGCACATGGCACGGCATCCACCGCACCATTCCCATCGAGTATCCCGGCCCTCGGGGCACGAACTACACGCTGTTTATGGATGTCACAAGCGTCACCGACGGCGCTGGCCAGAAGCTGAAGTACGACTCCTCATCCTCCGGCGGTTATCGTGACCTGAAAATCTACATCCCCGATGCAGTCGACACCGCCCGCACGGTGGAGATCGCTTACATCGTCCGCAACGCCATCCGCTATTTTGAAGATCACGACGAGTTCTACTGGAACGTCACCGGCAACGACTGGCCGGTACCCATCGATCACGCCGAGGCCCATGTTTATTTGCCGGAGAGCGCGGCAGGGCGGCTGCGTGCCCAGGCCTTTACCGGAGCCTACGGTTCGGCCCAGCGCGATGCCACTGCCGAAATCAATGGCGCGGACGTTTCTTTCGAGACCAGAAACCCCCTGCCCATGCGCGGCGGAATGACGATCGACATCTTCATTCCCAAAGGCATTCTGAAAGAACCTGGCGCGATCACACGCGCGCTCTGGTTTCTGAGCAGCAACCCGATCGTCTTTCTGCCCTTCGTTACTCTCGCCGTGATGTTCGCGCTGTGGTGGTACAAAGGCCGCGATCCTGATCCGGGACGATCGGTGGCGCCCATGTACGAGCCGCCGCCGGGAATGTCGCCGGCCGAGGCGGGGACGCTGATCGATGACACCATTCATCCCCGCGATATTACCTCTACGATCGTGGACCTGGCTGTGCGCGGCTATCTCAAGATTGAAGAGACCGTGGACACAACGCTGTTGATTTTCCATTCCAAGGACTACGTTTTTCACCTGGTCAAGCCGCCAACTGAATGGCAGGGGCTGGCGCCCCACGAGATTACGATGATGCGGAATATCTTTGGCGGAGAGCAGGAAATCCGGCTGTCCAGCCTGAAGAACCGCTTCTACACTGCAATCCCGTTGATCAAGCAAGATATCAAGTCGGCACTCAAGAACAAGAAAATGTATCTCCTCGATCCCGACTCGGCCAATGCATACAGCATTGGAGCCGTACTCGTGATTGCCGCCCCATTCGCTCTCGCCCAGTACACCGGATACACGCAGTTGCTTAACTCGGTGCTTCTCTTGATCGGGTGTGGGGTCATTTCCGCGATCATCTGGTGGCTGTTCGCGCGTGAGATGTCCGCCAAAACGCTGGAGGGTGGCCGCACCCGGGTCGCGGTTCTGGGCTTCCAGGAATTTATGAACCGCGTGGATGCTGACCGGCTGAAACGCATGCCGCCGGATACTTTCGAAAAATATCTGCCCTACGCGATGGCTCTCGGCGTGGAACACCACTGGGCACAAGCATTTGCCGGAATCATCCAGAACCCGCCGACGTGGTATGTATCGCCCAACGGAATGACGGGCTTCAACCCGGTGTTCTTCTCAAGCTCAATGCACAACATGGCTTCGGATATGCACCAAGTGTTCGTCTCCGCGCCGCGATCGAGTTCCAGTGGTTCCGGCTTCGGAGGAGGCGGCGGAGGCGGCTTCTCGGGCGGTGGCTTCGGAGGCGGCGGCGGGAGCGCGTTTTGAGTAGCCACGTTGCGGCAAGAGAAATTGAGATTTCTTTGCGCCCTTTGCAGTGAAATCGCCTCTGATGCAGACCCGGAAAGAGGTCTTCCCAGCTCGAAATTCGGCAATTTCAAGGGCATACCCACGGCGGGAGCGGCTGAGTAAGGTCTAAAAGCCTGAGGGGGAACCTAGTTCCTACCCTTGTCAGGGGCCTGTTCGGGCTTTTGCAGGGGGTGACTTCCGTGATATAACCGCGCAAGCAGATCGTTCTGGCTACATTCAGGAGATCCGGCATGGAGCTGGGTTTCGCAGGCGGAAATGGGCGGGAGCGAGGAGGTCTTGTGTCCGACGCGCGGACGGGGAAGCGATTTCCCCTGGAATTGCCGATCAAAATCCACAAGGCGGAAGAGGGCGGCGAGCACAGCGGGGTGACCGGAGACCTGAGCGCTGCCGGAGTGTACATCCGCTCCGACGCCGCGCTGGAATTGGGCTCAACCGTTGAGTTCGAAATTACCTTGCCGCCGGAGATGACCGGGGCCAAAGAAGGCGTGGTCATCCAGTGCCGGGGTCGTGTGGTCCGCACCGACGAGCCCGCGGGCAGTCCCACGGAGGCGCGCGGGGTGGCCTGCGTGATCGACTCCTACGATTTCGTTCGCCACTAGAGGCGAGGAGCTGAAGAGATGCTCAAATTGATTCTGGCCGACAATCAAGCAATCTTTCGCGCAGGAATCGCCAAAGTGCTGGCGGTCGAGGATGAAATGCGCATCGTGGCGCAGGCGCAAACCCAGGAGCAGATGTTCATGGCCCTGGACAAATTTCGCGCCGCGGTACTGGTAGTCGCGGGCGGATTTCACTCCGATTTCCCAGGCATACTGCAAGCCGCACTTAAAGCCAAAACCCGGGTGGTGGTGCTGGCCGATACCGGTGAAAGCGCACAGCGCTACATGGGCGCGGGAGCGCACGGCGTAGTCTATCGCAACGTAACCAGCGCCGCGCTGGTGGATTGCGTCCGCAAAGTCGCGCGAGGCGAGAACTGGGTGCAGGACATCGCAGTGCCCAGCGAGTTGACCGAGAACGATATGGTAGGACTGCGGGTGCGCGACCGCCTGACCGCCAAAGAGCTGCGCATCGTCGCGCTGATCGTGCAGGGCTATAAGAATAAAGAAATCGCCTCACAACTCGGAACCACCGAGCAGGTGATCAAGAATTACCTGCGCAACGTATATGACAAGATCGGAGTCTCCGACCGGCTGGAGTTGGCGCTGTTCACCATCCATCACCGCATTCTGAACGAAGCAGCGGCAGCGACCGCAGCCGCGGCAACGCCGCAGGCGGGAGCCGGAGTCACGTCCTAATTTTCTGTTTGCGAGAGATTGGCCGCCTACGGGCGGCCTTTTGCTTTACGGCGCCTCGAAGTCCAAGGCGTAGACTTCCTGCGAACTGATATCGCGCACCAGCAAGGGTGAGCCATCGGGAGCGACTCCGCTCCAGGGAATCCACGCATTAACGGTGCGGCGCAGGCTTTTTAAATCCGCCACACGCTCAATTTTCCGGTCGGACACGCGCACGCGGTAAACGCCGGGATTGTCACCCAACCCGGTATCGAAGTACACGTACTTCCCATCTCTCGACCAGTCCGTGAATCCCACGTTCATCTTTGCCAGCTCGGACCACTTTTGTGTAGCGAATTCGAACAGCATGAGCTTCTGGCCGTCGATACTGGTGGCGGAGACGTAGCGCCCGTCAGGGGAAGCGACTGGGGCAAATATTTCACTCGAGTCGGGAATGGTGGAGACCTGCCCGGTTTTCAGTTCAACCAACTTGAGCACACTGTCTCCTCCGCTTCCGGATGAGTCATGGAACAGGATGGAATTGCCTCCCGGCATCCAACTGGGGCGGATTGCGGAGAACTTTGCGGCCGCAACGGTGGTCGGCGTGCCGCCGTCGGCGGGAACCACGTAGAGCTGCCAGGGATGCTCGATGTCCCCTCCGGAAAACGCAATCCGCTTGCCATCCGGCGACCAGCGCGGCAAGAAAGCAATCAGCGGACTGGATGTCAACTGCAGCTTTTGGGTCCCGTCGTTGCGGCTGCGCCAGATGGCGCCATCTGGAATCGTTGTATAGGCCACCCACTGACCGTCCGGCGAGAAGCTCAGATCTGAGGCTGAGGCGCCGCCCAGGTAAGGAACGAACTGGCCCGACTTGGCATCGTAGCGGACAAGCTCGGCGCGCGGCTGTTCGCCAACCGCGTAAATTTTCGTGGCGTCGCCGTTAGGTTGTGGGGAAATGAAGTTCAGCGGCCCCGAAGTCAGCCGCACGGGATCGTGGTTAACTTTGTGGAATAAATCGCCCTTCTCGCGAATAGCCCACAAGTCAATGTGAGTCTGATGAGCCACTTGAAACAGGAAATACTTTCCATCGGCAGTCCATGTGCCTTGCGAGTTCGTCGTCGTAGACCACCGAGGCAGAATCGGATGCAAATTACTACCGTCAGATGCCATCTCCCAGGTGGCATTGGAGCCGATCAAAGGACTCCTGGTAAAGCGGAGAACTCGTCCATCGGGGGACCAGCGGAACCAGTAGGAGAGGTCGGGAACGGATGCAAATTTGCGTGTACCGCTGGGTCCAATCTCCACGACTTCATCGTTGCGTGCGATCAGGAGATTCCCGTTGGGCATCCAGGTGCCATCCCATCCGGGCAGATCGGTCACGCGGCGTGGAGACCCGCCAAGGACGGGTAGGGCCCACAGCGACTGGGCAAGTTGCGCTCCGGTGAAGCTGCCAATCAGCAGCTCTGACTTGTCGGGAGAAATATTCAGCAGCGAAACATTGGGAAGTTGCGTGACGATAGGAACTGTTTCTCCTCCGGAGGCCGATACCTGGGCGACGACAAAACGTCCGTCGATGTTTTCCTGAACGTATAAGCGCGGACCATCGGTAATGACTGTGGTCGCAACCTGTCCACCAAAGGACTTTTGCTGGCCGTCATGCGTAATCTGGGTGTAACCCGTAATCCGGGGCGGAGGCAGAGTGGGGCGGAAAAGGTACGCGATCCCTGCGAGCAGAATCACGGCCGCAGCCGCGCCCATGATGTAGAGCTTGCGCCGGGAGGGAGCCTTCGCCGTCGAGCTGGAAATCGGCTCCGCCGGGAGTGTAGCGATCGACGCATAGCCCGAGGCCGAACTGACGCGTCCGGAATCGATCTCGCGACGCAGGCGTTTCAGGTCAACCACCATCTCGGCGGCGCTCAGATAGCGCAGCTTGCGGTCTTTTTCCAGCGCTTTGCCAACGATGCGCTCGAGCTCCGGCGGCACGTCCGGATTGAAACGCACCGGAGAAACCGGAGCCTTGTGCAGGATCGCGTCGAAGACCATGGCCGAGGTGTTACCGGAGAATGCCGCGCGCGCGGTGGCCATCTCGTAGAGCACAGCACCAAAGGAAAACAGGTCGGTGCGCGTGTCCAGTTCTTCCCCGGCAGCCTGTTCGGGCGACATGTAGGCGACGGTTCCGATGGCTGTGCCCGGACTGGTGAGGTGAATTTCGCTCACCACGGTTGCGGCCTGGGGCTCGGCGGGCCGGGACTGTTCCGGAGCGACCTTGGCCAGGCCGAAGTCGAGGATCTTGGCGTGCCCGATCCTGGTCACGAAGATGTTGGCGGGCTTGATGTCGCGATGAATGATGCCTTTCGCGTGGGCGGCCTCGAGGGCCCCCGCAATATCGACCGCCAGTTCGAGCAGTTCGTCCACGGCCAGCGGTTTTCCCATGATGCGTTCGCGCAGGGTCTGCCCTTCCAGCAACTCCATCACGATGAAATACTGGCTGTCCTGCTGGCCGATCTCGTGCACCGTGCAAATATTGGGATGATTCAGCGCGGAGGCGGCACGGGCCTCCCGCTGGAAGCGCTCCAGCGCTGCCGCATCGGAACCGAGTTCGGGAGGAAGAAACTTCAGCGCAACGTGCCGGCCCAGGGTCTCGTCCTGCGCCTCATAGACCACACCCATACCTCCGCCGCCAACTTTGTGCAACACGCGGTAGTGGGAGACGCTTTGCCCGATCATGGAGAATTCAAATAAGAGGCGGCAGCAGAATATTATGCGGCGGGGTAAGGGTCAATGACCGGACGCTCACCACGGCAATGTCATCCCAAGCACCGCTCCGAGCCGCACCAGCGCGGTGAGGACAAGCGCGGGACCTGAGCTTGTCCGGCAGTAAAATCGTAGTGCCGGCGTCCCACCGGCTGTCCGGTGGGCATCTTGCCCACCGCTGTGAGGATGTCCTAGTGAGGATGTCCTCAAGATAGGCTGAAAATCCTGCCAAAGCAGCCCCCAGCGGCTGAAGCCGCCACGATTCAGGTGGCTATGTGGCACGACTGAAGTCGTGCCCTTCCTGCAGCCGGTAGCTTCTGGCACGACTGAGGTCGTGCCCTTCCCGCAGCCGGAAGCGCCGTACCGGCGGCCAGAACCCAGGTACCTCGACAATCTGTGGCCCGCGCTACGCGCGAGCACAGATTGCTCGGGATGACAATTCTTGATGATGAGGTTGACGGGGGTCTTAACGATATTGACGATAGTTGACATCCTTCGCTCCGATGGCCGCAATCGGTTTTTTGCGTTGGACTTTGCCGCACCCTGCTGGCACAGTAGGAATGTCCAATAGTTTGCGCGAAGCAGACTGCAAGCGCAGGTGCTGCGAACTCTGAAGTTCGTTCCCTAACTCCTGTCGTCTTACGTTGTTCATTCCTGACCTCGTCGTCCCAACTTAAATCCACGCGAGCGACGCCTTTCGGCGCAGGCGCCGGTGTGTCTGCTCACGGCAACCACAAAGGAGATCAGGTCATGAAATCGATTCGCAGTTCGTCGCTGTTGAAAGTGCTTGTCCTTGCCCTGGGAGTGTTGGGCGCGTCTGTAAGTAGCGCCCACGCGCAAACCGCAACCGGTAAGTTTACCCTTACCCACGAAACCCGCTGGGGAGGCGTAGTTCTGACCCCTGGAGATTACACGTTCTCTCTCGAGTCTCCGAGTTTGCCGGCGCCCATCATGGTCGGCAAGGCAGGCACTCCTGCGGTAGCGGTCGTGTTGACGCAGGCGGTCTCTTCGGAAAGACTCACAGACACCAGCAGTCTGATTCTCAGCCACGATGAACGCGGAGAATCGTTCGTGAGCGGGTTGTACCTGGGGAATCTGGGCTTGAGCCTGCACTATGCAGCGCCCAAGGCGCCGACGCCGGCGGAAACAGCCAAGCTGGGCCCGATCGCCGATTCACAAGCGGGCAGGTAGTTTCCATGCGGAAGCGGACATGCTGTACCGCTTCCGCATTTTCTTCTTATGCAGCACGCCACGCTGCGTCGTGCCCAAGAGCCGTTGCGGGCTCTTCAATTAGTTCGCTTCAATTGGTTCGAGAGTTGCGCCGCAATTCATCGGTGACAACCACCGCTTCGGCCACTTCCCGCATCGATTTTCGCGTCTGGCGACTCTGCCGCTGCAAGGCCAGGTAAGCCTGCTCCTCGTCAATCGAGAGATCGCGCTGCAGAATGCCTTTGGCGCGTTCCACGATTTTTCGTGTCTCCAGTTGCTGCGAAAGATGGGAATTCTCGGTCTCCAGCCGCGCCATCTCGATTTCCGCTCCCACCAGAAAACCGGCAGTCGAGATGAGCCGGATTTCCCGCTGGTTGTGCACGTGAGGACGCCTATGCTGCAGATTGATCACGCCCACCACGCGCCCGCGAGACATCAGCGGCACGGACAGGAATGCTTCATAAGTGTCTTCGGGCAACTCATGGAAGAATTGGAAACGAGGATCCTTCGAAGCATTTTTTGAAACCGCAACCGGCTCGCGGTGTTCCGCCACCCAGCCGGTGATGCCTTCTCCAACGTGCAGTTTCAGGCGGTCGACAACATCCGGGTGCGGATTTTTTGAAGCACGAAGCACCAGCTCTTCGTTCTCCAATACATAGATCAAGCAGGAATCGCACTTCACCAGGGCCGATGCAAACTCTACAACCCGCGCGAGCACTTCGTGCACAGCGTCGGCAGAAGCCATTTGAGTGCCGAGTTCATGAAGAACATCTACAGAGGAATCGTCGATCGGTATTGAGGTAGCCATGCTCCAACCATAGGAGACGATACTCCGCTTGTCCAATTGCAATTTTCGATCACCGGGATAAAACCTTTTCGCGCACCTTAGCGGAATTAAATGAATCTAGACGAGGGTTGGACGAGTACTTTGTTACTGAGGCGTTACAAATCTCGCACCGTATTGGCCGTGAATGGTCGACTGGGCGGAGTGCCTTCTTATACTTTTTCGCCCACGGCTTTGCCCTGCGTAAACAAATACAAATAATCCGGCCCGCCGGATTTCGAATCAGTCCCTGACATGTTGAATCCGCCGAAGGGATGCGCCCCGACCGTGGCGCCGGTGCACTTGCGGTTGATGTAAAGATTGCCCACGTGGAAGTCACGAATCGCGCGATCAATCCTCTCCTTCGAATTCGTGTACACCGCGCCGGTCAAGCCAAATTCCGTGTCGTTGGCTATCTCGAGCGCGTGCTCGTAATTCTTTGACTTGATCACGGCCAGCAACGGACCGAAAACTTCTTCCTGCTCCAGGCGCGACTTGGGCGGAATATCGGCGATGACGGTGGGTTGCAAGAAGAAACCTTCTCCGGCATTCTTCGCCGGGCCGCCGCCGGTGATGACGCGGCCATCTTTTTTCCCGACTTCGATGTACTCGAGGATCGACTTCATGGAGCCCTCGTTGATCACCGCGCCCATGTTGGCGTTTTCCGCGGGATCGCCGATAGTGATTTTTTCCACGCGCTCTTTCAGCTTCTCCAGGAAGATGTCGTAGATCCGTTCGTCGACGATGGCGCGGGAGCAGGCCGAGCACTTCTGGCCCTGGAAGCCGAATGCGGCCTGGGCCACGCCGTCGACGGCGGCGTCAACATCGGCATCGGCGTCCACTACGATGGCGTCCTTGCCGCCCATCTCCAGAATCGTCCGCTTGATCCAGATCTGGCCAGGTCCCTGCGTAGCCGCGCTCCTGTTGATGTCGAGGCCAACTTCGCGGGAGCCGGTGAAGGCGATGTAGCGAGTTTTGGGATGCGCGACCACCGCGTTGCCGAAACTTGCGCCGGCGCCGGGACAGAAGTTCACCACGCCATCGGGCAACCCGCATTCTTCCAGCAGTTCAACGAACTTTGCCGCTATGGTGGGAGAGTCGCTCGATGGCTTCACGATGACGGTGTTGCCGCTGACGATGGAAGCCAGCGTCATGCCGGCCATAATCGCGCAGGGAAAATTCCACGGCGGAATTACCGCGCCCACTCCAAGCGGAATGTACATCAGCGTGTCGCGCTCGCCCGGCATCTGCACTGGAAGTTCCGTCCGGGCCAGTCGCAAAGCTTCACGGGAATAGTATTCGCAGAAGTCGATGGTCTCGGCGATATCGGCATCGGCTTCCGCCCAGTTCTTGCTCACTTCGAAGACCAGCCAGGCACAGAATTCAAATTTACGCTCGCGCAGCAGATCGCCGACGCGGAAAAGCAGGCCGGCACGTTCTTCTACTGATGCGCGGCCCCACACGGCAAACGCTTCGAGCGCCGCCTGCATGGCAGGCTCGACGTGCTCTTTTCCTGCTTTCTGGTGCAATCCGACCAGTTGCGAAGGCTTGGCCGGATTGATGGACTTGATCTTGTCTTTGGTCTGGACTCGCTTCCCGCCGATGATCAAGTCATACTCCCGGCCCAGTTGAGCACGCACTTTTTCGATGGCGGCGCGCATCTCACGCGCATTTTCCGGCTTGGTGAAATCGGTGAGCGGCTCGTTTACGAACGGGCCTTCATGCAGGCGTGTTTGTGGGCGGGTAGGAGCTTCAACGGTTGCCATCATTGCACCTCAGGGAATATCGATGATCGCGGGGATGGAAAAGAACCTTGCCAATTGTAGCACCGGGAAACGCGGAGAGTTGCCGGGCTTTCGCCCGGCCGGGCGGGCGCGGACGCCCGCCTCTACATTGCGCTACGGGACTTTCACTGACTCCGGGGTTTCCACCGGCTTGTAACTCATGGCGGCGGTGCGCTCCAGCTTGTCCCAGGCGAATTGCCGGCCTTCGGCGGCGCGTTTCAGCGTCTTTAACAACACCAGCGAGAACAACTGCCGATAGGCGAAGCGTTGCAACCAGACCTGGCTGAGCAGCCATGGATCCTCGGGCGCTTCGGGACGACGGCGTTCCAGCGCGAAAGCAATCGCTGACGCCAGAAAGTCCATCACCAGGAAAGCCACAAAGAAAATGAACAGGCGTTGAAAGCTGGCAGGATCGGTGGATTCCGGGTGATAGGACTTCTGCACGAAATACCAGATCGCGCCCACAAAGAACATGATGTCAATGAACGGGGATACCAGGGGCAGCAGAACCTGGAAGATGGCAATGTTGGGAAGCGCAATCCAGCCCAGCACGCCTTCGCGGGCAAACGCGGCACGATGCTTCCACAACGACTGCAGGATGCCAAACGACCAGCGGAAGCGCTGCCGCATCAGCCCGCGCGCGTTGACCGGGGCCTCGGTGTAGGCCAGGGCCAGATCTTCGTATTCCACCCGATAGCCCCTCTGCAGCAGGGCCATGGTAAGGTCAGCATCCTCGGCGACGGTGTCGGTGTGAAAGCCGCCTGCTTCGCGCACCGCGGAGACGCGCCAGGCGCCGATCGCGCCCGGCACAACACTGACCGCGCCCATCGTGTTCAGCGCGCGGCGTTCAAAATTCTGACTGGTGATGTATTCCAGCGCCTGCCAGCGCGTCCACAGGTTCACGCGGTTGCCCACTTTGGCGTTGCCAGCGATCGCGCCCACCTTGGGATTCAGAAAATGAGGAACGAGGCGGGAAATGGCATCTGATGCAACGAGCGTATCGGCGTCAATGCCGACGAAAATTTCTTCATCCGTCAAGTGCTCGAGACCGAAGTTGAGCGCGTCCGCCTTGCCCGAGTTCGGTTTGGTCAGAATCAGGACTCTGCCCCGCGCTTCTTCGTGGGCAAATGCGGCCTGCGCGACTTCGAGCGTCTTATCGCTGGAGCCGTCGTCAATCACGATGACGCGCAAGTTGGGATAGGTCGAGGCCAGTGCGGCGCGGATGGTGCGCTCGATGACCTTCTCCTCGTTGTAAGCGGGGATCAGCACCGCAACCCGGGGATGATATGCCTCCGCCTCTTCGGAAGTTCCATAGCGCCGGGGCCAGAGCCGGTCGTAAATGGCAAACGCTCCGATGAAGAGCAAGCGTCCCGTCATCAGCACGTCCCCCACGAAGAAGATCCACGTAATGACATTGAACGCCAGCGGAAACAGGGCGAAGCCGAACAGGTTCAGGGTGGCGATCCAGCGCTGATTGGAAGGAATGGGGGGCATGACGTCCGCCTGCGTCTTGCCCAGCAACTCGTGCAGCGGAACGATCCGCAGCCCTTTTTCGCGTATGCCGGCGATGATTTTGGGCAGGGCCAGCACGGTTTGCTCGCGATCCCCTCCACCGTCGTGTAACAGAATAATGTTGCCGCAGCGCGTGTCGTTCGCTGCGCACGGTGGGAGGCGCGCCAGCACGTCGGCGGCGATCTCATCGGCGCTCTGGCGGCGCGGACTGTCGCGCCAGTCGCTGGGATCGATCTTGTCGCCCACGGTGATGTAGCCCATGTCCTGCGTGATCTCGAGCGGACGAACCTGATCTTCGGTGTCGGGCTCAGCGTCAATCGAGTAAGGAGGACGGAACAGGATGGTGCGCATCCCCAGCAAACTGGCGAAAAGTTGTTCGGTAAGATTGAGTTCAACCGCGCGCATGAAACTGCGCGAGATGTTGCTGATGTCGGGATGGGTGAAGGTGTGGTTCCCTATTTCGTGTCCCTCGCGATAGATGCGCTTGGTCACGTCAGAAAACTTGTCGGCTTGAATGCCGATCAGGAAAAAGGCCGCAGGCGCCTGGTCGCGCTTGAGCACATCCAGGATTTTTGGCGTCCACTCCGGATCCGGGCCATCGTCGAAAGTGATGGCGACCTTGTCCGGGCTGGATCCGTAGCGCGCCACGCGGTAAGGCTCGGGCAGGGAGTCGAGGTTTTGATCCGTAATTAAGCCGGTGGCCTTATCGAGCGTAATCGACCGTTGTCCGTTCGCGGGTCGGGCCTCGATGCGCAGGATCTCGCCCTCGCCTTCCATATCCACATCCTGGCCGGGAGGCACGTCCTTCAGCTTTTCCTCCGCGCCGGCCTCGCCGGGTACGTCCCAGACTCGCCACAGCGAACGGTCTTCGGAACCCAGCCGCCAGAGCGCAAAAGTCTCGATACCCAGGGCCTGGGCCGCCCGCATCTCGTTGAGCGCAGTTACAGCGTCGAGGAACCAGATGTCATGCTGCAGGTTGTGCTCGTCGAGGTAGCTGATGTGCGGATTGAGACTGTCGCCATCAAAATCCACATCCGCTTCCGAGTCCCGCGCAGTTAACCATGCATCCTGGACGGACACGTTAATATCCTTCACCCCGGGCGGCAACGATCCATGCTTGGGTCTCTTGACCCAGTCATATCCGTAATTGCCGATGGCCGAGATCAACTTGTCCTTCGGGATTACCTTGACGGCAGCTTTCAGATTGTCGGTAAACCAGTCTTGTGACGCCACCGGCCCCGCCAGCCCGGGCGACGGATAGTGCTCGTCATAGTTCATCAGGACAACGCCGTCCACGTGGGCAGCGACGGCGGCGTAGTTGTAATCGGTGTTGCGGGCCTGCACGCTGACATAAAGCTTCATGCCCTTGGCATGCAAGTCGTCGGACAGTTCCTGCAGCAAAGCCAGGTAGCCGGCTTGTCCCTTCTTGGAAAATGTCTCAAAGTCGATCATCAGACCGCGATACTTGTCGGTACCAAGGAAGGTCGCCACCTCCTGCCGCAAGCGGGCGCGGGCGTCTGTATCGTTCAGCACACTGGTAATGTCCACCCAGTCGTTCCCGTCAAAGTTGTTGATCATGGGAAAGACTTCCATACCGGTCTCTTCCGATTTGAGGAAGGGCATCACTTTGTCGTCCACGGGATGAATGCCGGCCCCCTGCACCACATCGAAGAACTTGTTGGTTTGTTCGTCGATGCCCTGCAGGCGGCCGTCTGGCGTGATGGCATGGAGCCAGTCGGGGAAGAGCAGGTCGATCTGCCTGGCGTATTGGCGCAAGGAAGAAAAACTGGCGGCATCGTAAGGTACGTAGTATGCAGCGCGGATACCTTCTTCCGCGTTCAGCTTTACCTGGGAGGGCGCGGACTTGGATTTCCTGTGGCCGCGGTGCAATGCCGCCAATCTTCGCCGCTCTTTCGCTTTTTCCTTTTCTTTTTCCTTTAGCGCGCGATAGGGGCGCTTTTGAGGGGCAAGCAGCAGGTCGGGCAAGGGCTCGCTACGCAGTGCCGTGTAAGCAAAGAAAAGGATCAGCAGCGTGATGCTCAAGCCAACCAGATCGAAGGTCAGCCGTATCCGCTTCCAGCGAGCTTTTAGGGGGTCGTAGAAAACAGGTTGCGCCATGAAAATAGGTGTCTCTTTATCCTAAGCTGAGGTGCAGAGACGGTCAAACCCGGGCACAAGTCCGCTTTGCGGCCTTTGCGAACTTTGCGGTCAAATTCTTAAACCGCAAAGGGCGCAAACGGCCGAAGAACAGCTCACTGAAGGCGACGCCCTGGTTTCCTGCGGTATATTCTTAACGTGCGCCAACTGGTGCGCCAACACCTTCGCTTCTTTCTGTATGTCACCCTGGCAGCGGTCGGGCTGCGCCTGCTTTTCATCTTTCGCTTTCCCGGAGTGACCACGGATTCCTTCGTCTACGGCGATATCGCCAGGAACTGGCTGCGCCATGGAATTTATGGCCTGAGCGGGCCGGACGCGATTTCTCCCACCTACATCCGCTTGCCGGGATATCCCGCGTTTCTGGCCGCCGTCTTTGCCATCTTTGGCATGGAGCATTACCGCGCGGTGCTCGTGCTCCAGATGTTCGTGGACGTCGGCACCTGCGTTCTGATTGCTGACATGGCGCGGCGCCTGCTTTCTCCACGCGCGGCAAAAGCGGCATTTCTGTTAGCGGCCCTGTGCCCGTTTCTGGCAAGTTATGCGGCGGCAGCGCTTACCGAGACATTAGAGATTTTCTTTACCGCACTGGCTCTGGATTTTGCCATCACCGGGTTGATGTCCCCACGGGGAATGCGCATATGGATCGGTTGCGGATTGGCTGTGGGTGCGGCCATTCTGTTGCGGCCTGATGGCGGGTTGCTGCTGGCGGCGATTGAGTTTTATTTGGTCGTGTTCCTGGTGCGGGTCTGGCAAGACACGGCGCGGGCGAGTCGCCCGCGACCACACGGGCTTTCTGCGCCATACCTTCTGAAGGCGGGATTGATCGTTGCTTTCGTTTCTTTGGCTCCTTTGGTGCCGTGGACTCTCCGCAATCTTCATACCCTGCATCGCTTTCAGCCTCTGGCGCCGCGCTATGCCAACCAGCAAGAAGAGTTTGTTCCTGCCGGATTCAATCGCTGGACGAAGACCTGGATCGCCGACTATGTCTCCGTCGAGGAAGTCTACTGGCCGGTTCCGGGAGATACCGTGGATGCCGCCAAACTCCCGGCTCGCGCTTCTGATTCTGAAGCGCAACGCCAGCAGACGACGCAGTTGCTGGCGGACTATAACGACATCCTTCACATCACACCCGAGCTGGACGCCCGCTTCGCCGCCCTGGCCGAGCAACGCGTTCGGGATGCCCCGCTGCGCTTCTATGTATGGCTGCCCTTTCTGCGTATCGCCGACATGTGGCTTCGGCCGCGGACTGAGATTCTGCCTTCTGACAGTCGCTGGTGGGAATTTAACGACGACCCAAAGTGGTCTGCGTTGGCGGTAGTGCTTGGAATCGTTGGCCTGTTCTACGTCGGCATGGCTGCTGCCGGGTTGATGCGGGGGTGGGCGGTCCCACTCCTCGGTCTGCTGCTCACGTTTGTGATTTTGCGATCCATATTCCTGGGCACACTGGAAAATCCCGAGCCGCGCTATACGCTGGAGTGCTATCCGGCAATTATCATTTTCGCGAGTATGCTCTTTCGATAGCCAAGTGGACGATGGGGAGACGGGCGAGCCAACGATGGAGAGACGGGCGTCCCGCCCGTCCGGCAGTCCGCCCGGCGCTCCACTGACACTGTTCATTGCGAGCCCCCCAGCTTTTCCGCGGCCGCACGTTCATTCTTGGCGTCGCCGAGCCGGCCTAGCTCCGCATAGGCATCGGCCAGGAAGAGATGTGCCTCCCGCGAATCGGGCTGGATTTGAACTGCCTTTTCCAGGTTGCTGAGTCCGCCCAGGGGATTACCCTGCAAAAAAAGAATCCGCCCGCGCAGCAGGTTGGCACGGTAGTGATCGGGACTGATCGCCAACGTGCTGTCGAGTTCCGTCATGGCGTCGGGGACGCGGTCGATGCGAGCGTACACCGCCGCGAGCGAGAAATGAGCATCAGCCCAGCGCGGAGCCCGCGCCACCGCAGCTTCAAACTCAGGAGCAGCCCCATTCCAGTTTCCGGTTTCAAACAACGCCAGCCCCAACTCATAGTGGCCCATGCCGTTGTCTGGCTGTTGCGCCACTACTTTCTGAAGGGGCACGATCGCCTTATCGAAATGTTTGAGGCGCGCCTGGGCCATGCCGTACTGCATATTCGCCACCGGCATATCGGGTTGGACCGCGAGCGCCCGCTCCAATAAAGGGAGGGCTCGATCGTAGTTCGCGTCTTCCACATCCAACATGGCGTCGTGCAACAGGTTGGTGATTTCGATTCGGGTCTTGGGGTCGAGTCCTGCGAGTTTATTGTCATCCTTTGCCGGAGTCGCGTCCGAACCCACATATCCAAGGGCCTGCAGCTTTTGCATTTTCTCCGCATCGGGCTTGCCCAGGTCGACCAGAGTCTGGCTGGTCTTGCTGCGAAAGTCCGCAAGCTGGGAAGCCAGTGTATCGGTGACCGCCTGCGAACTGGCGGCAAGGTTGCGGGTCGCGTCCGGATCGTTCACCTGGTTGTAAAGCTCTCGCTCGGGCGCCTGGATGTATAGATATTTTCCAGTGCGCAGGGCGCGCAGGGAACTCCAGCCAAAGGCGCGATGAGGATAGTCGGTTTCGGCGTAAGCGGAACGGTCTTCAGACGAAGTATCGGTATTCTTGTCCGCCGCCTTGCCGGGTTCGAGGAGAGCTCGTCCCTGCATCTCCGATGGCGGAGCGACGCCGGCGGCGCTCAAGATCGTCGGCGCAACATCCACCAGGCCGGCGCGAGTTTCTACCCGCCACCCCGCCTCACGATTGAGCGGCAGCTTGATCAGCAAAGGAACGTGAAGAGTTTCGTCGTAGAGAAACACTCCGTGCGTGTTCTCGCCGTGCGCCCCCAGCGACTCACCATGATCCGCCATTACCGCAATGAGGGTTTCGTCATAGAGGCCGTGCTTGCGCAACGCGTCCAGCAATTTGCCGACGCAGGCGTCCGCATAAGCGATTTCTCCATCGTAGGGCTGCGCAGCGTAGCGCTCCTTGAATGGCGGAGGGGGATCGTAGGGGTCATGAGCATCATACAAATGCACCCACAGGAAAAACGGCCCATTGGGCACCTGGCTGAGCCATCCCAGGGCGTGGTCCACTACCACACCGGCGCGGCGCTCGACCGTCTGGTAGCGGTCGGCACCGTGACGGCGCAGCCGAAAACCCGCGTCATACACGTCGAAGCCTCGATCAAATCCAGGCGCAGTGCCGTCCAGGGGGTCAAGAACCAGCGATGCTACGAAGGCCCCAGTCTGGTACCCGTGGTGGTGCAATATGTCGGGCAGATAGGGGAGATTGGCTGAGAGAGGCACGCCAAAATCATTTACATGATTAAACTGCGGATAAGTCCCGGTAAGAATCGTGGTGTGCGAGGCTGTGGTGAGCGGGACATGAGAATAAGCGTGGGTGAAAACGACTCCCTGCTGCGCCACCGCATCCAGGTTCGGAGTCAATCCCCGTTTCGATCCCAGAAACCCCATGCGATCGGCGCGAGTAGTGTCCAGCGTGATCAGGATAACGTTGGGATACTGCGACACACTCCGGCGCGGCGAAGCCTTCGGACGCTGGGCGGGCGCGCTGGTGATCGCAAGCAAAAGAAACGGCAGGAAGGATAAAACGCGGCGCCGGACTGCCATAGAAATGAAAAAGGGAGTCTAACATACCGAGACTCCCGGGTATTCAGAGGATGGAGCAAGCCTTTTCAGGCCTGCATATGACTGCTTCTTGTGATGGAGGACGGGCGTCCTCGCCCGTCTTGGAGAGAGCACCGCCGACGGGCGGGGACGCCCGTCCTCCATTAAGCCTCAGCGCTGCTCCACCCAAAACCCTAGAACGTGAACTTCAGACTGAAGTTCATGTTTCTAGGTCCACCCTGGGCAATCACCGGATTGCCGGCGTTTACGTCGGATGTCTTCACGATTGTTCCATAGGCATGCTCAGTTGGATCGCATGCGCCATTAGAGAGCACGTTAGTGCAGGTGCCCAAGAACAAGTTGTCCGGCAGGTAGTGAAAATTGCCGTGGTTAAAGAGGTTGTAAACTTCCCAGCGAAGTTCCACGCTCAACCTCTCGGTGATCTTGGTGCTCTTGAACAGAGACATATCCCATTGACTGAGCCCCGGGCCAGTCAACTGGTTTCGATTGGAGTTGCCCACGGCGCCATTGCAGGGGAAGTAGAAGGGCGAGAGCGGCAATCCCCCTGAAGCGTCGCCGCACGGATCTGCCTGCCCGGGTTGGGTGTAGGTTTCGATGACATACCGGTCGGGGTTGCGCGTGTTGTAGCGCACCGGACTGCCATCCCAGGCGGCGCGAATGCTGTCGCCAACCAGGCCTTGCCCTGAGCCCTCGCTGCTTCCATTTAGGACCGCGGAAAATGGGCGCCCGGAGAGCGCGGTGTACACGGTACTGAGCCCCCAACCGCCACCCAGGCGCTGGCCCAGGTGGGTTATCGTCGGGATCTGATATACGCCGCTGATGTTGAAGTTCAGGCGCACATCGTGGTCGCACAGTCCGCGTGAGTCGCGGAAATTGGGAGTCGCAGGGGCGGTGCTGCCCACCGGGTTGGAGTTGTTGATTTGAGGATAATCGCCAAAGCCCCCGCGGTTCACCGAATTGTAGTCGTAGCATTTGCTCCAGGTCAGGTTGTACTCGGTGTCCAACCCGTGAAAGCTCCGCTGGTTAAAGGACACCTGCATACTGTCATACTGTGAAATTCCCTGGTTGGAGGCCTGGATAATGTGTCTCAGGTCCGGAAAGGAGGCTGCCAGTGGCCGGAAAGGGTCGCAATCGCTTTCACTCAGGCAGGCGGTGCCGATCGGGGAAGCGTTTATATCGCTATAGATAACCAAATCCCGACCGCGCTGGCCGGAGTAGGTAAGGGTCAGCACGTTGTTGCGGAAAACCTCGTTCTGCAGGCTCAGGTTGAAGTTGTGATACCTCGGGGTCTTGAAATTCTGGACTACGGAGAACGCACTGAAAGGAGGATTTCCAGTGGGATTGGTTCCAAACAGGGGCCCAGCCACCGCCGAGTCGAAGCAGATGTAGGAGCCGACACCCGTACTTGGGTCGTAGCAACCGCTTCCCAGAACATTGTCCGAGGCTGTCAGGTCTACATTATTCGGGGCGGTATTAGTCTGACTGATGACGCCAAGATTTGTCTGATCGAACACGCCGGTGAACGCGTGGGCAAAGGTGTAGGGTGACGCCAGCGTCCCGAAATTCGGTACGTCATAGGTAAGCGAGTAGCCGCCGCGCAGTGCCATTCTGCCGTTGCCGCGAACGTCCCACGAGAACCCGACGTGCGGACCGAAATCGCGATAGTCCACTTTATGAATTGAGTCGATGCCCTGCCCAACCTGCGCGAAACCTGGTCCCGGTGGTGGAATGAAAACCGACTCGCGGTTATCTTTGTCGCGCATGGTTCCGTTGATCTCGTAACGCAGGCCGTAATTCAACGTCAAGCGGGGCTTTATCTTCCAGTCGTCCTGCGCGTAAAAGCCGACTGAGTTCTGCGTAATGTGACGATGGGTATCGCCAAAAGTCCGGTCCGCCAGATCAGCTTTGCCCAGCAGAAGTTCTTCAACATCGCCGGCGACTCCGGGCAGGTATGCGCCGGTGTAATTTTGGAAGTAACCCGCCGTAATGCCGGTACGGGCATTATTGCGGACGCTGTTGGTATAAGCGCGCTGGAAGTTCCCACCCATCTTCATGGTGTGGTTGCCCTTTACCCAGGAGAAATGCTCGGACCAATCGATGGTCTGGTCGGGCCGGGTGACCAGCGGATATCCTTGCACGCCGCCAATGTAGCCGCCATACCCCAGATGATAGAGGTCGACATAAGGCACACCGAAGTCGGCTGAACCCAGCGGGCCAGTGTCAATGCCCAAACTCTTGGGATCGATCTTGTTATTCACATCGATCAGTTGGGAGAAGCGGGTGTATCCGAGACGGCTCTCGAGAATCTTATTGTTGCTGACTGTCCAGGTCCAGCTCACTCCACCCAGTTGCGCCCGCGAAGCCGCCTTGGAGTTGAAAAGGCTCGAGGGATTGCTCCCGCCAGCCTGAAGCCCGGCAAACGGGGGCCCACTCTGCAAACTGTCTCCCAGCAAGTACCGCACCGCGATGGAGTTGCGTTCGCCCAGCTTGTAATCGAATTTCACGCCAAACTCGTTGCTGCTGGCGGTGGTAGGAATCTGCTGAATCAGAAGGCCGTTGGGTGTGATTGGGAAGTAATTCAGGAGCGTTTGCCCCACCGGGTCGATGGTCAGGCCATTGGCCGCGATATCGGCCTCCGCATCGGCTACATCCTGCGTGCTGGGCACGGCCCTGCTGCCAGTGGCGGCTGATATATATCGCTGGCCTTCGTAGAAGAGGAAGAAGAAGGCCTTGTCCTTGACGATGGGGCCGCCGATGTTGACGTGAAACTGGTTGTTGTGGATGGGAGTGGGCTTGCACTCTCCCGGGGCCTGGCAATTATCGGTGTTGTGGTTGGCGAAGTAATTGTCGGCATCGCCAATACCGTTGTGATTGACCCAGGTCGCGCCGCCATGCCAGTTGTTCGTGCCACTCTTCATGCTGATCAGGATGGGGGCTCCGCCTTTCACTCCATACTCCGCCGAGGGCGTCTCCTGCACGCTCAGCTCTTCGATCGCGTCCGGAGGGAAAGTGACAGCCGGGATGCCCAAAATGCCGGTCTGGTTGATGGCCGAGTCGCCATAGTACCGGTCGTTGTTATACAAGCCGTCGATAAAATAGTTATTGGAAGTGGTTCGTGAGCCGTTGATGCTGACCGCCAGGAACCCGCCGCCGGGAGCCCGCTGTACGCCCGGAGTAATGGCGAGAAGCGAGTTGAAATCGCGTCCGTTCAGCGGGACATTCTCAATTTTCAGGCGGTCAACGTAGTTGTTTTCGTTGGGCGAGGTTTCGACTAACGGCGCCGAGCTTTCCACTTCAATGGTCTCGGTACGCTGACCCACGGTGAGCTTGAAATCGGCCTGTACCAGAGCGCCGGCTAGCATTTCGACGTTCTTAACCGCAGTCTTGAAACCAGCCGCCGAGGCGGTGACCTTGTAGGTGCCAATCGCGAGTTCCGGCAGGCGGAACGCTCCGTTATCGCCAGTGACTGCCGAGCGGGAGGCATTAGTTCCGCTGTTGACGGCAGTGACCGAAACATTTGGCAGAACGGCGCCTGTGCCGTCAGTCACAGTCCCGGAGATGTCTCCCGTGATTCGCTGGGCAAGAACTGGTTGACCGAAACTCAGGACAACGAGGAGCACAACATAAGAGGCACGTTGAAAAACCAGCCATCGCAGCATGGTCCCCCCTGCTTTGCCACAAGTCTGTGCGGCACCCTCAGTTAGGCCGGAAGTTTAGTGGTCGCGAGATGGAACTATCAAGAGGATTCTGCTGCACATAACAGGTCGAAACTGGCTTGCCCCGGTTGACTGAGGGTCACAGACTTGTGATTAGCCGTATGTGCTGATTGCCTGTCATCTGAATTTTGCATAGCGATGAATTGTTTTTTTCTTGAGGCAATTCATACCGCCTGGCGCGAAGGGGTTAGCTGCCGGGAAGACTTGCTAGCTTAAAGGAGAATCGCTCATGCGGAACCGCGTGCGCACATGTTCGGAAAGCAGCTCGATGGCGCCGCGGTTGGCGATAGGATCGGACTGGGCGAGATATTTCATGGCCTCCACCAGCAGGCGCTGGCCGTCGACGTAGCGCGGATCGGTCGTGCGCTCGCGGCGTTTGCGCCCAATCTTGGGAGGAACCGGGATCGTGAAAACCTTGGCCATACAAACCGGGTATTCGGGTACGGACCTCTAAACTCTCTACTACTGGGAAGGGCGCGGAACCAGTATACCGTCCCGCTGCGGGTTTTTCAGCTTCTATCTTCCTCTTTTTCCTGGTCTCTTTCCGGAGGTTTTTCCGAACTTTGCCGGCCGCTATCCGTGGGGCGTGATGAATTTGGTCTTGCCGGTGGTCTTCAGCTTGAAAACTCCGTCAGGAATCTTTTCATTCAGCTTCACGTCGGAATACTTTGCCACACGATAGTCCCCCGAGTTTCCGAAAAAGAACTGCTGTTGCACCGAAATTCCCTGTGCTGGGTCGATCCACAAGACAATGTGGTCGATGTTGTTGCGGACGTTTGCCGCCTTGGGAACCAGATCCAGCTTCGCGGTGTTCTGGCCGTCCACTTTTTCGTCACCCAGGTACTTCACGTCGAAAGATTTCGGCAGGTCGTGCCCGCGGCCGCCAAAGCCCAGCACCAGGAAACTCTCGATTTCCTGACGATTCTTACCGGTGTTGTAAACCGTCACCTGCTCGATCTTGGGCTGGTAGACCTGGACTTTGGAGTCGGTGAACAGCACATATTTCCGGTCCGGGTCAGAGATATCGGCCGCCATCTGAATCTCATTGTTGGCGCGACGGAAGTACACCTTCCCTTTTTGCGTCTCGTGCTCATCCACTACTTTTTGATATTGATCCCAGGCAACGCTGGCCTCGGTAGTATGAAATTTTGCGGCAGCACTATCCATTTCGCCCAGCACCCCTTCCAGCGCAGGGTTCGGAGGAGGATCGGCAGGCGGTTGCGCCGATGACGAAGTAAACAGGCAGGCAATCGCCAGAACCAGCCAGGAAAGTGATCGCTTGGGATTCATGTTCCGCCTCGCCGGGCACTTGAAAGAGTGACGCCGCTACGCTTCACTTGGTCACTCTTTACACGTGACTCTTTTACTGCATCACTCTTTCTGTACCCAAACTTTATAGCTCAGCACGCGGCCTTGACGATCACGCACCGCTTCGTACCTGGTGATGCTGACTTCCCCCGCGATCGGCTCCACGATGCGCATTAGCTGTCCCCGCACCGTTGCCTCGTCTTTCCCGGAGATGGCCGCCCCGTCGATCTGATAAATAAATCCTCCGCCCGCCTGCGGGGTCACGACTACACCGGTTGGATGCGGATTGCGTTCCACCGGTTTGTCGTGAAAGTTGATCCAGTAAGGTGAAAGAAAGACGAACAGCAGAATGAGGGTCACCATCACGTCGTACTCGAGGGTGCCGCGCTCGTGGGACCAAAGAATGTAGTCACGAATTGTGCGCCAGAACCTGCTCATGGGCACTCTGGGCGCGTCGGCAACGGTCGTGTTCATCCTGATCTCGGTCAAGTCTAGGCTCTGCCTCATGGGCTTGGCAACCTTTGACTCTACTCATTCCGCGCGGGCGAGTCGCCCGCGGCCACACGACATCGGCTAGAACTTCTTTGGCTGGATGCGATCGGTGCCCATGGCAGCCTGCAGGGCCTGCGGGATCAGGACACTGCCGTCGGCCTGCTGGTAATTCTCCACGATCGCCACCCAAGTGCGACCAACCGCCAGGCCGCTTCCGTTCAGGGTGTGCACCAGTTCGGCCTTGTTCTTGCCTTCGGGACGGTAACGAATATTCGCACGCCGGGCCTGAAACGATTCGAAATTCGAGCACGACGAAATTTCGCGAAACAGCTGCTGGCCCGGCAGCCAAACCTCGATGTCATAAGTCTTGGCAGAAGAGAATCCCATGTCGCCTGTACTGAGCGCGACTACGCGATAGTGCAAGCCCAGCTTCTGCAGGACTTCCTCGGCGTCATGAGTCAGCTTCTCCAGTTGCTCATATGAAGTGTCTGGCCTCGCGAACTTAACCAATTCGACCTTCTGGAACTGATGTTGCCGGATAATGCCGCGCACGTCTTTGCCGTAAGAGCCAGCCTCGCTGCGGAAGCAGGGAGTGTAGGCGGTGAGCGAAACCGGCAGGCGATCTGCCTCCAGCACTTCGTCGCGATAGAGGTTCGTGACTGGCACTTCCGCCGTTGGAATCAGCCAAAGATCCTTTTCTCCATGTGGCACGCGGAAAAGGTCTGAGGCAAATTTCGGCAAATTGCCCGTGCCATACATGGAAGCGGAGTTCACCAGGTAGGGCGGCAGCACCTCGGTGTAGCCGTGTTCGCGAGTGTGCAGATCGAGCATGAAGTTCGCCAGTGCCCGCTCCAGCTTCGCACCCAGGTCCCAGTACACGGCAAACCGTGCGCCGGAAAGTTTCGTGGCGCGTTCGAGATCAAGAATGCCCAACTGTTCCCCAAGCTCCCAGTGCGTCTTGGGGGTGAAATCGAATCGGGGCGGAGCGCCCCAGCGCCGGACCTCGACGTTGTCCTCGGGAGTCTTTCCCACGGGCACGCTTTCGTGCGGCAGATTGGGAATGCCTGCCAGAAGATCGCGCAGACGTGCTTCCAGTTCTGTTGCCACCTTCTCCCGCTGCTGGATCTGCTCGCGGAGCTCCTTGGTTTCGGCCACCTGGGCGGCGGCATCCTGGCCGCTCTTTTTGAGTTTCGCGATATCCTCCGACGCCCGGTTGCGCCGCGCCTTCATGGTCTCCGCCTCGGTGATGGCGTGGCGGCGCTGAGTATCGACTTCGAGGAAATCCTTCAGCACCTCGCCCGGATCCATACCGCGCTGCCGCAGCTTTTCCTCGACCAAAGGCAAATTGTCGCGAACGAAATTGAGATCAAGCATGGGAGCTAACTACTCTATCGAAAAAGAGGCAGGAAATGCACGCGTGGCCGGTGTGGCGCGGACCCGTCTTGAGCGAAGTCGAAGGAGCCCTCGCCCGCGAGAAGCATAGTCAACATCAAAAGCCGAAGAACCACCTGGCGGCGGAAGTTAGTGAACGTCAAAGCCGGAGCAACCCTCGGCCTTTTAGAAACACAGTCAAACTCAAAGGCCGCGTGCGAGGGCGCCCGCGCCACACGGTCCCGCGCCACACGATATTTGGCCCCGCCTGTCGCAGGCTGTAAACTACAGCGCGATGCAATCCTCTCTTCGGTCTGCGCTCCTGGGATTTCTGTTTTGTTTTGGGATCACCGGCGCGGGCTACGGCTCAGCGTACAACGGGCGGCCCAAACTTGTGGTCATTATCGTGATCGACCAGTTTCGTGGCGACTATCTGGAGCGTTACCGAGATCAGTTCGGAGAAGGCGGTTTCCGTCTTCTGCTGGAACGGGGCGCAAATTTCACTGACTGCAACTATGACTACGCCAACACCCGGACCGCACCCGGACATGCCACCCTGCTGACCGGCGCGTATTCCAACGGCCACGGCATTATGGCCAATGAATGGTGGGATCAGGAAAAAAAGCATATGGTCGCGGCGGTCGATGACGACGAGACCAAAGTAGTTGGCATCGCCGGCGACGCGCCCGGGGCCTCGCCCCACTACCTGCTTGCCGATACCCTGGGAGATGAACTCAAACTGGCGACCCAGGGCAAAGCTCATGTCTTCGGCATCGCATTGAAGGATCGGGCTTCGGTCATCCCCGCCGGCTTCGCAGCCGATGGCGCCTACTGGATCGACCGCGAAACGGGAACCTGGATCACTTCAACCTACTATCGCAGCCAACTTCCCAAGTGGGCGCAGGATTTCAACGACAGCAAGCGGGGGGCGAAGTACCTTAACCAGGAGTGGAAGGACAGTAACGGAAACGTCCTGCGTACCACCAAGCCTGTCGAAGGGAAACAGGGCACGTTCTACGAACTGGTTGGTTCCACGCCATTCGCCAACGACTACGAATTTGAATTTGCGCGGGAATTGATCACCTATGAAAAGCTGGGCAGTGGCCCGGCTACCGACCTGCTGGTCGTCAGCTTGTCCGCCAACGATATTCTTGGCCACAAGGTGGGCCCCGATTCTCCGGAGATGCAGGCCATGGCACTGGCAACCGACCGCCAGCTGGCCGGGTTCTTCGACTTCCTGGGACACCAGATCGGATTGGCGAATGTCTGGATTGCGCTATCCGCCGATCACGGGATCGCTCCCCTGCCCAAAGTCGCGGCCGGGATGCACCTTCCGGCATCAAATGTCCCCGGCGATAAAATGCGGGCACAACTGAATAGCGCTCTGTCGGCGCGGTTTTCTCACCCCGCCGAATACGTGAAGGCTCTGGACTACCCGGTGGTCTGGTTGAATGCCGACGCCTTCGCCGCCTTGAAGATCAAGGAAGAAGATGCAGAACGCGACGTGGGAGAGGCGCTGAAGCCTGCAGGTTTGCGCGGTTACTATACGCGCTCGCAACTGGAGCGGGGCGACGCGCCGAACACTGAACTCGGGCTGAAGTATTTGCACAGCTATTCGCCAATCGGCGGATGGTATGTCCTGGGTGTTCCGCCGCCGTTCACCATAGGCTTCGTGAGTGGGACTGATCACGCTACCCCGTATAACTACGACACTCATGTGCCGCTCGCGTTTTACGGCCTTCCCTTCCAGGCTGGAACTTATCGCACCCACGCCGAGCCCGCCGACCTGGCGCCGACATTGGCTTCCCTGCTGGGGATAAACGCGCCCAGCCATTCTGTGGGCCGGGTGCTGACCGAGGCGCTGGCCCCGGCGCATCGCCCGGCTAGCTCTATTCGTCATGGAGTGGATCCAGATGATCACCCTTTTCCCAACGTGGAAGGGCACGGGACCTTTGGCGGAGTTGGTGTTTCAGGAGGTGCACAATGACCTCTCCCGCGACGAGCGCCGGTCCTGATCTCAGTGTCGCTTTCGCCGGCATCCGGTTGAAAAATCCTGTCATCGCGGCCAGCGGCACCTTCGGATACGGCATTGAATTCGAAGACGTAGTGCACCTCAACAAGCTCGGCGGCTTTGTGGTAAAGGGACTTTCCGCGGAGCCCATGGCCGGAAATCCGCCTCCACGCCTGTTTGAAACGCCGGCGGGGATGCTCAACGCAATCGGATTGCAAAACATCGGGGCGCGCGCGTTCATCGACGAGAAGCTGCCCAAACTGCGTAAGATCAAGAACATCGTCGTCTTCGCCAACGTCTTCGGCTACACCCGCGAAGACTTCGAGCGCTCCATCGAGATTCTGAACGAAGGCGAGGATATTGCAGCGTATGAACTGAACGTATCTTGCCCCAATACCGTCGCCGGCGGCATCCAGTTTGGCAGCGATGCCCGGGCTTTGGACGAAGTGGTGAACACCGCCAAACGGATCGCGCGGCGCCCCCTGATTGTGAAGCTTTCGCCCAACGTGACCAGCATTGCTCAGATGGCGCACGTGGCCCAGGAAGCCGGGGCGGATGCGATCTCGCTGGTGAACACGTTTGTGGCCATGGCGATCGACGCGGAAACCCGCAAACCGCGCATCGCCAACGTGACCGCCGGACTGTCCGGCCCGGCCATCAAGCCGATCGCCCTGCGCATGGTTTACGACGCCTCCAAGACGGTGCACATTCCCGTGATTGGCATGGGCGGAATCTCGACCGCAGCCGATGTCGTCGAGTTCATGCTGGCGGGAGCCACCGCGGTACAGGTCGGAACCGCCAGCTACTGGGACCCGGTTGCGACCGAGAAGATCGTAGGCGAGCTGGAAAACTGGTGCACACTGCACCGCGTCGACAAGGTGGCTGAACTGACCGGCGCCCTGGTGATGGAATAACGGTTAGCGAATCCACGCTGCCAGGATCGCTCCCATCGCCAGATAGCACACTAACTGGTAGCCGGTGTTGATCAGGTACAGCTTGGTGGACTGGTTGCCGAACAGCTTGGCCGTCAACTGCACCGTCGTCACAAAGCCCAGCCAGACCGCGAATCCGATTTTCATTCCGTACAGGGGTTTGTTGACCGTCATCGCGTCGATGATCTTCGCCAGAACGAAAGCCGATGCCAGGCTGGCCACAAACGAGATGGCATAGCTTTTGCCGGCGCCCTTGCGCATCTCCTCCGCCTTGGCCTTGTCTTCCGGATCGTAGCCCATCGCCACCATCCAGGGACGCGCGAAAAGTAACGGCGAGTACCAGACGAAGCCCACAACCATGGTGGCAATCGCGGCCACCAGCACGGACCACAGGTTGATATCCATAAAGGTCATGCAATCTTCTCCGTAAGGCGGAACTGACGGCCAGCCATAGTACGCCGAGTTGTGCCGGCTGCAAACTGCTTTCAATGGGCAGTGGTACATCCCGCCCGGCCGGGTCTGCCACTTTCCGCCCGCACATTCATCTAATAGCTGTCGCTATAATTCACCGAGGAGTCTTGTTTCTATGGCTAAAGCCACCTTTGCTGCAGGCTGTTTCTGGGGAGTAGAAGCCACGTTCCGTCAATTGCCGGGCGTAACCGCAACCCGCGTCGGCTATATCGGAGGGCACCTCGCCAATCCGACCTACAAAGATGTTTGCAGCGACAACACCGGCCACGCCGAGGCCGTGGAAGTGGAATACGATCCCGCCAAGCTGTCTTACGAGAAACTGCTGGAAGTATTCTGGGAGAATCACGATCCCACCCAACTCAACCGGCAGGGTCCGGACTGGGGGTCGCAGTATCGCTCCGCGATCTTCTTTCATACTCCGGAGCAGGAGAACGCAGCTAGGCTTTCCAAACAGCAACTGGAGAAATCAGGCCGCTTCAAGAAGCCGATCGTCACCCAGATCGTTCCGGCGGTGACGTTTCATCCCGCCGAGGACTATCACCAGCAGTATCTGGAAAAGCGGGGACTGGCAACCTGCCACATCAAGTGATGAGCCGAATGTAGGCACGAGGCGTCCCGCTCGGTGTCCTTGCAGTTGACTGCGTGGGGACAGCCGCCCTCGGCTGTCTGGTCGAGCAGGGCTCGACACGTTTTGCCGGTACGAGAAATAGCGGAGCCTTGCTCCGCCGGACAGCCGAGGGCGGCTGTCCCCACGTAGTCTCCAGCGATTCCGAAATGCACGAGCAGGACGCTCGACCCTGCATTGAACCCGCGTATAATTCCCCGTTCTGCAGGTGAGGAGAGTTCATGACTTTTTCGGGGCGGGTGGCGCTGGTCACAGGGGCGTCGCAGGGCATCGGGCGGGCTTGTGCTTTGAAGCTGGCTCAGTCGGGAGCAACTCTCGCGCTGGCGGCGCGCGGCCAGGAAAAGTTACAGGAACTAGCGCGAGAGATCGAATCCGCCGGGGGCAAGGCTGCTGCCTTCCCGCTCGACGTCAGCGATGAAGAGCAGATCAAGTCTGTATTCAAGGCCGCCATCGCCCAGTTCGGCAAGATCGATATCCTGGTGAACAACGCCGGCATCACTCGCGACCAGCTGGTGATGCGCATGAAGCGCGCCGACTGGGATTCGGTCCTGAACACCAACCTGACGTCGGCGTATCTCTGCACCCAGCAGGCGATCGGCTCCATGCTCAGGCAGCGCTGGGGAAGGATCATCAACATCACCTCGATTTTTGGACAAATGGGGCAAGCGGGGCAAGCCAACTATTCGGCCTCGAAGGCCGGACTGATTGGCCTGACCATGGCCATCGCCCGCGAGGTCGGCTCGCGCAACATCACCTGCAATGCGGTAGCTCCTGGATTCATCGAAACTGCGATGACCTCCGGGCTGGACGACGACTTCAAACAGAATGCGGTAAAGCTGATCCCGCTGGGGCGCGTGGGTTCGCCCGAGGATGTGGCGAGCGCCGTGGCATTTCTTGCCTCCGACGAGGCTGCCTACATAACCGGCCACGTGTTGAACGTAAACGGTGGCATGTTGATGGGCTGATTGTGGGAAGCTGATTGCGTGAAGTAGAAAGCACGAGGAACGACCGCGTGGTGAATCCCAGACTTACCTTGAGGCAAGCGGAGTCGCCCGCTCAGATCGCTCAGGCACGTGAGCTTTTTCTGGAGTATGCGGACTCGCTGGGCTTCAGTTTGTGTTTTCAGAGTTTCGACCGGGAACTGGCTGGGCTTCCCGGAGACTACGCGCCGCCCGACGGCCGGTTGCTGATTGCGGAGTACCGCGGTCAGCTGGCGGGATGTGTGGCACTGCACAAACTTGAACCTGAAATCTGCGAGATGAAGCGGCTCTATCTTCGTCCCCAACTTCGTGGCCGGGGCGTGGGACGGGCGCTGGCGGAAGCGGTAATCGCGGAGGCCCGTGCGATCGGGTACCGGAAAATGCGCCTCGATACGGTGGAACCGGCAATGCCCAACGCGGTGGCCATGTATCGACGGCTCGGATTCGTGGAGATCGATCCTTATCGCGCCAACCCGATTGCGGGCGCGTTGTATATGGAGCTTGGGCTGTAAGGCTTGCAAGGAAGCTGTCAGCTCTCAGCCATCAGCTATCAGCAACGTTCTGATGCCTTGGATGGAGCAACGCTCCAGCGCTGCATCCAAGACTGGCTCAGACCCGGCTTCAACCGCTGAGGTATCTGCTACATGAGCGAGGTCGGGACGCCGGAGATACGAGGAACCTCATGAAATTTGTTTGCTTGATTCTTCTTGCCTTCACACTTTCCGCTTTCGCCGCCGACGGCAAATCCGTTTCCTACAGGAGCGGTGATGAAACCGTGCAGGGGATGCTCTACGCTCCCGAGGGCAAGGGTCCGTTTCCGGCGCTGGTCGTCATCCACGAGTGGTGGGGACTGAACGACTGGGTCAAAGAGCAGGCCTCAAGGCTGGCCGACCAGGGCTATATAACGCTGGCAGTTGATCTCTATCGGGGAAAAGTCGCGACTACTCCCGACGAAGCCCACGAAATCATGCGCGGGGTTGCGCCAGACCGCGCCGCTCGCGACTTGCACGCGGCAGTGGAATTCCTGCGCTCACAACCGAACGTGAGAAAGGAGCGCATTGGCTCAATCGGCTGGTGCATGGGCGGTGGATACTCCCTCGATGTGGCCTTGCAGGAGCCTGCTTTAACCGCGGCCGTCATCAACTATGGCCACCTCGCCTCGGACGCTGCTTCCCTGAAGAAGATCAACGCTTCGATCCTGGGTATTTTCGGAGGCCAGGACCGAGGCATCCCGGTGGACGACGTGAAAAAATTCGAGCAGGCACTGAAACAGCAGGGCAACCGGGTTGAAGTTGTGATTTATCCGGATGCCGGACACGGCTTTGAGAATCCCAACAACAAAACGGCATATCGCGCGGATGACACTGCCGACGCCTGGAGGCACACCACGAGTTTTCTGGCCAGCACGCTGAAAAAGTGATCGCAATCAACTCAAAAAATGATCGGCTTCGATCTGCTCCCCGAGGTCTATGTCAAAACTGCGTTACGTGCAATGCTGAGCGGTGCAATTCGCGTCGCTACTGCATGACCAGTCCTGGTGCAACGAAATTCCTCTTGCCAGAAGGTACTACTCTGGTTACTATGCACCTCATCCTCGGGAGCTTGCTTTGGTTGCTTTCTCTATGAACATCGGCGAGACCATCCGCACCTATCGGCTGCAAAGAGGCATGTCCCAGGGCGACATCGAGAAGCGCACCGGACTTCTGCGCTGCTACCTCTCACGGGTGGAGAACGGGCACACCATCCCCTCGCTGGACACGCTGGCCAAGATTGCCGGCGCCATGGAAATCGCGCTTTCGCAATTCTTCTCCGAGTCGGGCCACACCAACGGCTCCAAGAACCTGCCGCAACTATCGGACGACGAAGTCCGCTTCCTGAGCCAGATACGCCGCTACGCCGTCAGCCTCAACGACAGCGACCGCAAACTGGTGCTGGCCATGGTCAAGAAGATGGCGGCGAAATAAGCTTTCAGCCGTCAGCTATCAGCTCTCAGCAAAATCCCTTTGATTTGGCTTCTCCTGAGAGGTCCGGAGTCTTGGAGTCTGGTTCTGGCGCGAAAGAGTGCGCGATGGGTTTGGCTGAAAGCTGACGGCTGAGAGCTGACAGCTGCTTTGGGTACTTTCGTCCCATCCCTCTCGTGACCGACGGGAATCTCGTCTGACTGCCTGCAAACCCCTACACTGTCGGCTGGAGATCCCCGGGTGACCATCGACGAAGAATTGACCGTGCTGGACTCGCAGTTACGCCGGCTGAAGATCGAGTACGAAATTTTCTTCAGCAACCCGGCCAAGCGACCCCCTACCGATGTTGAGTGGAAGGTCCTTTCCCTGTTGCGCAAATTCAGCGATGGCAACCGGATGAGCTTTTCGCAGCGCTTTCGCTACAACGAGATAGCGCAACGTTACGCCATTTACAGCGACCTGTGGCGCAAGAAAAGCCGCATTCGCGAAGAGGGCTACCGCCGTCCCCAGGATGCGATCCTCTCGGTGCAGGGAGTGCGTCCGGAGGAGCGGGAACCAGAACACAAGGTGTACGGGGTAAGTCACGCAGCGGCAATGATGGGTGGAACTGCGGCAGGCGCCGCGCCCGCGGCGGCCGTCACCGCCGATGTCGCAACCGGCGCCACAGCGGAAGAGAAGCCGTTCAGTATGCAATGCGTCGATGCTCGCACTGAGCGTGAAAAGGTGCGAAAACTCTACCTGGCGCTTACCGAAGCCAAGAAGAAATCCGGGGAAGCGGTCTCCGGAAATCTCGAAAGCTTTTCATCCTTCGTGCAAAAGAAAACCGAACAAATCCGCAAGCAGTACGGCTGCGAGGCCGTCGAATACACAGTCGAAATGCAGAACGGCCACGTAAAGCTGAAGGCCAAGGCGAAGACCTAGTCGTCAGTCGTCGGCCTTCCGTCGTCAGGAAAACCGCCGTTAGTCGTTGGTCTTTTCACCCCACGCTATCCCATTGCCACTTGCTCCCCTACGGTTGCCGCAAAGAAACCCTGATCGCTCGGAGTCAAATCAATCTGACCTTCCAGCGGCCAATGGCCAAGGACCAACGACGGTTTTCCTGACGACTGAAGGCTGCCGACCGACGACTGCTGATAGAATTTCTCTCTGCCTTTCCCAGGCACAATCCCATTCCTATCGAGGTCTGCTATGTCTGCGACCCAGACGAAGATTCAGCGCGCCATTCTTAGCGTGACGGACAAGACGGGATTGGTGGACTTCGCCCGCAAGCTCGCGGGCATGGGTGTGGAACTCATTTCGACTGGCGGCACGGCCAAGCTGCTGCGCGACTCGGGTGTCGGCGTAAAGGACATTTCCAAACTCACCGGATTTCCTGAAATGCTCGATGGACGAGTCAAGACCCTGCACCCCAAAGTGCACGGCGGCATACTGCACCGGCGCGAGGATCCTTCGCACCGCAGCGCGCTGGCTGAACATGGCATCGAGCCAATCGACATGGTTGTGGTCAATCTTTATGCCTTTGAAAAGACTGCAGCCAAGGCAGGCGTGCCGTTTGAGGAGCTCATCGAGAACATCGATATCGGTGGACCCTCGATGATCCGCTCGGCGGCCAAGAATTTTCAGGACGTAGCAGTGGTGACCTCGCCTGCGGACTACGACGCGATTGCCGAAGAGATGGCCCGGGCGGGCGGCGCACTTTCCGCGGCCACCAAGTGGCGCCTGGCACAAAAGGCCTTCGCCACCACTGCCGCTTACGATTCAGCCATCGCATCCACGCTGGAGCGCGTTAGCGCCAACGGCCACTTCGAGTTCCATGCCGACGCGGGGTTTCCGCGCAACCTTCGGCTTTCGTTCAGCAAGGTGATGGACCTGCGCTACGGCGAGAACCCGCATCAGAAGGCTGCGATGTACAGCGACGGCTCGGGTGCCGGCGTCGCCAACTGCCGCCAGATTCAGGGCAAGGAGCTTTCGTTTAACAACATCGTGGATTTGCAGGCGGCCTGGGATCTCGCCCAGGAATTTGACGGCCCGGTTTGCGCCATCATCAAGCACACCAACCCGTGCGGTACCGCGACCGGGAAAAGTCTGGCAGAGGCTTACGAGAAAGCCCTGGAGTGCGACCCGGTGTCGGCATTCGGCGGAGTAATCGGAGTGAATCGGACAGTGGACGGCGATGCCGCGGAAGCAATGGCCAGGCTTTTTCTAGAAGTGATCGCGGCCCCGGGATTCGACGACACCGCCAAAGCGAAGTTCGCCGCCAGGAAGAACCTGCGCCTGGTGGAAATCAGCAACATCCCTCAGAAGTGGGTATTGAAAAACGTCTCCGGGGGAATCCTGGTGCAGGATGCGGACGTACGGCCGCTCCAGAAGGACGATCTCAAGATCGTCACCAAACGGCAGCCCACACCCGAGGAGAATCGGGCACTGGTGTTTGCCTGGAAGGTAAGCAAGCACGTGAAATCAAACGCGATCGTGTACGCCAGGGATGGTCAGACTGTAGGCGTCGGGGCTGGACAGATGAGCCGGGTGGATTCCTGCAAAATCGGCGCCATGAAAGCGGTCCTGCCGTTGAAGGGTACCGTCGCCGCCTCTGACGCATTCTTTCCCTTTCCCGATGGAGTGGAAGAAATCGCAAGGGTAGGCGCTACTGCCATCATCCAGCCCGGGGGATCGGTCCGGGACGCCGAGGTCATTGAGGCCGCCGACCGCCTGGGATTGGCCATGATCTTCACCGGAGTCAGGCACTTCAGGCACTGAGGAACGAAGCAGTTGGTAGTTGGCTATGAGGAACCCGCCCACTTAACCCATTGTCATCCCGAGCCCTCGGGATGACCAAGCTTCCAAAAAAATCGGATCTCGAATACCAATTGCTAGATGCGCCCTCAGTGCAGCATCGGTGTTGCGTTCGTGGCAACGCAGGTCCACTTGCCTCCTTTGTAGACCCAGGTATCGACGAAGCGCTCGCGCCGCACATAGGGCTTCCCGCCTTCGACTCCCTTGGCGCGAAATACTCCGGTCGCGATGGCGGCGTTTCCGAACACGTGCACGCTCATCGACTCGGGTGCTACCTGCTGCTCCTGGGAATTGGACGCTGTCACGCTTGCCAGGAATTCCGCTTTGTTCTGTACTGTGCCGTCGTCGTTAATGAGCACGATATCGTTATCGAGGATCGTGTCGAGCGCCCGCCTGTCCCCGGCCTTGTAGGCCTGATTCCAGGCCTTCTCCAGCGCGATGATTTTCGATTCAACACCGTGATCGCTATCGGCTTGCGCCTGCACCAGCCAAGCCGTGGCGCAAATCAACACCAGTATGGCGGTCAATCTCATTGAGCACCCCTACGATGACCGCAGTATAGGTCAATTTGTTCTTTTTCCTCGGTGCCTACCGGGTTTCGCGCACACTCACCATCAAACACACCAACCAGATGCCAGTTGTTGATTGTCAATGGATGGCTGCCGTCCCCATCCGTCCCTGTACTTCCGGTCATTGATTCCCCCGGTTCGGGAAACGCCTTTTTCGCCGGCTCTCACTGTCACGGTTTACAATGTTTCAAGCACCCACCAGCGGCGGTTCAGCATCCAATCGCTATGGTCCAGGGAAGTCGAAGGTTCTCGATGAAAAGTATTTATTGCGCTCTTATTTTGCTCGTACTGGCTGCTTCTTCCATCGCCCAGCAAACCCCGGCTCCGGATTCGAAGCCTGCGACCACACCTGCACCTCGAAAGCTCGACAAAGCCGCCGCTTACTATCACTACACCGTGGCGCACATGTACGAGGAACAGGTGGCGGTATACGGCCGCAGCGAATTGGCCAACAAGGCGATCGAAGAGTACCGGCTGGCGATCGAAGCTGATCCTACGTCCGCCTATCTGACCTCCGCCCTGGCCGAACTCTATGCCAAGACCGGTCGCATTCGGGACGCGGTGATGGAAGCCCAGGACATTCTGAAGCGCGAGCCCAACAACCTGGAAGCGCACAAATTGCTGGGGCGCATTTATTTGCGATCCCTGGGCGATATCCAGGCCGGACAGGGTTCGCAGAACGTTCTCAAGCTGGCTATCGAACAGTATGAGCAGATCATCAAGATAGAACCCGACAATGTGGACAACCACCTTCTGCTCGGGCGCCTTTATCGCCTGAACAACGACCTGCAGAAGGCTGAGGGCGAGTTCAAGACCGCGGTCAAGCTGGAACCGGATTCCGAGGAAGCGGTTACCACACTCGCATATCTTTACAATGAAGAAGGCGACACTGCCCGCGCGGGTGAAGTTCTGAGTTCCATCCCGGATGCCTCCCGCTCCGCCAAGCTGTACTCCGCGCTGGGATACACCTACGAACAACAGAAGCAGTACAAGAACTCGATCAATGCCTACCGTAAAGCGATTGAGCTGGACCGGGAGAATCTGGACGCGATCCGCGGCCTGGCCCAGAACCTCACCAACGACGGCCAGACCGACGCGGCGCTCGAGCAGTACAAGATCATTGCGGACGCCAATCCGGAAGATGCGCAGACCTATTTGCGCATGGCGGAGATCTACCGCAAGAGCGGCAAGTTCGATCTGGCGCTGGAAAGTCTGAAGAAAGCCGGATCCATGGTGCAGGATTCGGTCGAAGTACCCTACAACATGGCTGCGGTGTACCAGGCGCAGGGCCGCTACGATGAGGCCATCCAGCTGCTTCAGGATCTGGTGAAGAAAACCGAGAAGGCGGACAACAGTTACACCCAGCCGGAGAAAAACAACCGGTCTGTGTTTTTAGAGCGGCTGGGCACGATCTATCGTGACAATAACAACGACGCCCAGGCCATTGAAACCTTCAGAAAGATGTTGACGCTCGGCGACGAGAATGCCGAACGCGGCTACCAGCAGATTATCGACACCTACCGCGAAGCCAAACAGTGGCAGCAGGCCACCGACGCCGCCAAAGAAGCGGTCCAGAAACTGCCCAACGACCGCTCGCTCAAGATGGTCTACGCCGCCCAGTTGGCCGATATGGGCCAGCCCGATGCGGGATTGCAGCAGGTGAAATCTCTGCTCAAGGGCACTCCCGAGGACCGGGATGTTTACATCACCCTGTCCCAAATGTACAGCCGGCTGAAGCGCTGGCCGGAAGCGGAGGAAGCCCTCGATAAGGCGGAACAGCTCTCCACCAAGGACGAAGACAAGCAATACATCTATTTCCTGCGCGGCTCCACCTTTGAGCGACAAAAGAAATATGAGCAGGCGGAAGAGATGTTCCGCAAAGTGCTGGCTGGCGACCCGCAGAATGCCAGCGCCCTCAACTATCTTGGCTACATGCTCGCCGATCGCGGGATGAAGCTGGATGAAGCGCTGGGCTTGATCAAGAAGGCGGTCGATCTGGATCCGACCAACGGCGCATATCTCGACTCGCTGGGCTGGGCCTATTTCAAACTGGGCAAGTTCGAGCCTGCGGAAGACACCCTGCTCAAGGCTTCGCAACGCATCGGGACCGATCCAACGGTCCAGGATCATCTTGGCGACCTCTACCAGAAGACTGGACGCCTCAAACTGGCGGCGGCACACTGGGAGCGGGCGCTCTCCGAGTGGAATCGGACTGTAGCCGCAGAAGTAGATCAAGCCGACGTGGCCCGGGTGCAGAAAAAACTGGAATCCGCCAAGATGAAGCTGGCTAAAGAAGACCCCGACAACAAGTAGCCAGTACCCAGTCGCCAGTACCCAGCAAAAACCGTGTGGGACCGGGTCTCTGACCCGGTCAGGCCGAGCGAAGCTCGGCTTTCTTTTTTGGTAGATTCAGTAAGATCCCTCCATCCTGATGAATCCTGGAGACAACAAATGAGTCTCAATGTGCTCATCCGGCAAGCCACGCAAGACGATATCCCTGAAACCCTTCGTCACCGCCGTGGCATGTATGAGGACATGGATTATCGCGACGACCATGCACTCTCTGCCATGCTCTCCACTTGTGAGTCTTATCTGGCCACGGCGCTGGCGAACGGCACGTTCCGCGCCTGGCTGGCACTGGAGAAGGACCGCATCGCGGGTGGCGGAGCCGTCCTGATCGCCCCCTGGCCGAGCCATACCTACGACCTGGAGTGCCGTCGCGCCACAATTCTCAACCTCTACGTGTACCCGGAATTCCGACGAAGAGGTATTGCCCGCGAGCTGATGCGAACCATGATCGACTGGTGCCGGGAACGAGGATTTGCTGCCGTCTATCTGCACTCGAGTAAGAACGGCCGGCCGTTATATGAGGCCTTAGGCTTCGAGCCTACGACGGAAATGCGGCTGAAGCTGAGGGAGTTCGGACCCTAGCCCTCAGCTATCCGCAGCCCTCCAGACGAATTGCATCCCTGGGTTCTTGCCAGCGCACCACCACCGGTTTCTCGAGCGGCAAGAACCCAGGTCCCTCGCTTGCCCTCACTCCGCAAGCGCGGCTCGGGCCGCGCTCGGGATGACAAAGGGTTGGGGTTGCTGAGAGCTGACAGCTGAGGGCTAGCCGCCAATTGCTAACTGCTGCGCCCACAATGCTAAACTTCCCCCATGCTGGCCGACTACGCCGTGCGGGTGGAGCAGTCCCGCGGACGCCGTTTCCCCGAACCCCAGCATCCCTATCGCAATGATTTTCAGCGGGATCGCGACCGCGTCATCCATTCGCGCGCCTTTCGCCGTCTCGAAGCCAAGACCCAGGTTTTTACCCGCCGCTTCTCTGATCACTTTCGCAATCGCCTGACCCATACCATCGAAGTGGCACAGATCGCCCGCACGATTGCGGCCCAGATCGCCCTGAACGTCGACCTGGTGGAGGCCCTGGCCCTGGTCCATGACGTCGGCCACCCGCCCTTCGGTCATGCCGGCGAAAAAGCGCTGGATACGGCCATGCGCGAGCATGGCTTATTTTTCGACCACAACCTGCACGCCCTGCGCATCGTCGAGGACTTTGAGCTGCGCTACGCCGCCTTTCGCGGGCTGAATCTCACTTTTGAAGTGCGCGAGGGCATCATCAAGCACTCCCGCGATTATTCCAAAAGTCAGTTTCCGGAGCTGGCCGAATATTTCCTCGACCAGCGTCCTCCACTGGAGGCCCAGCTCATCGATCTCGCCGACGAGATCGCTTATGACACCGCCGATCTCGACGACGGCTATGAAGCTCGCCTGCTTACGCTTCCCGAGATCCGCAGCGGCGTGCCGGTGTTCGATCGCTTTTACCGCGAGGCCGAGCAGACATATCCCGATGCCATCGAGAAGCTGAAATTCAACGAGGCGCTGAAGCGAGTACTCGACCGCATGGTCGGCGACTTGATCCGCAATCTGCAGCACCAGATCATCGCTGCCGGCGTTCGGAGCGTCGAAGATGTGCGCGCCTGGCCGCGCCGGTTGGCCACCTTCAGTCCTGAGGTGGAAGAAGAGAGGCGAGGCGCCAAGGAATTCCTCCACAAGAATCTCTATTTCAGCGCGGCGCTGGACCCGGAAAAGGACGATGCCGAGCGTGTCATCCGGCAACTCTTCGAGCTCTGGATGGCACAACCGGAAAGCCTGCCGCGCAGCTATCAGGAAAAGGCCGGGCAGGAACCTCTGGCCCGAGTGGTTTGCGACTACATCGCGGGCATGACCGATAATTTTATCTACGAGCAGTACGAGAAGTATTGCGGAACACCACGAACCGCGTAGGCCCGGACGCCCCTACGACTTCGCAGGGCGGGCTCCCGTCCGGGCGGGCGAGGGCGCCCGCCTCTACACGGTCACCCGGTACACCACTCCCGCCGCGTCGTCGCTCACATACATCGCCCCGTCAGGTCCGACGACCAGCCCGACCGGCCGCCCCATCCACACACCTTTCTTGCTTTCTCCCGGACGAATCCATCCGGTGATGAAATCTTCCGGCGGACCCTCCCGCTCACCCTTGTCGTTGAATTTTATACGGACCACTTTGTATCCCGTGGGCACGCTGCGGTTCCAGGAGCCGTGGAACGTCACGAACAAGTTTCCGCGATATTCCGGCGGAAACATGCTTCCGTTGTAAAAGAGCAAACCCAGCGGCGCCGAGTGCGCTTGCATCAGAACCTTCGGCGCGACCGTTTTCAAGCAGTCGTAATTATCGCTCTCGGAGCCGTCTGGAACGCGATCGCCATAGCAATACGGCCAGCCGAAGTTGCCGCCGTGGGGACCCAGGTCATTCACTTCCTCGGGCGGAAGATCGTCGCCCAGCCAATCGCGGCCATTGTCAGTGGCCCAGATGGTGTTGGTTTTGGAATTGAGCGTTAACCCGACCGCATTCCGCAAACCGGATGCAAAAATGCGTTGTCCGCTGCCGTCTTCATTGAACTCGGTCACCGCCGCACGGCGCTTGTCGTCTTCCTCACAAACATTGCAACTCGATCCCACCGCGACGTACATCTTGCCGTTGGCGAAAAGAATGGTGCGGGTGGAGTGCCCGCCGCCGCTGCCCGGAAGCTCCGCCAGCTTCTGGGGGTTGCTGGCGCGCAATTGCGATTCGTCCCAGTCATAGCGCCGGACGGCGTTGATCTCCGTCAGATAGAGCTTTCCGTTGTGGAATGCGATGCCGTGGGGAGCGTTTAGGCCGCCGAGCACCGTGACGGTTCGTTCTGCGTGGCCGGTATGTTTAGAGTCAGGGAATGCCAGCACCGTGCCGTCGCTCATGTCGGTGACCAGCAGCACGCCGCCCGGGCTGAAAGCCATCTGGCGCGCGCGCGGCGCATCGGCAAACACCGTGATATGGAAGCCCGGCGGCAGTTTCAGCCGCTCCAGATCAAGCTTTTCGGTGCGCGTGCAGGAAAGCAATACCAAGGGAAGAAAGGCAGAAATCCAGGCTCGCAGGGGAATTTTCGCAGGCACGAGAAGGCGCCGAATGGCCGCCGGCCTATATCGGCATGCGCTGCCCGTTACTCGATTACTGCAATCTTTTGCGGCGTTTTTCGCAGTTGCGCACACGCAGTTTTTATATCAGTTTTCGCCAAAATTACCCTGCTTTGCGATTTTTCGCCTCCGCCGGCAAGGCCGCGGCGTTACAATGTATTGCTGGCCATAGACTTAGATTTCCGCTGGTTTGGCATCAGACCTGTTATACACACAGCAGGCGTTAGGCTCGCAGGACGCCGATAGTTTTGGCTTATGTTGGAGCGGAGCCCGGATGCTCCCCCACTTGGAGGACGTAGAAATATGAAGAACCGTGTTCTAGTAGCGCTGCTTCTGGCCGTCGTGCTGGCACTTCCCGCGTTCGCGCAGCAGACTGGCTCAACCACACAAACTCAACCCGCCGCGTCGGCTGACCAGAGTTCCGCCACAGCCACCGGCGCCAGCGGCAAGCCCGCTTTGCAGCCCGATACCCATGAGGGTTTCTGGGGCAAAATCAATCCATTTGCTCGCAAAAAATATGTGCAGCGGCAGACCGCTCCCATCCGTGACCGCGTCAATGAGCTTGATGACCTGACTTCTGCGAACAGCAAGATGATCAAGGACACGGACTCGCGCGCGCAGGAAGGCATCCGCCTGGCTTCGACCAAGGCGAACGAAGCCGACCAGCACGCGATTGAAGCCGGCAACAAGGCCCAGATGGCGCAGCAGACCGCGACCCAGGCCAACACCCGCCTGACCACAGTCGAGCAGGTTGTGGGCAACATCGATCAATACAAGGCTGCCACGCAGACCGAGATTCGCTTCCGTCCCGGCCAGAGCGTGCTCAGCAAAAACGCCAAGTCCGCTCTGGATGATATGGCCACGCCGCTGAAATCACAGCGCGGCTACATTATCGAAGTGCAGGGCTTCTCTTCCGGCCACGGCCAGGCTGCCATCGCCACCTCGCAGAAGATGGCAGACTCGGTGGTCCGTTACCTGGTGCTGAATCATGAAATTCCGGTATACCGGATTTACGTGGTCGGCATGGGCAACGCTCCAGTGCAGTCGGCGAACACCGATGACGCCAAGACCAAGCGCACCAGCGGTGGTCGCGTGGAAATCAGCCTCCTGAAGAACGATCTGGAGACCCTGGCTTCCACCAGCGCGCCTGCCCCGGCCGCTCAGGATCAACCGGCGCCGGCGAAGTAGCAAGTTAAGGACGACGGACCAGGACGGCCCGGACGCCCTCCCCCAGAAAGCCTCCCAATCGGGAGGCTTTTCTGTTTTGCTTCTGAGAACTAAGAACTGAAAACTGACATCTGATTCCTTGTAATTACTGCTTGATCCGGCAAGCTCTCTCCACCGTATAATCCAGGCCCGTGACCAGCCCATCGAAGTCCGCCCTGCGCAAAGCCAGTCTCTTCTATTTCGTCTGGGTCATGTTCTCTTACTGCACCGGCGGCCCCTTCGGGCTCGAGGACATGGTCACCACCTCCGGCCCAGGATTGACTCTGATCTACCTGCTGGTCATTCCTTTCTTCTGGTGCATTCCGGTCTCGCTGGTTTCGGCCGAACTCACTACCGCCATGCCGGTCGAAGGCGGCTTCTATCGCTGGGTGCGCGCCGGCTTCGGCGATCTCTGGGGATTCCTCGCGGGATGGTGGAACTGGTCCGCCTCTTTTCTGCTGGGCAGTGTCTACGCAGTGCAGTTCGCCGACTACCTGCGCTTCTATTTCCCCGAGCTGATCGGATGGCGCCACTGGCTGGTCTCGCTCGCCATGGTCGCGGTGATCACCTACATCAACGTGCGCGGCATTCAGATGGTGGGAAAATTCGCCACCGTGCTGGAGCTTTTCATCCTGCTTCCGGTGCTGGTTCTGGTGGTGATCGGATTGGCCAAGTGGCATCACAATCCCTTCGTCCCGGTAGTGCCTCCGCACCAGCCGCCATTCAGCGTGTTCGGCGTCGGGCTGGCGCTGGGACTATGGCTCTACTCCGGATACGAGCAATGCTCCACGGTGGCCGAGGAAGTGGACAACCCGCGGCGAACCTATCCCATTGCCCTGGCGCTGGTCGTCCCCATGTCGATTGCGGCGTATTTCCTGCCCACGCTGGCGTCGCTGGCGGCGCTCGGCAACTGGAGCAACTGGCATACCGGATATTTCTCCACCGCAGCGCAGCTCATCGGAGGCCCCTGGCTCGGCGCCTGGCTTACGGTCGCGGCCATGATCACATACGTCTCCCTGCTCAATGCCACCATCCTGGCCTCGACGCGCATGCCATTCGCCATGGCCGAGGATGGCTACCTCCCGCACGCCCTCAGCGGTAAGCATCCGCGTTACGGAACCCCGTGGATCGCGATCATCGTTTCGTCGGTAGTGTATGCGCTGCTCGCCCTGCATTCGCTGGTGCAGCTCATCAGCATCTACAACTGGCTGCGCGTAGCGACTACTGTGATGACCGTGCTGGCCGCATGGCAACTGCGCCGCAAGAAGCCCGACATGCCGCGCCCCTTCGTTATCCCCGGCGGACGGACAGGACTGATCTACTCGGTAGTCGCAGTCCTGATCATGAGCGCGATCGCCCTGCTGGGCAGCGACCGCTATGGCCTGATCTGGGGCCCGGTGGCGCTGGCGGTGGGGCCGGTGGTGTACTTCGGGTTGCGGCGGGGCGGCACGCGAGATGATGAACCACCGCGGACTGCAGAGGGAAACCTACCAACGTGAGATTCACCCACTTACCCACCCAAGTGTTCGGTAACTTTGTTGATAAATTTTTCTAAATCCTTATCCGTCCTGCGCAAAATATCGATCTTCTCGACTGAATGCAGCACAGTAGTGTGGTGTTTGCCGCCGAACTGTCGTCCGATCTCGGGGGGAGACGCTTCTGTCAGATGCCTGGCCAGATACATGGCGATCTGCCGCGGATAAACGATTGCGCGCACATTGCTTTTGGCCTTGATCTCCCCCACTCGTAAGCCAAATTGCTGGGCCACCGTTTTTTGAATGAGCTCGATTGTGATCCTCCGCCCTTGGGGGTCTACGAAATTCCTAAGCACTTGCTGTGTGTAGGGAAGAGTGATTTCCGCCCCGTCGAGGGACGCGTGTGCGACTAGGCGAATTACAGCGCCCTCCAATTCACGAATGTTTGAGCGGATGTTGGAGGCGATGTAGAGGGCGACATCGGTGGGCAGGGTGACCTTTTCCTGCTCCGCTTTCTTTTGCAGAATGGCGACCTTGGTTTCGAGATCGGGGGGTTGAATGTCAGCAATCAGTCCCCACTCGAAGCGGCTGCGCAGCCGGTCTTCAACCTCCGCCAGTTCCTTCGGGGGCCGGTCGCTGGCGATCACGATCTGCTTCATGGACTCATGCAGGGCGTTGAAGGTATGGAAAAATTCTTCCTGGGTCCGCTCCTTCTGGGCCAGGAACTGGATATCGTCGATCAGCAGCACGTCCACGTTGCGGAACTTGTCGCGGAAGCTGCTCATCTTGTCATAGCGCAGCGAGTTGATCATCTCGTTGGTGAACTTCTCGCTGGAAATGTAACAGATTACGGACTCAGGTTTCCGTTTCTTGATCTCGTGCCCGATTGCATTCATCAGGTGGGTTTTGCCCATTCCAACACCGCCACACAAGAAGAGTGGGTTGTAAGTCTTGGACGGGTGTTCGGCCACGGCCCGACACGCGGCATGGGCAAACTGGTTGCTAGCACCGATCACAAAGGTGTCGAACGTGTAGCGCGGGTTGAGTAGCGCCGCCCCGCCCCAATTCAAGCGGGTGGCGGCCGAATGTGGCCCGAGTGCGGGGGACACCTCTGGGGGACCGCCCGCCAACAGCGCTGCGGAATCATCTTCGGGCGTGATGAACTGCACCGTTTGATACTCGAGGCCGAGATTGACGAGTGCCTCTTGAATAAGATCCGCGTATTTGTCTCCGATATGGCGGAACTCCGCTGAGGGTACACGCACGAAAAGGATTCCAGCACTCGTATGGCTGTACCGGGTGGGCTTCAGCCAAGTGTCATATGAATGCCGGCTAATCTTTTTCTCTAGCATGCCGAGAATGCGCAACCAAGGATTTGGATTTGGTGGCGTGGATGAAACTGGCGTTCCTAGACTGGCTACCGTCTCGGTCGCTGGTGAGAATAGTGCACCCGGCGTTGCCGGTACCACCGTCGATTGGATCGCTTCCGACTGCAGCGCAGCAACTGATTGGGTCGGCGCTTGTCCGTGGTGTCCGCTCTTGAATTCGTAGCCATGGAGCCATTCGCGGATCAACTTCTCAATAACCGGCGTCATCTTGGTTTCACGTTCAAGGAGCGCGTGCCGAAAGCTCTTGAGCAGTTCTGGGTCGACCCGGAAGGTAGTCTGAATCCTTTGATCACCCATTCTTGACAGTCCTTTATATATTGGTACCACTTACGGTACCATAAAATATATATGTATCATACTCTCTTGTGTGCGTTCTGATCCTTCCAACCCCATCCATATTTCTCTCTTGCATACTCTACTATTTTTAATGGATTATGTTCTAGTGAATTGTTCATCTCAAGAGAGCCATCCAGGGGCAAGCACTACATTGCAATTAATTATACAAAGTTTTAATTATGCATTAGTATTTTATTTTGCAAAGCACCTGTGCTTCTAACTGTTCCGAGAGAACCTGCAAGCTACTTAGCAAAGTTGCGGAGAGCCCAAATGCATTGGGGACTAGACAATCTTGGCCTGCTTCAATGGCAGTTAGTAGCGCTTGCTGGGGTAATTATCGGAGCGGTCTTACTATTTAGGCTCGTGGTAATTTTCGTGCTCGAAGCGGTGACGGACATTGTAAAAAAGGCGCGCGAGTGTCTGCAAGAATTACGCAAGCCACTGACCAAGGTCGAAAAGCCCTAGAACTTTCATTTTCATCGCGATTGACACGGCTGATTCTAGCCAGCACCTCGGGCTTGAGCATGGCTTCGTAGGCGTCGGCGTTTTCGGGTGTCGTGTATCCGTGCCAGACTCGCACAATCATTCTGGGACTCTATTGCGAGTTGAGGCCGGCCCTCAATTCTCCAAATTCCACCCGCTGACCTCGACCACCGGCTGCGCCGCTCCCAGTTCCTGCGTTCTGTAGGTCGCCGTCACCTCGCGCTTCTCGCCCGGCAGCAGGGAGATGTAGTTGTCCTGCCAGATTACGGGCAGGATTTCTTCTCCACCCTTGCCCTTATTGACCTTGAGACGCACGAAGAAGGCCAGGCTCTTGCTGGGATTTTCCAGCGAGACGTGAGTGATCGCCTCTTCTCCCTTGTGCTCGGTGTGGTGGGCCAGGTTCAGTCTGACCTTGGGCAGTTGGGCGAGCGCGGTGTAGTCAGCGTAGGAAGATGTCGGCGTGGTGTACCAGTTCGATTTCTCCCAGTCCAAGGTTTCCGGCTTGGTGGAGAGCCAGTAGAAATTCGAACCGACCAGTTTCCCGGCGGAGTCTTCCAGCCGCAACACCAAAAAGTAGGTTGGGCTGAGGCCCTCGATGTCAGGCAGCGTCATGACTTTGCTGGTGCTATCGGCGGCGGCATCGATGGTGGCCTGTTGGGAATGCTTTTCGCTCATGTCGAGGTTGAGAACCTTGGCCGTGAGCTTCAAGCCTTTGGCGTCGGTGTACTGGCTGCTCACCACCCAGATCGAATGGTCGTCGTAGCCATACACCGGGTGCAGCGATTCCATAGCCTTCTTGGCACCGAAGTAGCCGCCGCCCGGGCGCAGGTAGAAGTCATAGAGATGCCAGATCATCGACGGCCAGGCGTTGTTCAGCATCCACTGGATCACGCCGGTTGAGACGTACTTGTTCCGGCTGTAGGCCTCATACATCGCACGCACGCCTTCGTAGGTTTGCAGCTGCGATTTGAGGGCGTAGTCCTCGGCGCTGGTAGCGGGCCCGAAACGCGCGTTGAGCGCATCGCCGAAAACGTGCAGGTCTTTGAACGCGCCACCGCCCGCGTGATAGTTCCACACGTCGTCCATCGGCCAGAGATGGTCTTTGCCCACCATGGCGCGAATGCTTTCGATGGGCGGCACGGCCGGCCCCATGCTGGTCTCGGTGTTGAAGCCATAGGCTCCGCCGCATCCGCCGGGGTTGCATTGCCGGACTGAATCGGTTTTGTCGGTCTGCCAGTACGAGGGCGCCACGTACTCGTACGGTCCCGTCATCTTCACGCCGCTCTCACCGGAATAGCCTGCTAGTTTCGCGGTGGCGGAAGAGATAATCGGATTCGGCCACAGCAGGTCTTTTTCCACCTTGAGATACGTCTGCTCCACATCGGGCGGCGGCGGATTATCGCTGCCATTCATCCAGGCCACCAGGCTGGGATGCCCGCGCAGCCGGTAAATCTGGTCACGCAAAGATTGTTCCGCGATGACGAAATCCTGCGGCTTCCAGTTGGGCCAGTGCTCCCAGTGATCGCAGCAGCACCACCCGGCGAGAAGCAGAATCCCCCGTTCGTCGGCCAGATCGAAAAATTCCTTGGTCTCGAGTTTGCCTTCGAGGCGGATCGTGTTCAGTCCCATGTCCTGCACGTAGCGGAACTCGTCGCGCAAGCGCTGCGAATTTTCCCGCAACATCATGTCCGGCGACCAGCCGCCGCCGCGAATCAGGACATTCTTGCCATTGATGGAAAACAGCCGCCGGTTGGCCGCCAGCACCTCGGACTTGACCTCGCGAATGCCAAACCTGGTTTCTGCCTGGTCTGAAACCTTGCCATCCGTGGTGAATTCAAGGCTGAGGTTGTAAAGCTCGGGCTTGCCCATTTGCGCCGGCCACCACAAACGCGGATTGTCGATATTAAGTTGGGAAAACTGTTCCGGGGTGAAAGTTACATCCTTGGATTCGCCGGCCGCGAGTTCGACTTCCTGAGAAAAGGTGGTCTTATTAGTCGTTTCAATCGTTCCCTTGAGCGTTCCCTTCACCGGATGGTTGGCGGCGTTCTTCAGGAGTGCGCTGACCGTTAGGTGGGCTTTGTCATTGGCCGGCGAATCCACTTTTGAAACCACGGCGGGATAGCGCAGCGCTACCGGACCGCTGGTGGAGATGTCCACACTACGAAACAAACCCATGTTCTTGTCGGGCGGCGCGGGGTTCCAGTCCACGAAAGTAATGGCGAGGTCAGTGTCAGTAGGGGAAAAGACCTGTACAGCAAGCGCGTTCGAGTTGCCGGGCAGGGCTGCGTCGCTGATGTTGAATTCGTAGGTGCACCACGCTCCCGCGGTGTCGTCAGCTTTGGCGATCTGCTTGCCGTTGAGCCAGATATTTGCGCGGTAGTTGATTCCGCCGAAATTCAGCCAGATGCTCTTTCCCTTGAAACTGGCAGGCAGGACGAATTCCTTGCGATACCACCAGGGCACGATGAAGGGGCTGTCCTGCTGCATTGGGATGTTGGAAAAGTTTGCGCCGATGGGGTACGTGACCCCGGGAAAGGACCGCAGGTTCGTTCCAAAAAATGGATCGGGATAGACTTTGTGCTCGACTAATGCCCCGACCACCGTCGTGGGAACGGTCACCGTGTACCAGTCTTTAGGTTGGAATGCCGGACTTGAGAGCGCCTCGCCCTTCTCGTCCACCTTGGCCGATGACTGCAGCGACCACCCTTCGCGAAGGGACAGTGTGGCGTCGGAATGGGGATGGCCTGGCTTTGCTTCCTGGGAAAAAATCAGACCGGAAAAAGACAGCAGCGCTACGCACAACAGCGTGCTTCGGTTCATCAAGCAGTCCTTTGCTGAATCATTATTGAAGGGCACTCCATTATGACGCATCCGACGGTTCGCTCCTCCGCCTTGCTGCGGCGAAAGAAACCGCTTCAGCTTAATAACACGTTCTATTAATACGTTTCAATGGCTGATTTTCCAAAATTGTCCGATGGAGAGACGGGCGTCTCGCCCGTCCCTTCGAGATCCATCCCGGACGGGCGGGGACGCCCGTCTCTCCATCGAGCTAAGTCTGATTTCTCGTCTATAATTGACGTTCCGCCCAATAACTCTGGAGTGAGAAGAAGATGATTCGATTTCTGCAAACCCCTGGCCCGACCAAAAAAATAATCCTCGGCGGCATGCTGCTGGTCATCTGCGCCGCTATGGTGATCACCCTCGTTCCAGGCGGTATCGGTTCCAGTATCGGTCTGGGGGGCCCGGGACAGGGCGTCCTGGCCAGCGTGGCCGGTGATCCCGTCACCACGCTTGAGGTGCAGCGCGAGGCCCGGCAGATGCTGCGGCAGCAGTTCCCGCGCGGAGGCGAACAAGCCGCGATGCTGCTGCCCTATTTCGCCGAGCGCGCCGCCCAGAACCTCATCAGCAAGAAAGTCCTGGTCGCGGAAGCGGAACGGCTGGGATTGCGCGCCACGGACGAAGAAGTCCGGGACGAGTTGCAGCACGGGCGCTATGCCCCCACTTTCTTTCCCGGCGGCAATTTCGTGGGACAGCAGCAGTACGAATCGATTTTGCAGAACGCCGACCTGAGCGTGCCCGTGTTCGAACAAAACGTGAAGTTTGACATCCTGCTGGACAAGCTGCGCGACCTGGCGACCGGCGGGGTTCTGGTTCCGGAAGCGGAAGTTCGTAAGGAATTCGAGAAGCAGAATACGAAAGTCAAATTCGAGTATGCCGTCCTGCGCAAGGATGATCTGCTCAAACAGATCCATCCCAGCGAAGCCGAATTAAAGGCTTTTTACGAGCGCAACAAGGCGACCTACAACAATTCGATCCCGGAAAAACGCAAGGTCCGGTACGTGGTGCTGGACACGGCAAAAATCATGTCCGAGACCAGCGTTTCGCCGCAGGACCTGCAAGCCTATTATGATCAACACCGCGAGGATTACCGGGTGCCGGAGCAGGTCAGCGTGAGCCACATTCTGATCAAGACCCCGCTCCCCGGCCCCGACGGCAAGGTCGATCCCAAGGGAGTAGAAGAGGCACGCAAGAAGGCGGAAGACGTCCTCAAACAGCTTAAGGCGGGTGGCAATTTCGCCGAGCTGGCCAAGAAATATTCTGAAGATCCGGGCAGCGGCAAGAACGGTGGCTCGCTGGGATTCATTGGCCGGGGTCGCACCGTTCCTGAGTTTGAGAAGGCGGCATTCTCACTGCCCAAAGGCTCCACCAGCGATCTTGTGCAGAGCAGCTACGGCTTCCATATTATCCGCTTGGATGATAAACAGGCTGCGCACGTGAAGACGCTGGCCGAAGTCAAGGATCAGATCGAAGGCAGCCTCCGGGAGCAGAAAGCGGCTCAGGCTGTTTCAAATCAGGTCAACGCTCTGCTCGGGCAAGCCCGCACCGCCGGACTCGATAAGGCGGCCGCAGCGAAAGGCTTGAACGTCATCAACACCGACTTTGTCAGCCGCACCGATAATCTGCCGGGTATCGGCAATTCGGCTGAGTTCATGAGCGCTGTCTTTGGTCAGGCTGAGAAATCGCCGCCCGAGCAGGTCGCCCTGCCGCAAGGATATGCGGTGTTCGATGTAATTGCGATCAAGCCTCCCGCCACACCGACGTTCGAGGAGATTCGCAGCCGTGTGGAAACCGAATTCCAGAATGAACGGGTGGCCGCGCTTCTCTCCCAGAAAACCCAGGAGCTCGCGGATCGCGCCAAGGCGGAGCACGACCTGAAAAAGGCGGCCAAGGAGGCCGGCGCAAGCCTCAAGACCAGCGACTTCGTGCAGCCCGACGGCCAGGTCCCCGACATCGGCTCCATGGCTGGCGGCGCCGCAGTGGCATTTACCCTGAAACCCGGTGAGATCAGCGGTCCCATCACTAACGGCAATACGGGCGTCGTGTTGTCGATTCTGGACAGGCAGGAGCCGAGTCCGCAGGATTTCGCCGCCAAGCAGGACCAGCTCCGCGATTCGCTCCGCCAGGCCAGGCAGATGGAGATGTTCAACCTCTTCGTCGCCAATCTGCGCACACAGATGGAGAAGTCGGGAAAAATCAAGATCAACGAGGACGAGATGAAAAACCTGACCCGTTCGCAAGCCGGGGAACAGGGAGAGTAAAGCGGGAGGGTCTCGCCGCTTCCATATTTGCTGGTAGCATCGGTGGTAGTAGAACGATGTCATTCCCCCGCGCTACCGGCGTCCTGCTGCATCCGACCTCCCTCCCATCGCGCGGCGGCATTGGCGACTTCGGACCGGCCGCCTACGAGTTCATAGATTTTCTTGCGGCTGGGCGCCAGGGCTTGTGGCAGGTGCTGCCGCTGGGTCCGCCAGCCAACGGGAACTCCCCTTATTCTTCCACCTCCGCCTTCGCCGGCAATCCACTGTTGATCAGCCTGGAGCGACTGGCGGAGCGTGGATGGATTGAGCCCTCGCATCTGGCAGACCTTCCCGACCAGACCGGTGCCGTTGAATATGAATCGGTCTACCAGCGCAAACTGCCACTGATCGTTGCCGCGGCCCGGACGTTCCTGCAAAATGCCCGCGGCAATCCCCGCGCCCGCTTTGACCGTTTCTGCCAGGAGAACATGTGGTGGCTGGACGACTTCGTGGTTTTCGATGTCCTGCGCGAGCGCGCAGCCCGGCGGTGCTGGAAGGAATGGCCGCGCCCGTTGGCCTGTCGTGAAACCGCGGCTCTCGACGCCGCGCGCAAGGAACTGGCGCCTGAGATAGACATCCGCCGCGTCATCCAGTTCTTTTTTTACGAACAGTGGCATGCGCTCCGCCTTTACTGCGCGCAACGTTCTGTTCGGGTGGTGGGCGATATCGCTATTTTCGTCGACCACGACAGCGCGGATGTGTGGGCTCATCGCGATCTCTTTCGCCTGCGGAAGGACGATTTTGAGCCGGAGGCGGTTGCCGGCGTTCCACCCGACGCATTCAGTGCGGTCGGCCAGCGCTGGGGCAGTCCGCTTTATGACTGGAACGCCATAAAGGCGCAGGGCTACGCGTGGTGGATTCACCGGCTACGCTGGGCCACACAGACCTGCGACTACATCCGTCTTGATCACTTTCGCGGGTTCGAGCAGTTCTGGGAGATTCCGGCCAGCGAGCCTACCGCGGTGCACGGCCGCTGGGTGGACGGACCGAAAGACGAGCTGTTCAACAAACTCCGCGACGCCCTGGGCGGCCTGCCTTTTTTTGCCGAAGACCTCGGCCATATCACGCCTGAAGTGCACGCCCTGCGCGAGCGCCATCAGATTCCCGGCACGGCGGTGCTGCAGTTCGGATTCAGCGATCCCGGCGCACACGTCTATTTACCGCATCGCCTCACCCCGGACCGCGTGGTCTACACCGGCACTCACGACAACGACACTACCCTCGGCTGGTGGAACTCGGGCACAAGTGAAGACGAACGCCGCGCCATTCAAGCCTACGTGGGAAAGAGTGACGACGGCATCCACTGGGCTTTTATCCGGCTGGCGCAGGAGTCGGTCGCCAGCTTGTCGGTAGTTCCGCTGCAGGATGTGCTTGGACTCGGAAGCGACGCCCGTCTCAACACGCCCAGCGTTTCCGAGGGAAATTTCCGCTGGCGATATCAGCCAGGATCGCTCACCCGCACGCTGGCGGACAAACTGGCTGCACTCGCAACAGTGACCGATCGCTTGCCCCCGCACGTTCTCCCACCGCCCAGCGAAGATTTCGCCGCGTAGTGTCATCGATTCGTAATGTCATCCTGAGCGAAGGACATCGTTTCGCTCGCGAAACGATGTACGCAGTCGAAGGACCCCTACCTCAATCGGGATGCCAGCGGTCCGGCCAATTCGAACCAAACCGCTATTAGCGCGACCAAGGCTCTCTCAGGCGGCCTGAATCCGGAGGCAGAGGTCCTTCGACTTCGCGGCTGCTTCGCGAAGCGAAGCAGCTACTTCGCTCAGCATGACAACTGAAGATTTGGCTATGCGAACAGAAAAAACCGGAACCTTGCGGTCCCGGCTAGTGGTTGGTGGTTGCCCGGATAAACTCTGTGCTCTTTCGACAGCGATCCGCACGCGCGGATCAGCGCGATCGTTCAACTTCCGCACGAGCAGCATGCTCGCGCCTGCATCGATCAAACCCTAGGCACTGCGGCGCGGGCGCAAGGTCAAATCTCGTACCTGTGCCAGTACGCTTGAAAGTTGCATGCCGTTGAGCTGCGAGACGAAGGGCATCAGTTCCGCGATAAACTGGTCCTTCATCAGTTCGCCGATTTCCTCCTGCCGGTTGCGTTCGCCGCCGGAAAGCAGATCGGGAACGGTGACTTCCAGGGCCCGTGCCAGCCGTTCCAGTGAGGAAAGGGTCGGGGTGGCTTTCTCATTTTCGATCTTCGACACGTAGGTTCGGGGAACCGACATGCGCGCCGCCAGTTGCCGCTGGCTGAGCCCATTACGCAGACGCAGCGAGCGGATCGAAGTTGCCAGGTTCAGGTGTCCGCGGCCGTTGCCATTCGCCGGCATCATTTGCGGCGGCGGCGGCGCCATGACGACTTCCGGCTCCTCCTCGTCTAACGAGGCACGGCAGCGGCGGCAGAGATCGTTGGAAGTACGGAATTGAACCAGCAGGCAGTGATCGCAACGAACGACTTCCCTTGAATCTACAGGTGCAAGGGTAGTAGCCATCTAGGTGTGGGAGTTGCCAGAGCGGGGGCCTCTCCTGGAACCCACAAAAGAACTGGTTCCAACCTGGAGGGTAATTTGCGGTACAACACCTGTGGATGTCAAGATAAATTGCGGTCTAAACACAAAATGCCTTGTGCGAAACCCTAAACCAGCCGGAGAAAACCCGGAGAAAACAGGTAAGAAAACATGAACGATCGAGAACAGGCGTGGGGGTTACTAACTGAGTTCACCCAGTCGGAAAGTTTGCGCAAACATGCTCTGGCAGTCGAAGCCTGCATGCGCGCTTACGCCAGAAAAATTTCACCGGGTTCTCCCGAGCTGGAAGATTTATGGGGAGTGGTAGGCCTGTTGCACGACTTCGACTACGAGAAATACCCCAGCCTCGACGATCATCCCTATAAAGGCTGTGAAATCTTGAAAGAACGCGGCTATCCGGAAGAAATCCGCCGCGCCATCCTGTCGCACGCCGAATATTCAGGCGTGTCGCGCGACTCGCCGATGGAAAAAACTCTCTTCGCCTGCGACGAACTGGCGGGTTTCATCACGGCATGCGCGCTGGTGAAACCGGGAAAATCTCTGGCGGAAGTCGATGCGAAGTCAGTCCGAAAAAAGATGAAAGACAAGGCCTTCGCCCGCGGAGTCAAGCGCGAGGATGTCATCAACGGCGCCGCCGATCTGGGCGTGGATTTGGAAGAGCACATCGCGTTCTGTGTCGAGGCGCTCAAGGGAATCTCAGATAAGCTGGGTTTGGACGGGAAAATGACCTAACCGTGGGCGCCCCGTCCTCGTCGTTCCGCGCGCTATGGAACGACAGGGCGGGCGGTTCAAGGGAACGTTCCCAACCTGTCTCTCCAAAACCGGAGAAACGAGGGTGGGTCACCCGAAATTCAGACTACTCACCGCAATACTGCCGCCACCTTCCCGCTCGCAATCAACTCCGCAATCCGCGCGAAATCCTGATACATCACTCGATCTTTATCCATCGTTGCGCACACCGAGCGGATGGCCGCATGCGCCGCCAGCCCGCGCGTCGAAGTCTTCAGCGGCGCCAGGAAATCCAGCGCCTGGGCCGCGGCCATGGCCTCGATCGCCATGGCGTTGCGGGCGTTTTCCACGATGCGTTTCAGCTTCAGCGCCGCCGTCATTCCCATGGAAACGTAATCTTCCTTGTTCCCGGAAGTCGTAATCGAATCGACCGACGCGGGATGGGACAGCACCTTGTTCTCGCTGACCAGCGACGCAGCCGCAACCTGCGCCATCATGAATCCTGAATTCAGCCCTGCCCCGGCGGCTAAAAATGGCGGGAGGCCCTCGTTCAGAGCCGGATTTACCAGCCGCTCCAGCCTGCGTTCCGAAATCCCTGCCAGCGCGGTCAATGCGATGCCCAGGAAATCCAAAGCGAACGCTACGGGCTGGCCATGAAAGTTTCCGCCGGAAAGAACGTCGGCCTCAATTCCAGCGAAGCCTCGCTCCGCCCGGACGGGCGAGGCACCTGTCTCTACGCGGGCTCTCATGAAAACCAGGGGGTTATCCACCGCCGAGTTGACTTCGACCTCCATGACTTCGCGGCACTGGGCAAGGGTGTCGCGCACCGCGCCGTGCACCTGCGGCATGCAACGCAGCGAGTATGCGTCCTGCACGCGGTCGCAATCGCGGTGCGACTCGCGCAGCTGGCTGCCTTCGAGCATCTTGCGTAAATTGGCGGCACTCCTGAGTTGGCCAGGGTGCGGCCGCGCCTTATGGATACGTTCGTCGAATGCGACATCTGTGCCTCGCAGCGCGTCGAGCGAGAGCGCGCCGATTACGTCCGCGGTATCCGCCAGAGTCTCTGCTGCCAGCAGCGCGAGGACTCCGACCGCCAGCATGCCCTGGGTACCATTAATCAACGAGACCGCTTCCTTTGCCTCGAGCACCAGCGGTCTGACCTGGGCGCGCCGCATGGCGTCGGCTGCGGGAATCCGGGCGCCCTTCTCGTCATCCTTCGAACCGAGACACTCACCTTCCCCGATCAGTGCCAGAGCCAGGTGCGCCAGCGGCGCCAGGTCCCCGCTCGCACCCACACTGCCTTGCGACGGCACCATCGGGGTGACGACACGATTGAGCATCTCGCAAATCGTGTCGATGACCGCACCGCGCACGCCGGAATGGCCCTTGGAAAGCGAATTCGCGCGCAGCAACATCATGGCGCGGGTTTCAGCGATCGAGAGCGGCTCGCCCACGCCCACGGCATGAGAGCGCACCAAATTAAGTTGGAGTTCGCGAATCTGCTCGCCGGCGATGCGCACATCGGCCAATTTGCCCACGCCAGTCGTGATCGCGTAGGAGACCCGGTTTTCAGCCACCAGCGCGTCCACCACGGCCCGCGCCCGGTTCACCGCTTCCCGGGCCTCAGGGAGAAGCAGAACGGCACGACGTTCCACTGCCACCTCGCGCACTGCTTCGAGAGTCAGATCCTCGCCGTTAATGTGAAGAGCGTTCAAGAGAGTTTCCGGTCTTGGTGAGGGCACGACTTTAGTCGTGCCGCAAGTTGCTGAAAGCGGCTCGGCTTCAGCCGCTGCGGGTTCGCTTCTTCATCCTCCGGAACCATGCTTCCGCCCTGTTGTTCGCTGCCCGGCAAGTACACGACCCGTGTTATTTCCCCGCGGCCTCGCGAAACACTTTTAGAAACGCCGGTGGCAGGGGCGCTGTCTTCATCTGCGCGTCGATTACCATGTGCGTGGTCTCGCCTTCCGCGAGCACTTCACCGTCGCTGGCTCGCACCAGTTGGTATCCAAAGTGAATCACGGATTCGCGCACGTTCTTCAGGTGTGTGCGCACGACAATCTCGTCGTCATACCGCGCCGGCGATTTGTAGCGGCAGCGCGCATCCACCACCGGGATGAAGCATCCATGCTTCCGCTCCATGTCACGGTAGGTAAATCCTAACTGGCGCATGAACTCCACCCGCCCGATTTCGAACCAGATAAAGTGGTTGGCATGATAGACCACACCCATCTGATCGGTCTCCGCGTAGCGGACGCGCACCCGGCTCTCGCAGACCACACCATTGTGATTGCCCGCTGCGCTCACTGGCCGCTCCAACGCGGTCTCCGCTTTTCAAGAAATGCCGAGATGCCTTCGCGAAAGTCCGCCGTGGTGCGGATGCGCGCGTTGTCTTGCACCGCATCGCTGATCTGGCGGTCAAGTTGTCCGGCGATGAATCCGTTGATCAGGCGCTTGGTGGCTCGCACCGACGATGGACTGTTTTCCATGAGCTGCGCCGCCAGTTCGCGCGCTCGTGGCATCAGGCGCTCCGGGCTGACAACTTCATTGACCAGGCCATAGCGATGCGCCTCGTCCGCGTCGAACAGCCGTGCGGTGAAGAGCAAATCGCGGGCAATCTTGTGTCCCACTTGCCAGACCAGCATTGAGGAAACGATGGCCGGCACAAATCCGATGCGCACTTCGGTGTAGCCGAACTTCGCTTCCGGCACCGCCAGAGTAAAATCGCACATGGTGGCAAATCCCGTGCCGCCTGCAATCGCCGCCCCGTTCACCGCAGCGATGGTCGGCAGGGGAAAGTCGTAAATACGCCGGAAGATCCGTCCCATGCGTGACGAGTCTTCGATGTTTTCGTCGTGCGTCTTTCCTAACAGATTCTTCAGTTCGTCGAGATCGAGGCCGGCGCAAAACGCCTTGCCGGCACCGGTGAGTATCACGACCTGTGCGGAAGACCGCTCCACTTCGTCGAGCGCCGCCAGCAGTTCCTCCAGTAGAGCAAAACTGATGGCATTCCGTTTGTCAGGCCGATTCAGAGTAATGGTGGCGACGCCCGAATCGAAGGAACTCTGAATAGTGTTGTACGCCATTTATTTCGTCATTACTTTCTCGCCCTGTCATCCTGAGCGAAGTACATCGTTTCGCTTGCGACACGATGTACGCAGTCGAAGGACCCCTATGCTCATCCGTGCTCAGGATGTAGGGATGCTTCGTACACCGGAACTTCGCATCGCGAAGTTCCGCCGCCGCTCAGCATGACAAAAGCACGTACGATCAATCCGCCGCCGTTGATGCCGAATACCGCGCCCCAATTTCTGCGGTCACACGCAACAACACGTCCAGAGGCTTCAGCACGGGCAACTCCGCTCCCCTTTGCTGCAGCGCCTCCACCACTTTCTCCGTCGCGATGTTTCCCACCAGTGCATCCTGGGCGAATGGACATCCGCCCAGTCCACCCAGCGCCGAATCGAATCGGCGGCACCCGGCATCATACGCGGCCAATATTTTCTCCACGGCCTGCTCCGGCCGGCTGTGCAAATGCAACCCGATCTCCAGATAGGAATACTTCGAATTCACCGCGGAAAACAGTTCACGAATCTGCGCCGGCCCGGCCAGCCCCACAGTGTCAGCGAGAGATATGGTGCGAACACCTTCGGATTCGAGCAGGTCCACCGCGTCGATCACTTCGCCGACGTTCCAGGGATCGCCATAGGGATTGCCAAACGCCATCGAGATATAAACCACAGTGTCCAGTCCGGCCGGTTCGCCCGTGTTCCTGACCTTCTCCAGTTCCTCGATTGCATCTTCCAGGGTCTGGTGCTGATTGTTCTGCAGGAAAGTCGGCGAAACCGAATAGGGAAAACCCAGCGTCCGCACTGCCTGGCTGGCGATTGCCCGCTGCGCCCCCTTTTCATTGACCACAATTCCGATGATCTCCACATCATCGGGCGGATCGAGTTCCTTCAACACTTCTTCCGAATCCGCCATCTGCGGCACAGCCTTCGGCGAGACAAACGAAACCGCATCGATGTGCTTGAACCCCGCGCTGATCAAGGCTTTCAGGTAGTCGGTCTTGATGTAGGCAGGAATCTGCCCCGGCAAACCCTGCCACGCATCACGCGGACACTCGACGAGTTTTACGGTGTCAGCCATCTTAAATTCAGGCCACGGATGAACACGGATTCTCGCGGATTAAAACTCGCAACTTATTTCCTGATCCGTGTTAATCCGCGTTAATCCGTGGCAAATGAAGTTACGTTTGCAGCACTCCAACTTTAAACTCCGGCACATCCGGGTTCAGTGCCGCGGCTTCCAGCGCCAGCGTGATCGCGTCCCGCGTCTCCACCGGATCGATGATCTTGTCGATCCATAACCGCGCGGCGCCGTAGCGCGGGTCGGTCTGCTCGTCGTAGGTTTTCTTGACCGACTCGAACAATTCCTTGCGCTCTTCATCGCTCAACTTCTTTCCACTGCGCTCCAATTGCTTGATCTTGATTTCCACCAGCGTACCGGCCGCGGCATCGCCGCTCATTACCGCGTAGCGCGCGGTCGGCCAGGCGTAAACCAACCTTGGGTCATAAGCTTTGCCGCACATCGCGTAATGTCCTGCGCCGAAAGACCCGCCGACGATGACCGTAATCTTGGGCACCACCGAGTTCGACACCGCATTCACCATCTTCGCTCCCGCCTTGATGATGCCGCTCCACTCCGCATCTCGTCCCACCATGAAGCCGTTTACATCGTGGAAGAAAATCAGCGGGACCAGGTTCTGGTTGCAGTCCATGATGAAGCGTGCCGCTTTTTCCGCTGACTCGGTATAAATCACGCCGCCGAATTCAATTCTCTTGTGGCCTTCGTGATCGGTTTGCTGGGCGTGCAGCTTCTGGTTGGCGACGATGCCCACCGCAAAACCCCCGATCCGGGCGTAGCCGCAGATCACGGTCTTGCCATATTCGGGCTTGTATTCGTCGAAGCGGCTGCCGTCCACGATGCGGGCGAGGATTTCTTTCATGTCGTACGGCTTCGCCGGGGAAGAATCATAGATACCGTAGATTTCCTCCGCAGCCAGCGCCGGCGGTTGCGGCTTCTTGCGATCCCAGGGAGACTGCCGCCGGTATCCCCACTTTTCGATAATGGCGCGAATCCGCGCCAGGCAGGCTTCGTCGTTGGGCTCGCGAAAATCCACGGTGCCGCTGATGGCGGAATGCATGGCCGCCCCGCCCAGGTCTTCGGCGGAAACTTTTTGCCCGATTGCCGCCTGCACCAGCGCCGGGCCCGCCAGAAAAAGGCCGCTGCCATCGGTCATGAGCACGTGATCGCACATCACCGGCAGGTACCCGCCACCCGCGACGCACATTCCCATGATAGCGGCGACCTGCGATATCCCCATGGCGGACATCACCGCGTTGTTGCGAAACACACGCCCGAAATCATCGGTGTCGGGAAAGACATCTTCCTGCAGGGGCAGAAACACGCCCGCCGAGTCCACCAGGTAGACCGTTGGAATGTGATTTTCAATCGAGATGTTCTGGGCGCGAATCACTTTCTTCGCCGTCATCGGAAAAAACGCGCCCGCCTTCACCGTGGCATCGTTGGCGATGATCATCACCAGCCGTGTCTGGATGCGTCCCAGACCGGTGATCACTCCGGCGGCAGGTGCGCCCCCCCAATCTTCGTACATGCCGTGCGCGGCGTAGGCGCCCACTTCGAAAAACGTTCCGGGATCGACCAGCAGATTGATTCGCTCGCGTGCGGTCAGCCGTCCCTTGCCGTGCTGGCTCTCGATGGCCTTGGGGCCGCCGCCTTCGCGAATTTTTTCCTCCTCGTTGCGCACCTGCGAAACCAGGTCGGCCAGGAAACGCATGTTGGCTTCAAAGCGCGCCGAGGTAGGGTCCACGTGCGACTCGAGAACGGTGGAACTCGAAGGCATGCCCGGATCGATGCGCTCGTTCATAGGAAAGAAACTGAAACTGTTTACGGTATAACAGCCACGCCGCACACGCAAACTCGGGTTCGTACTCCGGAAACAGGTTGAAGAGCGCGGAGTGGGCTCGCGGCAGTGATCGAATTCACAATCTGAAATCTGCAATCTTCAACCTGAAGTCTTTTTTTCGATCCAGCGCTCCAGCCGGCATCCATCTTCTTCCAGCAGAAAGCTGCCGGCGCCGAAACACTCGCCAAAGATGCGATGCGACTCCGAATCCCGCGCCGCCCGCGTGATCCACTGCTTTCCCACTTGATATTGGCTGGCGGTAAACCACCTCTGCGGCAAAACCTCTGCCAACCCGGCTTGTAGATAGACCACATAGAGCGCGAACGCCGGATCATCAGGGCTTTTTCTGGGATAGCTGCTGGGAATGATCAGTTCGTCCACTCCGCGCAGCGCGGATGGCACCTCGATGTTATGCATGCCCGCGCTCAATCCGAGCGCAAGTTCAAAATCAGCCACGGGTTCGGTGGCAGCATAGATGCGCTCGCTGGACTGCTTGAACCAGCCGGCGATTTCCGCCAGGTCAAAGGCTTTGAGCTGGTCGGGATCAAAACAGACGAAGCGGATGCTCCGGCCTTCAGGACACCAAATGCCCAGCTGCGACGGCGGCACGAAAAACGGGCGGCAATACGTATTCAACGCGAGGCGCGGCTTGTCGGGCTCCTGCTCCAGGCCCAGAGTAACCAGATAGCCCAGCGGCCCCTCGCTGCCGTGATGGGTCCAGAAGAAACGCTGGCCCGAAACCGAATTGAACGCAGGAAAGGTCTTCCAGTACCACGGCGTCGGGCCGACAGTACGCTGCAGGAGTTCTTTCAGACGGGAGGTGCTGAGTTCGGCCATCAATGTCAACTGGCCGTGGGCACGCCGCGCGGCTTGACGTTGGCGCGAATGAATTGGACGATGTCGTCCATGGTGGTGCCGGGCTGAAAAATGGCGGCCACGCCGGACTTCTTCAGATGCTCCACATCCTGATTGGGAATGATGCCGCCGAGCACGATCAGCACGTCGTCCATCTTGTTCTGCTTGAGCAGTTCCATCACACGAGGAACGATGGCATTGTGCGCGCCGGAAAGAATCGACAGTCCGATGACGTGGACGTCTTCCTGCAGCGCAGCATTCACGATCATTTCCGGCGTCTGCCGCAATCCTGTGTAGATCACTTCCATGCCGGCATCGCGCAGCGCGCGGGCGATCACTTTTGCGCCGCGATCGTGCCCGTCGAGCCCGGGCTTGGCCACCAGCACGCGGATCTTCTGCTCTGCCACAGCTTCCATTTAACCACAAAGAGGACACAAAGGAGCACGGACTACAGAGGATTGTGGATTAGGGATTGGAGATTCCAGATTGCAGATTTCAGATTGAAAATCGAAGACCCTCTGCCGGCGCGGTTTTAAATCTGAGATCTAACATCTTCAATCTGAAATTGTGGCCTATATGGTCTTGATGTCCAGGCTCCGCCACAGATACCAGCAGGCAACCGACCGGTAGGGTTCCCAGGCCTTTGCAATTTTTTCCATCTGCTCGGGCCTGGGCATTTTGCGCTTTTTGTAATGCTTCTTGATCGCCGCCTGGATGCCGTAATCGCCGGTGGGCAACACATTCGGACGCCGCAGGGTAAACATCAGAAACATGTGCGCGGTCCACACGCCTACACCTTTGACTTGGGTCAGGTGCTTGATCACATCTTCGTCGCTCATCTCGGGCAGGCGCGAGAAGTCGAGGTCGCCACGGGCCGCGCGCTCGGCCATGTCTTTCAGGTAGGACGACTTTTGCTTCGACAATCCTACCCCACGCAACTGCGCGTCGGTGAGCTTGAGGATCCCTTCCGGCGTGACCGGATCGCCTGCCAATGCCGCAAAACGCTTGAAGATCGTCACCGCGGCTTTTCCATTCAATTGCTGATAAACGATGGCCTCCGCCAGGCTGTGAAATTCCGGCGGGCCAAACTCCATGCGGCACACCCCGACCCGCTCAATGATGGCCGAGAGCACCGGATCAGATTTCTTCAGATGGTTGACAGCCTTGCGCATGCAGATATTGGACGAGCCTCAGGCCCAAGAGGATAGCAGATGAGAGAACAATGGAGGGACGGTTGTCCTCAGCCGTCCGGCCGAGCAAAGCTCGGCTAGGTTTCATCTCAGGCCACCGGACTAGGAAAGATACTGCAAGGTCGTCTTAATCAAATCAGAAGTCCCCGCGTACGGATCGCCCGCATCATCCCACTCCATGGAGCAGTATCCCTTGTAATCATGCTGTTTCATAAAACCGAATGTCTTGGCCATATCCACACGCACAGTTATGCCGTGACTGTTGGTCTCGGAAGACTTCACGTGCGCGATGCAATAAGCATGTCCAAACATCGCATCAATTCCACGATACGCATAGTCAGGATCCTTGGCCGCGAGCGTGTTGCAGAAGTCGGGCAGGGCGCGCAGCCACGGACTGTTCACCTTCTCGATCAGCTCGACGAGAAAGAACGGATCTTCGCTGACCGGGTTGTCATTCTCAAGGTTGACGACAACGCCCTTCACGGACGCATACTCGATCACGCGCCGCAGGCTGTCAGCCGCGCGCTCGAGATCTGGCTTCACATTCTTTGCGGCAGGCAGGTTGGTGCGAATGCTGGGCGAGCCCAGAGTGACGGCGGCATCCACCCACTGTTTGCTGAAGGCAACGGCCTGCTCGCGTTCGGAACGATCCGTGGCGTACGGGCTGTGCTCGCCGTCTACTGCGACGTTCGCGATCGCCGCTTTTGCCTTGTCCACCGACGCCCGGAATTGCTCCAGGTATTTCGCTTCACGCGACGGGAAATGTCCGGTCCAGGGCTCGATCTTGTTTACGTTGAATTTTTCAACGACGTGCGCCGCGAAGTCCTTGAGCTCGATGACCGGGTTGCCTGGCTGGTGCTCAGACCCGGCAATGAATTCACGGAACGGGTAAGAGGCGACGGCGATTCGCTGCCGTGGCTCTGAGGGGAAGTGAAGGCTGGGTGCGGAGGCCGCTCGGGCGAGTGTGGGTCCTACGTATGCTCCGGCTGCGGCGGCTGCGCACTGTCCAAGGAATCGTCTGCGAGTGGTGGGCACGCGCGCCAGTCTAGCATGGCCGCTTCCCGCAAATTCTCCAGGCACTCACGCGGGCGGGGATCCTTCGACGTCGCTCAGGACGGGTCCGCGCCACACAGTCTACGAAGCCGTTTACCATTACTATTACTTATGATCACAATTGTTTCCGGTCTCCCACGCTCGGGCACGTCTCTGATGATGCAGATGCTGGCGGCGGGAGGCGTTCCCATCCTGTCTGACGGCGAGCGCCGGGCTGACGTCGACAACCCGCGCGGCTATCTGGAGTGGGAGCGCATCAAACAGCTTCCCAAAGACCCGGCCTGCATCGCTGAAGCGGAGGGCAAGGCGGTGAAGGTAATCTCCCAGCTTTTGCTTTCGCTGCCTGCGGGACACGACTACCGCGTGATTTTCATGCAACGGCCGCTCCCTGAGGTGATGGCGTCGCAGGACGAGATGCTGCGACGGCGCGGGAATTTCGATCCCGGCGAGGACAATACCGTGGTGACCCGTGCCTTCCAGGATCACCTTTCCGACGTCTATGCCTGGCTCAATGGCAAGCCTTATGTGAAGGTGAACCGTGTGCAGTATCACGCTGTCCTGCGCGAACCCAGGGAAGTGGCCGGGACGGTGGCGAAATTCCTGGAGCTTCCGCTGGACATTGAGGCCATGACGCAGCAGGTAGACGGGACGTTGTACCGGCAAAGGCGCAAGTAGGGTTGTGTGTCTTATGTGGTCGCGGGCGACTCGCCCGCGCTACGATTTTGCTGGAGGAAGCAGAAAACCAATCTTGCGCCGGGGCGTTTCCTCGGGCACCATCAGTTCTTTGATGGCTTCCATCAGGTCCTGGATCGCGGAGTCATGAGTTTCCAGGCGGCGGTCCAGCTCGTTTATCTTGGCGGCGAGTTGGCGGTTCTTGGCCAGCATTTCCCGCATGCGCACGAAAGCGCGCACCACAAAAACGCTCATCTCGATGGCTTGCTTCGAGTTCAGCACGGTTGCGGCCATGATGGCGCCGTGCTCGGTGAAGGCGTAGGGCGGGTAGCGGCGACCGCCTCGGCCTTTCTTTGAGGTCGCAATTTGCGACCTCAAAGACTTGTGTTCTTCGGCTGTCAACAGAAACATGAAATCGGCCGGGAATCGCTCCCGATTACGTCGTATCTGTTCGTTCAACCGCTTGACGGTGACGCCATAGAGTTCCGCAAGGTCGCTGTCGAGGATGACTCTCTGATGGCGGAGGATCAGTATCCGCGATTCGACCGGGACGGCGATTGACGGGTTTTTCGGCATGAACGATAAGTCCGTTTTGAGGTCGCAATTTGCGACCTCAAGATTTGTATGGTGTCCGGTTTGAGATCACAATTTGTAACCTCAATCATAGCTCCATCGGGATATGTTAAGCTTTCGCTTCCCCCAGACAAGGATAGGTCCATGAAAGTCTTTTTGAGTTGGTCAGGGGACCTGAGCCACCGGATCGCGTGTGAATTTCGTGATTGGCTCCCATGTGTTCTGCAATACGCCAAGCCGTACGTATCGTCGCAGGACATTGATAAGGGAGCCCGATGGACTACAGACATAGCCAAGGAACTGCATGAGTCCGCTTACGGGATATTGTGCATTACTAGGGAAAACATCGAAGCGCCGTGGATCAATTTTGAAGCCGGCGCCCTCTCCAAAACGTTAGATAAGTCTTATGTCTCCCCATTTCTCTTTGACATAAAAAGATCAGAAGTGCAAGGCCCGTTGCTGCAATTCCAATCGACGATATTCGAAAAGGAAGATGTTCGGAAATTGGTTGGAAGCATCAACAATCACTCGTCAGAGTCGGAAAAGCTAGGTGCTAATGGGCTTGTTAAAGCCTTCGACGTATGGTGGCCGCAGTTGTCGGCGGCATTGGAAAAATTGCAGAAAACTCCTACCGATACTGGGGCGAAAAAGCCACCCGCACTTCGTCAAGAGGCCGTCTTAGAAGAGATATTGGAACTCGTACGCACTCAACAAAAAATTCTGCGATCCCCAGACCTCCTCCTGCCTCCAGATTACATTGATTATGCGTTAAGCCGGTCAGAACAGTTCGGATCGATGGATGCGGAGCGTGCTGACGTTTTGCAGTTTTTACATAGTGAGATACAGGAACTGTCATCAGCTGTCCATGACTTCAAGGATAAGGAAGTTGTCGAGAAGCTCGGAAGCCGGATCGATAGGCTACACGACATGTTTCACAAAGTGCTCGATCCAACCCGGCGCCCGCGGAAACTAAGAAGGCCTGCCGTCACGGCTGATGTTAAGGCTAGCACGACCTAGAACCGCTTACGTGATGCTCACTTCGGTGTAAGTACCGAAAACTTCGCGGAGGGCTTCGCAGATTTCGCCTACCGTGGCGTAGGCGCGGACAGCATCGACGATGTAGGGCATGGTGTTGGCTGAAGAAATCTCCCCGTTTGCCGACGATTCAGGTTCCTGCGCTGCGACTTTTTTCAGAGCTTCAAGACGGCGCTGCACTTCTTCGTTCGAACGGCGGGCGCGCAGGGCCTTGAGCTTGGCGCTTTGCCCGCGGGCGACGCTTTCGTCGATGTACAGGATGTGGAGCGGCTCTTCTTCGATCACGAATTCGTTGGCGCCTACGATGACTTTTTCTTTGGCTTCGGCTGCCCGCTGGTACTGGTAGGAGGCCTCGGCCACTTCCTTTTGCGGGTAGCCGCGCTCGATGGCTTTGACCATGCCGCCCATGGCGTCAAGCTTGGAGAAATAATCGAAGGCGCCTTTTTCCATTTGCAGCGTTAAGGTTTCAAGAAAATAAGCCCCGCCTAACGGATCGACCGTCTGCGTCACTCCTGATTCGTAGGCGATGATTTGCTGGGTTCGCAGCGCAATGCGGGCGGCTTCTTCAGTCGGTAGCGCCAGCGCTTCGTCATAGGAATCGGTGTGCAGGGACTGGGTTCCGCCCAGCACCGCTGCCATGGCCTGCAGCGCCACCCTGGCGATGTTGTTCATGGGTTGCTGGGCCGGGAGCGAGACGCCTGCGGTCTGGGTGTGGAAGCGAAGCAGCGAGCTGCGCTGGTTCTTCGCATTGAACCGGTCTTTCATGACCTGGTACCAGACCTTGCGAGCCGCGCGGTACTTGGCGATCTCTTCGAAGAAGTCGTTGTGGGCGTTGAAGAAAAAACTGAGGCGTGGGCCGAAGTCGTCCACATCCAACCCGCGCCTGAGTGCCCACTCCACGTACTCGACACCGTCATAGAGGGTAAAAGCCAATTCCTGGAGCGCGGTCGAGCCGGCTTCGCGGATGTGATAGCCGCTGATCGAAATGGTGTTGAACTTTGGGGTGAACCGCGAACCGAACTCGAACGTGTCCACCACCAGGCGCATCGACGGCGCCGGCGGATAAATGTATTCCTTCTGCGCGATATATTCCTTCAGGATGTCGTTCTGCAGCGTGCCGGAGATTTTCTTCCAGTCGGCGCCCTGCTTTTCTGCAACCACCAGATACATGGCCCACAGGACCGAGGCCGGGGAATTGATGGTCATGGAGACTGTCGTCTTCTCCAGATCGATGCCGCCAAAGAGGATTTCCATGTCTTCGAGGGAATCGATGGCCACGCCGCATTTGCCGACCTCACCTTCGCTGGCGGGATGATCGGAGTCGTAGCCCATCAGGGTTGGCAGGTCGAAGGCGACGGAGAGGCCACTGCCGCCGTGTTCCAGCAAATACTTGTAGCGCTGGTTGGTTTCTTCCGGCGAGGCGAAGCCGGAGAACTGGCGCATTGTGAAGAGTTTGCCGCGATATCCGCTGGCGTGAATGCCGCGGGTAAACGGAGGCTGGCCAGGGTAGCCCAGGTATTTTTCCGCGCTCCAATCTTCGGGAAGATCGGCCTGCGTGTAAAGACGGCGGACCGGTGTTCCGGAGATCGTGGTGAAGCGGGCGTGACCTTGCTGGTCGAGATTTGTCCCAGTAGGCGCGCCGATGGGCTTTTCGGGGGCTTTTTCGAGAGTGGAGAGGAGAGTTTTTTCCGCCCAGTCTTTTTCGCTTTGCGACGGATGGCGGCCCTCGAACACGTCCCTGATCGGGTTTTCCGCGATTTGCGGCTTGGGAGGCTTCTTCTCCGGCATGGGAACCCTGTTCCTTCGATCATAGAAGACGCTGAGTGCGGGAGCAAGGTACGGACGTACTGGGGCTGAACCCCAGGACCGTTCAGGAGCACGAGCAGGGCGCTTTGCGCCTACATTGGCCGATTGCGGACGTGATTTCGGGAAGGGCACGACCTCGGTCGTGCCGCAACGCCCCACAATCTGGCGTCGCGCTTTAGCGCTTGAGGCAGGCTGTTCGCGCCACGAATATCTCCTCCGGAAAGCGTACCTCAGTGGCTGAAGCCACGTCACTTAACGGTTCGTGCGGCACGACTGAAGTCGTGCCCTTCCCTTGCTGAAAAGAGGACAGGTCCGTTCGCCCGGAGCGTGGAATCCCACCCTCAAAATCGAAGCGAGGACACCTACTCCGTCTGCTTTAGCTGGCTTTGCTTTCTTTCGCCAGCCGCGCTTGCGTGGCATCGTAGCTCTCGCCGTAGATCGACGGCACTTTGGCGCCCATGGGCCGCAGGTACACGGAAAGCTGTCCGCGGTGGTGGATGGTGTGGTTCAGCGCAAGCTGGAGAAAAGCCGCCGCGGGAAGCTGGAACATGCCGCGAAAGTCAATCAACTTCGCTAGGGTCTCACCGTCGAGCACTTCGATCTTCTTTAAATTCGCAGCAAAGGTCTCCTCAAACCAGGCAGCAATGTCCGCGGAGTTCTTGATCGACTCGGGCCGGTGAATCGGGCTGAAATCAAACGCGCCCGCGGGTATTCCGCTCAGAAAGCGCTTTTCTGCCGCCACAATGTGCCATGCCAGCTCCAGAGCGGTTTTGGAAACGGCATCGGGACGATAGTCGCCCTTGTCCAGGGGAATGGCTTCGATTACCTGCCTGGTGATCTGGTGTTCGTTCTTGAGCGTGGGCAGTGCGGTCTCCAAAACAAATTTAGCCTGATCGGGCGTGAGCTGGGGAGAAGACATTGGTTCCTTCCTTTTCAATTGGTCCGGATGATTTTAATTGACCGTGGGTTAATTGACCCTAAGGTCCGTGCCGCTGGAGCACGAACGGGAGGCTCGCACCTATATTGAGAGGTCATTCAGAGCAGACTGCGGCCTTACATCTTGCGACGGGCCGCCGATCTCCATGAAACGCGGATCAGACGCCTCGGTGCGCACGGAACTCAGCGCCATCCTAACTTCGCGGTTACGGGCCTACGACCGGCGGAGGGTGCTGGCCTTCGTCGTTTTCGTCATTACTTTTATTCTTGTCGGTGGCGGGCTGGGCTGCACCGAGGGTTGGTCCAACCGGATGCACCGCCGAGGGTTCTGACCAGTTGCCGCTGTCCCCAAGGACGCGCGATGTCACCGTTACTCCGGACGCATTCCGCAACTCCCGCAGAATATCCTGCCGGTCGTGGCCAGAGTACTCGCGGGCAAAGCGGGTCAGCGCTTCGGTCAGGATGTCGTGGTGATGCAGCGTCTCCAGTCCTGGCTCGCGCGTGATGTTCAGCCACAGGCGGTGCACCAGATGGATATCCTCGGTCTTCAGCGAAGGCGTGTGCGGACCGATGTGGAAGGTGTCCACCCGAGATTCAGGGTAGACGACTTGAAAAATGAACTGCCGCTTGGGCTCGGGCATTGCCTCCCAGGCATGGCCCAGGTAAAAGGCTTGCTCCTGGGCACTCATCTTGCTCGACAGGCCTGACACCACCGCCGAAGCTTCCAGATTGTTGGCGGTCTGGACGATGGCCGACCAGGGGTCGCGAGCCGGCACCACCAGCAGCGACACATGTTTGCCGAAGCTTTCGGCGACCGAGACAGCACGGGTAAAAAGCTGCTGCTCGTAGTCGCTGAAGATCTGCTCGGTGGAAAGATCGTAGGCGGCGGTGCCGAACTGGCTCACCCGCGCCGACATGACCACAATATCCTGCTCTTTGGTGTCGATGCGCTCCAGCGCCCATTTCAGGTGATTCAAGGTGTTGTAGTCACGGACTGTCACCATCACGTTCCCTGGGCGAATCCCCAGCCCAGAGCGCTCAACCGTGTCGCTCTGCAGCAGCTGGAAGTGTTCCTTCATGTGCTGCTCGGCGAGGGCGTGTTTGCTGCGGTTCACGCGTTCGGAGACGGTGAAGATCAGAAAGAACGCAGCGGCAAAAGAAACCCCGGCGACAGTAGCGATCGACTTGGTGAAGAGATTCACGATCGCGGTGCAGAACAGCACCAGGAACACCGAGGCCAGGCCGAGAGGAATCTCGTGGCCACCGACGGTGATATTTGGCGGGACCTTCCACCCCCGTTCGCCTTTGTATTTAACGCGCAGCACCAGCATGGCCAGGCTATTGAAGGTGAAGCTCCAGATCACGCCGAAGGCGTACGCCTCGCCCAAGAGATAAACATCGCCGCGGCTCACCAGGATGGTGAAAACCTGCAGGAAGACGACCAGGTTGACGATGCGATAGGTGGTTCCGAAGCGCGGATGCGGCTGGCGGAACCAGTCCGTGAGGACGCCATCTTCAGAAATGCGGTTGAGGACCCCGTTGGAGCCGATGATCGCAGTATTGACCGCGCCCGACAGGATCAGGAAACCCACGACCACGACGAAGGCGCGGAAAATCAGCTTCAGCAACAACGGGCCGTATTGATACATGGCCAGCCCGGCAATCAGGTTGTCCTTGTAAACCGGGATGCGCACCGAGTCGGGGATGATCATCACGAACAGCAGGGCGGTAAGCCCGGTGAAAACGAAGCTGTAGACGGCGATGATGATGGCGGCGCGTTTCAGGTTCTTCAGCTTGGGATGGGCAAGTTCGCGGTTTACCTGGGCCAGCGATTCCTCGCCGCTCATGGCCAGCACGGAGTGGCCGAAGGCGATCAGGATGCCGAGAATGCCAAACTTTCGGGCCAGATCCTGGGCCAGGGTGGTGTGCTTCATGAATCCCAGAGCTTCCGAGCTGAACTTCAGGTTGTCCGCCGTGGGCAGCGGGACGGTCTGAAATCCCTGCTTCAGAAGAGTCAAGGCCGACCAGCCAAGCAGGATGATAACCATCACTGTGGTGATCTGCATGACCCGCAGGGCTTTTTCGCTCGATTCCTGAATGCCCTTGGTGTTCTGCCACCAGAAATACATCGTTACTACCACGGCGAAAATCACCGACGTCCAGTTGACGTCTACGTGGGGCACCCCATGAAAGATACCGTGCATGGCACGCGGGATCCAGCCGTGGGCATCAGCCGTAGCGAAGGTGTCGTTGATCAGTCCTGCGATGTATTGGCCCGCGGAAACGCCGGAGATGGGTCCGGTCAGGATGTAATCGAACATCAGGGCGGAAACGCTGATCTTGGCCAGGGTTCCGCCCAGGGCTTCCTTGACCACGCGGTAGACGCCGCCGCGCACGAACATGGAACAGCTCTCCACGTAGACGGCGCGCACCGCGAACGAGAAAAGCATCACTCCCACGATGAACCAGGGAGCCGATTTTCCAACGGCTTGTTCGGCAATACCGGCGGCGTAGAACGCGGATGAGCCCAGGTCGTTGAGCACGATGGCGGCGGCCCGCCAGTAGGAAATGAAAGTCAGCATCACCGAGGTCGCCACCACAATGCGGACGCGATTTGCGGTTGAGCCAGCGGGTTGGAGGGGAGATCCCATGCGGAAGGGCTAGCTGATCATCGGGCCGGACTCGTCAAAGGCCGCGGGAATCTCCCTGTCAGGGCGATCCCCAGAGCGAGTGCGATCGCGGAACAAATTGCTCCCAAGGTGAATAAATGTAGCAGATGAATAGTATCCCCGAGGCGGCACCCCATGCGAGCCAGTCATGTTAGCCCATAGGCAGGGGAACGGACTAGCCGGAAAACAGATTTAGCTGATCGGCTGGCCGTAACCCGCGGGTTTGCCAGCTCTTCGAAGTTTCTCGTGATGCCAGCTTCTTAAAGATTTTAACCGCAAAGGTCGCAAAGGACTGCCCCAGAGATCGCAGAGAGGAATTAACCAGTGTTTGCATTTTGTTATGCTTGCCGGGTGTTGCGAATACACGTGTGGCGAATGCATAAGAGCGCCTGGATGCTGGCGTTGCTCTCGGCCGGTTTGCAGATTGTAGTTTTCCCTCTGCCCGATCTTTATTTTCTTGGCTGGGCCGCCATCGCTCCGCTGCTGGTTGCCTTGTTGCGAGCTAGAGAGCCAGATACCCTGCAGCTGCGGGCTGGGGTCAAGCTGCTGCCCGCCCGCCCAGCCCAGGCTTTTCTTCTCGCTTACTGCTGCGGCATCCTCTGGTACGCCGGAACCTGTTACTGGATCTACAACACCATGCGCCAGTATGGCGGTGTCGGTACCGTGGCCGCCCTCGGGCTTCTGTTTCTTTTCTGTCTCTATCTGGCGCTCTATCACGGCTTCTTCGGTCTGTTGATTGGCCTGCTGGCGAATGCTCCCGGCGGTTACCGTTCGCAAGCCGGCGGGGGCGAGATCCCGGGGCCAAATTCCTTCACTCGCCGGGTTCTTCTTCTCACCCCCTTTGTCTGGGTTGCGGTGGAGCTGGCGCGCACTCGCATCACCGGATTTCCCTGGGACTTGCTGGGGGTCTCGCAGGTGGACAATATCGCGCTCGCCCGCATATCCACCGTGACCGGCGTGTATGGATTGTCTTTTGAAATCATGGTGGTGAATACCGCGTTGGCGGCGGCTTTCGTGATTCGAGGAGAGAAAGGCCAACGAAGCGGGCGCCGACCGCTCTTGCTTGCGACCATCGCCGCCGTGGCTGTGCTGCAAGGTGGAAGGTGGATCGTTCCGCCTCCGCTGCCCGCCAACCAGAGTGCTCGGCTGGTGCAGGAAAACGTCCCGATCTTGCAGGGCGGCGACTGGACCAAAGAATATTTCGAGGGCACGCTGCGGGATTTGGCCAGAGTTAGTCTGAATGATGGGGTTAGCCTGAACAATGCTGGGCACACCGCCATGGTTCCGGAAAAGCCCGGTTCAATCTCCTCGTCCGCGTCATCGCGTCCTGGCCTGATCGTCTGGCCGGAATCGCCGGCGCCCTTCTACACCACCGATCCCGTCTTCCGGGAAGCGGTCAGCAACATCGCCCGCGAGGCACAAACCTGGATGCTGGTCGGCAGCCTGGGCGTTCGCAATGCCGGGGAGAGTCCGGAACGCGCCACGCAGCTCTACAACTCCGGCAGCCTGGTGAGTCCGGGCGGCGAGTGGGTCGCTCGCTACGACAAGATGCACCTCGTTCCGTTTGGCGAGTACGTTCCCTTCAAGCAGGTGTTTGGCTTTGCTGGAGGCTTGACCAAGGAAGTTGGCGATTTTTCGGCCGGAACTTCGCGCGCGCCGCTTCAGGCCGGCGATAGCAAGCTCGGCGTTTTCATCTGCTATGAATCGATTTTCCCGGACGAAATCCGGCAGCTGGCGGCCAATGGGGCCGAGGTTCTGGTGAACATTTCCAATGACGGATGGTATGGCGACAGCGGCGCCTACGCCCAGCACCTCAAACAGGCCCGCATGCGCGCGGTGGAAAATAGCCGCTGGCTGCTGCGCGATACCAACACCGGCGTCACCGCCACGATTGATCCCTACGGGCGAGTTGTGTCCAGTATTCCACGCAAGATCCGGGCCGCGCTCGACGCTCCCTACGCCCTCACCAACGTAACCACGTTCTACACCCGTCACGGGGACTGGTTCGCTTATCTGTGTGCGATAATTTCCTTGGCGGGGTTATTTCTGCATTTCCTTTACCGCCCCAGGACAGAACCGTAATCATGCTGGAAGAGCTGGAACAAGAATATTCGTCGCTGAAGGAAAAAGTTCGTGATCTCCGGGAGTACCTTTGACGCAGGCAAACTCCGCGAACAGCTAGCCGAAGTCGACAAGCAGGCTGCTGACCCAAGCCTTTGGTCGAACCCACAAAAGTCTCAGCAGGTGATGCGTCAGAAGAAGCGCCTGGAAAATGTGCTGGCCACCGAAGCCGATCTGGTGCGCCGGGGCGAGGACATCTCCGCCTACTTCGACCTGGGCCGCGAAGGCGAGAACGTGGAAGCCGACCTGCGGCGCGAGATTGATGCGCTGCAAAGTCTGGTAGATCGCCTCGAAACAGAAAGCCTGCTCTCCGGCGAAAACGATGCCCGTAACGCGATTGTGACCATCCACCCCGGAGCCGGGGGCACGGAGTCGCAGGACTGGGCTGACATGCTGTTGCGTATGTATCTGCGCTGGGCCGAGCGCCGCGGCTTTGAAACCATTCTGTACGACTACCAGCCGGGCGAAGAAGCGGGGCTGAAATCGGCCACCTTCGCGGTCAACGGAGAGTATGCCTTCGGCCTGCTGACCAGCGAGATCGGGGTCCACCGCCTGGTGCGCATTTCTCCCTTCGATCAGGCCAAGCGCCGCCATACTTCGTTTGCCAGCGTTTACGTCTCGCCGGAAATCGACGACAGCATTGAAATCGTGATCAAGCCGGAAGACCTGCGCGTGGACACCTACCGCTCGGGCGGCAAGGGCGGACAGCACGTGAACACCACCGACTCCGCCGTGCGCATGACCCACATTCCCACCGGGCTGGTAGCCAGTTGCCAGAACGAGCGCTCGCAGCACAAGAACCGGGAGCGGGCCATGAGCATGCTGCGCTCCAAGCTCTACGAATACGAACTGGAGAAACAGCGGGCCGCCACCAAAAAGATCGAAGACTCCAAGCTCGACATTGATTTTGGTTCACAGATTCGTTCCTACGTCCTGCAGCCCTATCGTCTTATCAAGGATCACCGCACGAAAGCGGAAGTCGGGGATGTGGACCGCGTGCTCGATGGCGACCTCGATCCCTTCATCCGCGCGTATTTGCGCATGCGGCGGGGGGAGAAGAATAGCTAGTCGTTGGTCGTTGGTCTTTGGTCGTTGGTCTTTGGCAAGAGCACAGCTAGTCGTTAGTCGTGGTAAGAGCAAAGATGGGACGAATTAGTTCCTAACGACTATCGACTAACGACGGCAGTCTTTATCTTTGATCAAAGAGAGAGCTATCACAACCAGGAGTTCGAAACTATGTCCCGCATGATCGATCTGATTCGCGCGTCGGCCGTGCCGTCCAACCTGATGCAGTCGGCTTCCAAGGGGTCGTTATCGGTCCCGGCCGCGGAAATGATCGAAATCCTGGTGTATCTGGCCGTCCACAACAAAATTTTCGGTCAGCAAGCCCAGCTTACGCTCGCCGGGTGGGACGAAGCGTCGTCGCGGGCCGCCGCCAGCAGTCCCGGCACACCAAGAGAAGTTCTCGACTACCTGATTTCTCCGAAGAATCTGCGGCCGGTGCTGCTGCCGGCCCTTTTGGCGAATCCGTCCGTGTCAGCGGAATCACTGTTTGAGTTGGCGCCAAGCGCGGGCCGGGAAGTCGTCGAGGTCATGCTGAAGAGCGAACGGATCAAGCACTCGCCCACCATTCTGCACGCGCTTCTCTCCAATCCCAGTCTGACCGGGATTCAGGGCGAGATGATACGAAACATGATCGAACCCGCGTACGTGGAGCCAGCCGCGCCCGAACCGGTTGCGCCGGAAGCAAGCACGTCGGAGCCGGAGCCAGGTGCGCCGAAGCCCGGCGCATCGAAAAAAGAAGCGGCGCCAGTTCCATCCGCCGAGACTACTCCGGACCGCGCTGCCCCCGAGGAGGAGAAGACTCGATCGGACGATGTCTTCCACTCATCGCCCGCAGGCGGCGCCCGGGAAACAGACGAAGTCCTTGACGAAGGTGTTCTCGCCTATATGTCCGCGCACGCCGCCGAGATTACCGCCGAAGCCTCCAGCCCTTTCCAACCCATTGGCGGCAACTACGAAGAAATGCTGCAAGGAGCCGAAGAACCGCTGGCGCAGCCGACGGCGACATCAACCGGGGCGGGAGCCGCCGTCAAAAAGGCGCCGAGCAAAAAGACAAGCGTTGCGCCGGCAGAGGAACGGGGCAGCGCACTGCAGAAAATCGCCAAGCTCGACATCAGGGGCCGCATTCAGCTTGCCATGAAAGGCACCAAGGAAGAACGCTCCCTCCTCATCCGCGATGGCACCAAGATCGTGGCACTGGCGGTGCTGGAATCGCCCAAGGTCAGCGACGGCGAAATAGAGAAATTTGCCGGCCAGAAGAACGTGCTGGAAGCTGTGCTCCGCGGCATCCCGATGAAGCGGCGGTTTGCCAAAAATTATGCCATCGTACGCGCACTGGTCTTCAATCCGCGCACGCCGCTCGACCTTGCGCTGGGGCTCATGAAGAACATCCTGGTAGGCGACCTGCGCAACCTTTCCAACAACAAGGAAGTTTCGGACACGGTTCGCAAGCTGGCCACGAAGATGTTCAAACAAAAAATGGAGACCACTAGCAAGCGCTGATTTTTTTGCCTCAGACCACGTAGGGACAGCCGCCCTCGGCTGTCCGGTCGAGTGAAACTCGGCAGGTGTCTTTCGAAGGCTGATTGCGGAGCTTCGCTCCGCTGGACAGCCGAGGGCGGATGTCCCCAAGTGTTGATGCACAAGGCTGGCTTTCCCTGCAACCTGCGCACTACAATCCCTTCATGGCTTCCCGGCCAAACCCGGACCCCGTTGCAGACCTGCTGCAGCGCTCCCGAACCATCGCCGTAGTAGGACTGTCCAACAGCCCGCTGCGCCCCAGCCACGGGGTTTCCGCCTACATGCAGACCAACGGCTATCGCATCATCCCGGTGAACCCTAATATCCGCGGTTCACTGGGCGAGAAATCGTACCCATCACTGCTCGAGGTTCCGGAGAAGATCGACATCGTCAACATCTTTCGCCGGCCAGAGTTTGTGGAAGAGGTGGTCGATCAGGCCATCCGCCTGAAGATTCCAGTGATCTGGATGCAGGAAGGGATCGTGCACGAAGCGGCCGCGCAAAAGGCTCGCCAGGCCGGTATCTTCGTGGTCATGGATCAGTGCATCCTGAAAGAGCACCGGGCGCGTTTCAGATAACTAAAATCACTAACTACAAAGGACACCAAGGGCACAAAGGAGATCTCCATGGTCTCCTTCGTGATCCTTCGTGCCCTCTGTGGTTATTTTCTGTCCTGCTTTCTTACGCCTTCACGAAAATTACGGTGGCGTCGTCATGCAGGCCCTCGCCATTCGCGAAGGCTCGTACGTCGGCCAGAATGCTCTCCGCACATGCATCGGGCCGCAAGACATGGTCACGAATCCGCTCCGCGCCATACTCCTCGTCCGTCCCGCCGGTGGCTTCAGTGATGCCGTCGCTGTAAAAAACCAGCCGCGAGCCTTTGGAAAGCTGCACCTGTCTCTCGGAGAATTCTCCCGACCCCAACCCCAGCGGCATTCCGCGTTCGCTATCCAAAAAGCGCGCGCCTTGCTCGTCCACCAGCAGCGGCCGCAGGTGGCCGGCGCTGGAAAAGGTCAACTCCCGCGTAGACGGATTGAGCACCGCGAGCAGCATGGTCACAAACTTGCCCGAGGGAAAATCCTCCACCAGTAATCGATTCAGCCGAGTCAGGACTTCTCCCGGACCGCTGCAAGTCTGCGCCAGGGAGCGCAACATTCCTCGGGTTGCGGACATCAGCAGGGCGGCTGCTGTGCCCTTGCCGGAAACATCGGCCAGCACCAGTCCCCAGCAGCCGTCGTCGAACGAAATGAAATCGTACCAGTCACCGCCCACGGCCCCCGCGGGGATGGATAACCCGGAAATTGCGAAGCCGGGGATGAAGGGCGAGCTTTTGGGCAACAGGGCCTGCTGGATTGCGCGCGCCTCGCGCGCCTCCACACTCATCTTCTCCCGCTCATGCCGTTCGTGCTGGAAGCGGCGGGCGTTGTGCACCGCTACCGCCAGGTGTTCACACAAACCCTGCAGCAATCGCACCTGCTCGCGCGGAAAGGCATCCAGTTCATGATGGGAAGCGGTAAACACTCCCACCAGTTGCGCATCCACGATCAGTGGAATGGCCACTTCAGAAAGCGTAGATTCCTCGCAGGCAATGTAATACGGATCCTTGCGCACATCCGGCGCATAACGCATCTGCCGGGTTGCGGCGACGTGGCCCACCATGCCTGCCTTGCCCACCTTCAACCGGAATCCCTTGCCGTGAACCGTGCAGCCATGGACAGCCGCCGCCTCCAGTTCGTCATGCTCCGGGTCGTGCAGATAGAGGTTGGCCTCGACGCAGCCGAAATCGCAGGCCACATCGTTGACCACCTGATCAATCAGGACATCGAGATCGAGGATCGAAGTGATCTTTTGAGCCCATTTCTGCAACTTGAGCAGATGCTCGACTTGCTCGAACTGCATGGGACGGACAGAAACGGGATCAGAGGTGACGGTTCTCGGACTGGTGGCCATGGGTACGGTCTCCCGCGCTAGTCTTCAGAGAGGAAAAAACTACTCCTTATCAGATGCCCGACCCTGGGCGCCGGATTCTGTTTTCGGAGTTGAGGAAACGCCTTTGGCTGCCTGGGATCGCCGCCGTTTGATCTCTTCGAGACGCTCCCGGATCCGCTTTTCCACACCTTCGCCGGTGGGTTGGTAGTAGACACGGCCGCTCAGGTTATCGGGCAGACACTGCATGTCAGCCACTTTGTCTTCAAGATCGTGGGCGTACTGGTAACCTTGGCCGTAACCCAGGCCTTTCATCAACCCGGTGGGCGCGTTGCGCAGGTGCAGCGGGACGGGGTCGGCAACGGTGCGTTCGACATCCCCCTGAACCTCGCCATAAGCGGTGTACAAGGCATTGGATTTCGGCGCAACGGACAAATACACCACGGCCTGCGCCAGCGCCAGGTTGCCTTCCGGCATTCCGAGAAAATCCACCGCGTCTCGGGCGGCCATGCATTGCACCAGGGCATTAGGATCGGCGAGGCCGATGTCTTCCACGGCCATGCGCACCACGCGGCGCGCAATGTAGAGAGGATCCTCGCCGGCTTCGAGCATCCGCCCCAGCCAGTAGAGAGCGGCATCGGGATCGCTGTTGCGTACGGATTTGTGTAGCGCCGAAATAAGATTGTAGTGCTCTTCGCCGGCCTTGTCGTAGAGCAGTACCCGCTTCTGCAGCGCGTCCTGGATAAGCTCATCGGTGATTTTCGCGCCCACTTCCTTGCCGTCGCGGCCGCGAGCCAGCGAGGCCGCCACTTCCAGCACGTTGTATGCGCTGCGCGCATCCCCGCTGGAATAGGCAGCAATTTTTTTCAGGATGTCCTCCGAAGCCTCCAGCTTCATGCTTCCTAGTCCTCGCGCTTCGTCAATCAGGGCGCGCCTCAGCAGCTCGACAATCTGGACTTCCGTAAGCGGCTTGAGCACGTAAACCCGGCTGCGGGAGAGCAACGCGGAAATGATCTCGAACGACGGGTTCTCCGTGGTGGCGCCGATCAGGCGGATGTTGCCCTTCTCCACATGAGGAAGAAACGCGTCCTGCTGGGCCTTGTTGAAGCGATGTATCTCGTCGATGAAAACAATGGTCCGCGTGCCGTACTGTTTCGCCCGCTCGGCATCGGCCATGACCTGCTTGATTTCCTTGATGCCGGTCAGCACAGCGGAGAACTCGATGAACTCGGCTTTGGTCATGCGCGCGATGATCTGCGCCAGCGTAGTCTTGCCAGTCCCCGGCGGCCCCCAGAAGATCAGCGAGCCGATGTCGTCGCGCTCAATCTGGGTGCGCAGGGGCTTGCCGGGTCCGACCAGATGCTCTTGTCCGACGAACTCATCGAGCGTGCGCGGGCGCATGCGGTCGGCGAGAGGACGAGTCCGGTCGCCGGGGTTGTCGCCGCTCGGAATGGTTGGGAACAGTCCCATAAGTACTTCACCACAGAGGCACAGAGGCACAGAGAAAAGCTAAGAGTTTAAAGAACCATCGCTTCCTCTGTGTCTCTGTGCCTCTGTGGTGAGAATTCTCACTGCTTTTGCCTCGCAATCTCGTACAACACGATACTCGTAGCGACCCCCGCGTTCAGAGACTCTACCTGCGAGGCCTGCGGGATCGCCACCACTTCATCCATATCTTTGATGAGATGGCGAGGCACGCCAGCGCCCTCGCTGCCGATAAAAATTGCGAGCGGTCTCGAAAGTTTCGCCTGATCAAGCGGCGTGCCCTTGTGCGACGCCGTTGCGACCAGGCGCAGCCCCAGCGCTTTCATGCGGTCGAGAGCATCCGAAAGTTTTGCCCGCACTAGCGGCAGCCGGAATACCGAACCCGCCGACGCACGCACAGCTTTGGGATTGAACGGGCTGACCGTGCCCTCGCCCAACACCACACCACCGGCCCCGAAAGCCTCCGCTGAACGCAGGATCGTCCCCAGATTTCCGGGGTCCTGCACTCCGGCGATGGCCAGCAGGGGGCCAGCCGAAGCCTTGGCCAGCACGTCTTCGAGGGAAAATTCCTTCCACCGCGCCAGAGCAGCCACCCCCTGCGGGGCTTCGCTGGGGACGACGCTGGCGAACAGCTTGTCGGGCAGCAGGAGGGTCTCGACCTGGGCGCCGAGTTGGGACAGCAGGCGTTCTGCCTTGCCTGCGCCGGTCTCGCTGAAAAAGACCGCCCGAAAACGCAGGCCGCTGCGAATGGCTTCTTCCATGATGCGCAGGCCTTCGATGGCGCAATAGCCGCTTGGGGTAAGCTCGGCGCCGGCAAAGGCCCGGCGAAGTTCCTTTACCAGGGTATTGTGACGTCCCTCGATACGGCGCAAACGCTGGTCTGTGGTGGCTGCCTTCATGTTTCGCGGTCCGTCCGCCTGGGAATGATAACTGTTCCGGTCTGATGACGACCAAGAGCTTTTAACCGCAAAGAACGCGAAGACAACTGCAGAGACCGCAAAGAAATTCGTCTGGACGTGAAACTGAACCGCTACCCCCTGTTCCTCTCGGCTTTAACGCTTTCCCATGTTATGTTAGCTTTCGCGATTTTAAGACTTCAGCGCTGGAAGGAATTGCGGTGCGCGTAGAAATCGTCAAGATTAATTGCGATAACCCGGAAGCTTCACTCATTCGATATGCGGCGGACCAGATTCGCGCCGGCGAAGTGCTGGGCATGCCCACCGATACTTTTTACGGCCTGGCGGCCGATCCCTTTAATTTGCGCGCCGTGGACCGCGTCTACGACATCAAGTCACGCTCCCGGCACAAGCCGCTGTCACTGCTGATTGCCGACGTGGACCAGGCGGAACAACTGGCTCAGCCCCTGCCGGAAGAGTTCTACGCCCTGGCACGGCGCTTCTGGCCGGGGCCGCTGACCATCATCGTGAAGGCATCTTCGCGGCTTCCCCTCAAGGTGACTGCCAACACCGGCAACGTCGCCCTGCGGATCCCAAAGGCCCCGATTCCCCTGGCAGTGGTGCAGGCGGCGCAGATACCAATCACTGCCACCTCCGCCAATCTGAGTGGCGAATCGGAGTGCACCACCGCGCTGGCGGTTCGCGATCAACTGCAGGGCCGCATCGCAATCATTGTCGACGGCGGCACCTCGCCCCGTGAGGTGGCTTCGACCATCGTCGACCTCACCGACGAAGAGGCCCGCTGGCGCATCATGCGAGAGGGCGCCATCCCCGCTCAGGAGATCTCTGAGTTCTTCGCGCAAGGATGAACCAGGCAGCAGACCGGCGTCGTCAAGGCCCGTGGCCCCTGTGGGTGGTAGCCGGGGCTGCGGCGGCGGTCGCGGTTTTTCTGGCCATCAGCAGCGTTCAAATCGTGCGCGAAGCCGGATTGGAGCAAATCCATCCTGCTGACGCCATCGTGGTCTTCGGCGCGGCGGAATATGCCGGACGCCCGTCCCCCGTGTACCGCGCCCGGCTGGACCATGCCTACGATCTGTTCCAGCGCGGCGTGGCGCCGGTGGTCATCACTACCGGAGGCGCGGCGGCAGATCCCAGTTTCAGCGAGGGCGGTGTCGGACACGACTACCTGATGCACCGCGGCATTCCCGAGGTCAGCCTGATCGCCGAAACCCAGGGTTCGGATACGGCTTCCTCCGCCGAACGGGTGGCCGTGATCATGAGCGCCAACCGGATGCACAGTTGTGTGGCGGTCAGCGACGCCTACCATGTGTTTCGCATCCGCAAACTGCTGGAGCACGAAGGCGTGCAGGTGTACGTGGCGCCGCGCCCCGACTCGCGCCCGCACTCGCTCTCGCAGCGTGCTTTGGCGGTGTTGCGCGAATCGGCAAGCTACGTGGCCTGGCGGCTGCATATCCCGGCGTAGATCGCGCGCCTGGAGTCCGTCCGATTCTGTCTCCCGACTCGAGGCCTTCCACGCAACTGTACCAAAGTGACTTCGCATAGCCGCCAGGCGGCGTCAGAATGCAGCCCCGGGCGCAAGCCCGGGTGAAAAGTGGGACGCGACGTAGCCCTGAAAGGGCGACAGAATAGATGCGTTACAACTCTTTAACCCTCCATCTTGTCCCGCGCCATCTTCTGCCGCACCAGTTCCTCCACTCTCTCGAACACTTCATCCTCAGACAACTTGGTGGAATCCAGCATGAGCGCGTCGCCGGCAGGGACCAGGGGAGAAGTGGCGCGAGTGCGGTCACGGCGGTCGCGTTCGCGGAGTTCCGCAGCCAGGGCCTGGGCGGCGGTGCCGCGGGCATTTTGTTGCTGCATTCGGCGCTGTTCGCGCACCACCGGGTCGGCGTCGAGAAAGACTTTCACGTCCGCGTCGGGAAAAACCTTGGTGCCGATGTCGCGGCCTTCCATGACCACGCCGCCACCCGCCCCCATTTCCTGCTGGCGGGCAACCATCCACTGCCGCACTCCGGGATGCACGGAGACTCGCGAAGCAGCCTCGGTCACGTCGGGTTCGCGCACCCGCTGGCTGACGTCGCGTCCGTCGAGCAGAACCCGGTTACCGCCCACGGTGGGCTCGATCTGAATGCGCGAATTGTGCGCCAGATTGACCAGCGCGGGCTCGTCGTCAAAGGAGATATCCCACTCGATGGCTTTCAGCGCCAGGGCCCGGTACATGGCCCCACTTTCCAGATTTACGTAGCCGAGTTTGCGGGCGAGCCGGGAGGCAATGGTGCTCTTGCCGACACCGGCTGGCCCGTCGATGGCGATGATCAGTTTGCGTGGAGAGGGCGTGGTCATCCCGGAAGGGAGTAATTGTACACGGTAGGGATGGCGTTTCTTCCTCTGAGGGACCGCTTCTGAGGCACCGATTCAAGGTCCCGGAGGGACCATTGATAGTAGCCCGCCACTTCAGTGGCGGGGTGAGCCAGTGCGCCGATGTTCGTGCCGAGGCACGCCCTGAAAGGGACCTCCGACGTTTGTGGAACATTTCAGCCGTCCCTACGGGACGGGCATCTTGACGGAACATACCCGGCGTTGAAACGCCGGGCTACTCTCAGGCGTCCCTCTGGGACGCGTTTGCATCACCACACCCGGCAGGCGTTGGCATGCACCATGGGTTGTCCCGCGCGGCAGCCAAAGGCGTGCGCGAATTCCGGCATGTTGCCAACTACGTTATTTACCCGGTACCGGTTCAGGGAGTGCCCCTGCGTCATCACCGCGGTGCGGGCCGACTCGGGACGATTGTCCCCACACCACACGTTCGCCCAGGACATGAAAAAAATCTGCAAGTCAGTGGCGCCGTTTGCGTCCTGCTGGTCAGGACTCTTGCCCTGGGCAGTCAGTGTGTTCTGCAGGCCGGCCAGAGCGATGTGGACACCACCGTTGTCGGCCGTATCTTCTCCGGCAGAAAGCTTGCCATTCTGTTTCACCCCTGCCTCGGGCACATCCTGGGTGTATTCGTCGGTGATGCATTTGTCGCGCTGGTCATAGTTGGCGGCGTCGGCCGCGGTCCACCAGTCTTTCAGGTTTCCCTCGGCATCGAACTTGCGCCCCTGATCGTCATAGCCGTGAATGATTTCGTGTCCGATCACAGCTCCAATCGCGCCGAAGTTTGCCGCATCGCTGGCCTGGGCGTCGAAAAACGGAGGCTGCAGGATGCCGGCTGGAAAGTTAATGGTGTTGTGCTGGGGATCTTCGTAGGCGTTGACGGTGGGGGGGGTCATGCCCCACTCCGTACGGTCCGCAGGCTGGCCGAACTGGGCCATGCGGCGCTTGATCTCAAACGCCGACGCCCGCTGCACGTTGCCCAGGAAGTCGTCGCGCCTGATTTCGACTGAGGAATAGTCACGCCAATGATCCGGGTATCCGATCTTGTCGACCTGGGCCGCAAGTTTGAGGTGTGCCGCCTTCTTGGTCGCATCCGACATCCAGGTGGCGGCGTCGATGTCCTGGTCGAGCGCAGCCTTGATGGCCTTGACCATCTGCAACATGCGCTCCTTGTTTTCCGGCGGGAAGTATTTGGCAACGTAAGCCTGCCCCACGGCTTCGCCCAGGTCGGTATCGGCATAAATGGAACAGCGCCGCCAGCGCGGCTGAAGCTTCTGGGTGCCGGCCAGCGTGCGTCCGTAGAAATTAAAGTTTTCCTCGACGAAGGGCTGGCTGAGCGAGGAGGCCATGGAGTCGAGGGTCGCCCACCGCAGATAGGCGCGCCATTGCTCGATGGAATGCGACTGGACCAGGGTTTCCATGCCGCGAAAGAAACTGGGCGCGGTGACCAGGTAGTGGGGCGAAGCCGGCGCCTGGGCGGCGGCAAAGTACCGTTTCCAGTCAAAGGACGGCGTCATGGCCTGGATCTGCTGCAGCGACATTTTGTTGTTCAGGTTCTTGGGATCCCGCCGGGCCACGATATCCATGGCGGCCTTGGCCAGTTCGGTTTCCATGGACAGGACAGTCTGAGCATCGGCCGCAGCCTGGGCTTGCGGTTCGCCGCTTAGCTCCAGCATGCGGGCCACGTGTTTCACGTACTTGTCGCGAATCTCTTTTGATTTGGCATCGTCGTTCAGATAGAACTCGCGGCCGGGCAAAGCCATGCCGGATTGATCCAGTATGGCGAGGGTAATGCTGGCGTCGTCGAGCCCGGGCTGGGAATAAATCCCGAATACCACTCCCTGGTAGGCAGCGTCGATGAAATTCAAATTGGCAGGGCGGATAACCTGATGGATGGATGCCAGAACTTCCGGCAGTTGGGACTTGTTCTTCATGCGCGCAATGCGGTCGAGCTCAGGCTGCAGCGGCGCAATGCCGGCCTGGTTGATGGCGTCCTCATTCATGCAAGCCGCATAGTAGTCACCCACCTTCTGTTGCACCGGCGTCCGATTCGGCGAAGGCTGGGCGACCTCTTCCAGTGTGTTGTGCACCGCGGCAATGTTCCACAGCGCCAGCGCGTTGAAGGTGCCCCAGCCTCCCTGATCCGGCGGAATGGGATTGGCCTTGATCCATTTGCTGCAGGTGTACTGGAAGAAGTCGGAGCAGGGGTCGAGAGACTTGTCCAACTGATCGATGCTGAAGTGCTCCAGATCGGGCGTTGCACTGGAGGACGGAGTGGCGGTTTGAGCGAATGATGCCCCGCAGAGGGCTAGGAGAACTGTCAAAAAAGCGCAAAAACGCATAAACCTACCTTCCCGAGCCAGGTGGCCTGTAGATAGACGTGTGAGTGTTCAAATGGTAAGTGAACTCCAAGCCAGTGTCATCCTGAGCGAAGTAGGCCCATTCGCTTGCGAATGGGTTGACGAAGTCGAAGGACCCCTACCAGTTTAACGTCTGTGCGTTTTTACGATGGAGCATAAACGGCGATTCCTCCTGAAGACCGGCAGCGCCGCCATGAGGGGTAGGGGTCCTTCGACTCCGCGACGGCTTCGCGAGGCGAAGCCGCCTACTCCGCTCAGGATGACAAACGGCCCGGACGGGCGGGGGCGCCCGTCCCCACACGGTTTGTGGGAGCCTTCGGCTGGGCGATTTGGATCAGGGAACGGTTGCCGGCACGGATAAAATCCAGCTCGCGGGCCGCCTGCAGGGCGTTGACGGCCTCCCGGACGCGCGAGCGGGGGACGAAGTTGCCGAAGAATGATTCCACCTCCTGCTGGTCGGCGGCGATCACGCAATCCAGATACTTGGAAAGCAGGGCCGACAATGCTTCTGCCACCGAGAGGCCCATGCCTTCGCGCACCGCGTCCGGAGCCCAGCGGTAGAGCACATCCCAGAACGCGCCTTCCTCAGGTTTGTAGTCCACACGGGTGATGCGCAACTTCGACCATAGCTCGCCCAGGGCGTGATCAAGGGCGACGAACGAGATGCTTCCGCCGAGGTCCTCGCGCATTTTCTGTTTGGAGATCGGCCCGGCGCGGCTGATCAGCTCAAAGGCGTCGCAGGCCAGTTGCGAATACTCCGAGCGCGGTTTGGGCTTGGGCGCCTGCCGGGGATTGCGCTCGCCTACCAGCGCGTAGAAATAAGGGAAGATCGAGCCCGCCACCAGGAACGCATTATTCTCCTCGAACTGGTTGGCTTCGTACGCGTCATGGTTGCGCAAGAGCCGGACCATGACCTCGGTCGCCTCCTGGGCGCGTGGATCGGCGAAAGCATGCTGCTGGGTGGGCAGGTTCTTGTCCGATCCCGTCCAGGCGCCGATGAAGGTGGGAGCCAGCAGCGGCGGCCGCATGGGATACATCAGGCAGAATCCCACCGACTCGACGAAGCGGTGGGCATCGTCAAGAGTGCGCAAGGGCGCACCGTTGAGGCGCCACTTCTCGCGGCGAAGCTGGTCAAGTTCGAGGTCAGTCATAAAAGCAGCTGTCAGCTTTCAGCTGTCAGCCATTCGGGTTCGCACGGCCAGATTAACTCTCGCATTGCTGAGAGCTGACGGCTGACGGCTGTTCTTCTAAATTCTCTTAAACGCCTTCTGGATATCCTTCAAAGAGTATCGCAGAACTACCGGCCTGCCGTGCGGGCAGGTCATGGGACAGTCGGTCTTGGCCAGTTCCGCCAGCAGCCACTCCATTTTATTTTGCTCCAGCGGTATGTTGACCTTGATGGCGGCGTGACAGGCGATGGAGGCGGCAATGCGAGCGCGGATTTTCTCAAGGTTCATCTGTTCCAGGTTCAGGCCCTGCTCTTCGCGGGAAAACTGGTCCAGCAGCTCATGCAGCATGTGCTCGACCGCGACGGGGTCGATCCCGGCAGGCGCGATTTTTACCGCCACGCTGCGGGCGCCGAAGGGTTCGACTTCGAATCCGTTCCTGGCCAGTTCGTCGGATATTTCGGCGAACGTAGCCTGCTGCGCCGGGCTAAGCTCGAGTATTAGCGGCAGCAGCAGGCGCTGGCTTTCGACTTTTTGCGCCGCCCGCTGTTTCAGAATTCTCTCGAACAGCACGCGCTCGTGGGCCACATGCTGATCGACAATCCAGAGCCCTTCCGGGTTAACTGCCAGAATAAAAGAGTCGCGGATCTGTCCCAGAGGCTTGAGCGAAGCCAGGGCCGGGGCGAGATCGCTGGGCGCTTCGGGCTCGTCGGCGATGGGCGGGGCGCATGTGTCGTTGACCACAGGTTCAGGAGCGCGCACCAGTGACAACGCCGCGTTGCCATCGACCGAAATGCCTTCGCCAAAGTAAAATCGCCCGCTGACGGGCGGTGGAACCGGCGGCTGCAAACTGAAGGGTTGCGATACGGCTGGAGAGTAAAGCGAGCGCCAGTCTGCCGTGGCGTCCGGCGAGACCGCGGAGCCTCCCGCCAGCGACGGACTGGCGCTGGGATGGGCGCTGATTTCGATTGCGAACTGCGGCACCGGGCGCGCTTTCATCAGGGCGGCGCGAATCGAGTCGCGCACGAAGTCGTGCATAACACTTTGCTGGCGAAAGCGGACCTCGGTCTTTGAGGGATGAACATTCACGTCAACTTCGCCGCTGGGCAGGTCGAGAAACAGCAGCACCACCGGAAAAACCGTGGGCGGCAGGATGTTGCGGTAAGCCTCGGTGATGGCGTGCTGGATCAGGCGATCGCGGATCAGGCGTCCGTTGACGAAGACGTAGATCGAGTTGCGATTGAGTTTCTGGATTTCAGGCTTGGAGACGAAGCCGTGTACGCGGAGTTCGCCGAAGGATGCGGGGGCTTCGCCTTCGCCGGTTTCCTCGACTGCGTTTTCGATTCCCGGCGTCTCGCGGGCGGGGGCGCCCGCGCCACACTTGGTTTCTTCTTTGCGGCGCCAGGGCGGGGGCTGGGGCAGGCCGATGCGCTCGAGCGGCTGCAAGGCCGCGATGGGGATGAGTTGGTCGAGAACTTCTTTTCCGAAGACCTGGTATACGCGCTCGCTGTAGCCGGCCACCGGCGGCGCCACCAGCATGGCGTTGGTAGCGGAATGTAACTCGAAATGCTTATCGGGATGAGCCAGTGCGTAGTGCGTCACCAGGGATGCGATGTGTGAAAGCTCGGTGGACTCGGCCTTGAGAAATTTCTTTCGTGCCGGGATATTGAAGAACAGATCGCGCACCGTGATGCTGGTTCCCGCGGGCAGCCCGGCTTCTTCCACCTTGAAGATTTTGCCGCCGTTGATTTCGATCACCGTGCCGGAGTCTTCGTCCGGGTCACGAGTCTCCAGGCGCAAGCGTGCAACCGAAGCGATCGAAGGCAGAGCTTCGCCCCGGAAACCGAGAGTGGAAACGCTCAGCAGGTCTTCCGCACTCTTGATTTTAGAGGTCGCATGGCGCTCGAACGCCAGCAGGGCATCGTCGCGGACCATGCCGCAACCGTTGTCGGTGATCTGGATCAGCTTTTTGCCGCCCGCCTCCACCTGAATTCGTATGCGCGTCGCTCCTGCATCCAGGGAATTTTCCAGAAGTTCCTTGGCCACCGACGCCGGGCGCTCCACCACCTCGCCGGCGGCGATCTTGTTAGCGACGTTTTCCGAAAGAACGTGGATTCTGCCCATGTTGCCTGTTGAGTTGAGTGTGAATCGCAGTCAGTGTCGCAGATGAAGGGCCGAGAACGCAAAGCACGAAGAGTCGAGTCGCCTCGAATCCGGACACTGACGGGGGTTTGGGGAAACGGGTTGGGAAAAGGCATTTGAGGGAACGGATCGGGGAAACGGGCCTGGGAAGGGCACGAGTTCACTCAAGATTGTTCACTTGACGCACGTAGCCGTCAAGTCGCATTCTGTCTCGGACTGTGGGGTTGAGCATGATTAGTTCAACCCTGCAAACCGAGGCAAAAGCCACCATTTAAGACCAAAATAAGGCCGTTGCCTCAGAGGCAATACGTGACTCTCGTTGCTGAGTTCGAGGACGAACTGCGCCTTTTCCAGATCAAAATGCGTAGGATCAAAGAGGCCCAGGGGGCGCAATTCAGGAGAGGGACAGGACATACGCTGAATGGCTGAACCTCCAACGACTACAGAGGGAAAGGCCGAGCGCGATGCTAAAGAACCCTCCAAACCGGAACAGTGATAGCGACAAGAAGCGAAAACGGCTCCCACTTTCCAAGGCAAGACAGATAGCCATTTTCCGACGCGACGGCTGGCTGTGCTGCTGGTGCAAAAGACCAGTGATCTTCGGGCCAGCGATGAAGTTGCTGGAACTGGAAGCGAGAAACGCAGGACAGGACGCATCGTTGGCCTACTATCACGCGCACTGGACGCGGGACGGAGCGCCGCTTCTGGACGAACTAGGAGCCGTGATAGACCATATTGAAGCCTTTTCGACAGGCGGCCCGGATAGCGAAGAAAACCTGATAACGGCGTGCAACAAGTGCAACGGTCGGAAAAGCGCCGCGTCGCTGGACGAATGGAGCAAGCGGCCAATGCGGAAGCCGATCAAGGGGAAGCACGGGGAGCCACAATGCTGGGACGGCCTGTCATACCTGTTCGTGGCCTTAGCAGAACGCAATCCTGCGATGCTGACCGCCGTAGAACGGGACTGGCTGATAGCTATCAAAAGCGCCCCAGGAGAGGCCCTAAATGCATGAACACAGCTTGCGTGAGATATACGACAAGACAAGCGGGCATTGTCATTTTTGCGGCGACCCGATTAAGTTTGAAAATCGGGGCTGGTGCGAGAAGCCTGACGGACACTGGGAGGTAGATCACGTCATCCAGCGCGACAAGGGCGGGGCCAAAGCCTCGGACAACTGTTTGGCCGCGTGTACGCGTTGCAATCGCTTGCGCTGGCATCGAACTGGCGAGGTATTGCGAGACTTGCTCCTATTAGGCGTAATCGCAGTAAAAGAGATAAAGGCCCATACTCAGATCGGGAAACAGTTAGAGCGATTGAGAAAGGCCCGACTAGACGAGAATGTCATACGGCGGGCGAAGCGGAAGGCGCGTTCTCAGCGGTCAGCTTTTCAAATGTCAGAATAGGCCCGGTAATCATGTGACGCAAGGTGTCCACAAACAGATCGGGGTTCTTGCGACGGTTGAAACGGAAGCTCATTTCGTCGAGGTAAAGCGGTCAAATGTTTTGCGGAGATTCGATGCCACGTTCCGATGATGCCGCGCTTCAGAAGAGAAAATGCGGACTTCACAGTGTTCGTGTGAATATAGCCATCAGCCTCGGATTTGGCAGCCGCTTCAGCGGCTGAGGTGTGCTTTGTGGAGTGCGCTCTGAGGTGTAGTGCTCTCCGCGGACCATACCCAGCGAACCGCAGCGGCTGAAGCCGCCGCTCGGGGCAAGATTCAGCGGCACGACTGAAGTCGTACCCTTCCCCGAGACGCTCAAAGACGTTAGACGAAAAACGCTAGAGCCGGAACTCGACCGAAAACGTGGTCTCAACCGCGGCCGGTTCGCCCCGCACCCGGTAAGGACGGAAGCGCCACCACCGGGCCGCGTCCATGGCAGCGGAGATCAGCCCGTCCGGGCCGCTCAGGGGATGCAGGTTCACAACGGTACCGTCGGATGCGATCACAGCGTCCAACGCCACCACGCCCTGCAGATTGGCTTTCCGCGCCGCCTCCGGATACACCGGCTCAACTTTATGAATCAGCAGGCGCTCCATTACCTCGGACGGAACCCGGGCAGCAGGCTGGCGGGCATGCACGTCCGTCCTCTCCGTGCGTGCTTCCAGTTGCCGCCATCCCCGATGCCATTGCCACGCGGACATCGACGCAACTACCAGCAACATGGCCAGCGTGACCACCTGAAGCCGGCGCAACGCCGGATTCGGCGCACGACGAGCCGGGTTCGCCCGGCGCACCTCCAGACCCGGCGCCCGCAGTGCAGTCTGGGCCATCGCAGTCTGGTTCAGCGCAGTCTGGTTCAGCGCAATCTGGTTCAGTGCGGTCTGGCTGTGGGTTTTCGCAAAAGCGGAACCAGCTGCCGCGGACTCGACGGTTGCCAGTTCGGGCTCAGTAACTCCTGCCCACTGGCGGATCATGACGCGCTGATCGCGGGAGAGTCCGAGAAACTCGAAGCCGCAGCGCAGTTGATTGTGGTGCCGGACCACCGCTTTGGTCTGCAACGAATGGCCCACATTGGGCAACTGGAATTCGACCGCGACCCACTCCCCGGTCTGAAGCTCCGCCGCCAGCACTGCCGCGACTCCGCCCTCGCCGATGTCGAGCGAACGCCCGGGAATACTGTTGGCCGAGCCCGAACGCAATACCGTAACATCCACCGGAACCGCGACCGGATAGCGCGGAATGCGGCGACGTACTCCGCTGAAGCCCGATGTCGGGTATCCCGAAGCGCTCATAGTTGCCCGAGTGGGAGCCGCAGGGTCGTGCGGAGGCACAGTCGAGAGCCTGAGGGGAGCGAAACCGGAAGCATCAGCTTCACGCCTTTTCGAACCCAGACTCGTTTCACTCCCAGAAAACGATAGCCCGGAGCCAGGCTCCGGGCCATATCAATTCCCGCCCTGCCCCTACGCGGCAGGCGTTTGCAGCTTGCGCATCGGCTAGGGCCAGCGTTTGGCGGTATCTTCCCACCCCGCGGCGCGAGCGGCCTGGGGCGCAGCACTGACAGCCGGCTGCGGAATTCGAATCGGCTGCTGAGTGCCAGTCGATGTGGCCAAAGTCGGCTTGTTGTCATTGCCCGCTTCCTTGTCTTCCGACAGAAGAGGAGCCGCCACCCGCAAAGCCTCAACCTCTTTTTCCAGCCGGGACAGTTCCAGCTCTTTCTGTCTCAGAACCTCATAAACATTCTTCATGCGTCAGCACCTGGAAGTCCTCTAGAACTTGGGACAATTAAATCGAACTTTATCAGTTGTCTCGGTTTTGTCAAGAAGGAAGACTGATTCGCGCCCTGAAGCCAGCGTCTCAACTTGAACGCAAACCCCTGCAACGACGTCATATACGGGAATTCGCAAGCGGCTGAGGCCACGTAGGGGCGGACGCCCTCGTCCGCCCTAGCCGAGCAAACGCTCGGCAGTTTGTTTTTTCCTGGGACAGATGGACCAATGGAACAGATGGACCAGTTGGAGATCGGTGCCAGGAGTAAAACCCAAGCGTCCCGGTGCTCGATTGTGAATCCACAGCGCGTGATTTTACATATCTCCTCTTAACCTTTCATAACTCCCAACGTCTAAGCCAGCAGAAAGACGAGCCTTCGCGAGCCCGATGGCGTGAGCCGGACGGAACGAGTGACGGTAAGAGACACCGGGTCACTCTTGAATGGAACTGACGCCCCGGGTGACTGCGTATACAGAATCACGGGGTAGTGCGACTTTGCGACGGGGCGCCGCAACGCGCACAGGTGGGGTGGCTGGTCAGCTCCAGAGGATGGATCATGGATATCGGGCGAAGTGGTAGCAATGGCGCCGGAAACAAGAACCTTCCCGGCGGTTCGGATCCGCATGTGCAGGAAGTCGTGAAGGCAGCCCACGAGGAATTGCGTCAACTGATGCGCCAGCGTGCCGAGGTGATGAAGCGCATCGGCACAGTAAAACAGACCATCGTCGGGCTGGCGAACCTGTTTGGCGACGAGGTCCTGAGCGAAGAGTTGCTGGAGTTGGTCGACCGCAAGAGCGGTGGCCGCCAGCCCGGCTTTACCAAGGCTTGCCGAATGGTGTTGATGGAAGCTTCCTGCCCGCTGGGAGCGCGTGAGGTGTGCGAGAAGATTCAGCAGCGCATGCCGCCGGTGCTGCTGCGCCACAAAGATCCGCTGGCGTCGGTCACCACGGTATTGAATCGCCTGGTTGAATACGGCGAAGCCCGAACCGTGGTGCGGGAGAACGGGCGCAGGGCATGGCAGTGGGTGGCAGATCCCGGCGACAGCGGCTTCGCTCCCGCCCGCGGCAGCGTCCCCTTGTCAGGACTGTGACCGGGTTGGGGTAATCAAGGGG